>Ga0116221_1001428_pt1 | contig 16019 bp, 18 predicted proteins | sample Sb_taG_5_FD_88965 | JGI IMG/M metagenome (GOLD analysis project Ga0116221, IMG submission 88965) | Peat soil microbial communities from Weissenstadt, Germany - Sb_50d_8_FC metaG | ecosystem: Environmental > Terrestrial > Soil > Wetlands > Peat | place: Germany: Weissenstadt | collected 2010-09-21 | reverse complement strand
TTGCTGATCCACGGCGAGTCCGACTCAATCGTCCCCGTGAGCCAGGCGTACCAGCTTGCCAATGCCGCGGGTTCTTCGTGTCTGACGTTGATGTTGCCCGGAGTGGACCATGTTCAGGCTTATCAGACAGATCCCCAGGGTTATGTGACGCTGATCGAGGACTTCTTTCAGGACCACCTGAGCCCTTGAGAGCGAGCAGGGTCGCAGCAAGGCAAAGGCCGGCGTGGCGAATCGTTCGCCCGGCCGGGCGGTATTCGTGAGCAAGTTCTTCGCATCGGGTCGATCCGGCGATGGATTGCCAGTCGCGGACCGACGTTGCGAGATGGCGAGGCCGATGAGGCGTGCCTCAGATCAGGGCCCAAGGGAGCCATTGGTGCGAAATGGCGTCAAGTGGGAAGGCGTATCGAGAAGCCAGAATCGCTCCCAATCGTCGCCAGCTTGCCGGAGGTTTTCCGAGTCGACGAGCAATTCTTCAACTCGCCTGGGCTTGTAGGCCGCATAGTGCGGCAGGGGGATGGGCGCACAGCCCTCGAACAACGCGAGGGAAGCGACCATGATTGCCAGGGCCGCCAGAAGTTTCCGCATTTCGGGCTCCTCCCGCCTTCGATATCGCTCGGACCAGTCCGTCCGCTCACTCCTTGAGCGGGTCCGATCCGGGGACTCGCTACCGAGGCCTTCCCCTCGGTTTGAGCCGGAGTCCTTATCCAGCATGATTTGCATGCTGGCCTCACGCACGTGCACTCGGGGTTCCGATGCGTTGCGGTACGGCACCAGATCGCCTCGCTCCAGCCCGCCGTGCACGCCGCCGGGAGACGCCGCGATTGATCGTGCGGGGCTCGGCTATTTACTCGGCGGACGTCTGGGCGTGTGGCTCGGCGACGGGCTCAACGGGACCGTTGTTTTCTTCATCGGCATCTGAGACCTCTTCCAATAGCGGAAGATTTTCCGGATTCATCTTTCGTACCAGTTCTTCCATCTCCTTACCTGGTTTGAAGGTCACCACGTTCTTCGACGGAACGTAAACCTTGTCTCCAGTGCGCGGATTGCGCGCCTTGCGCGGGGCACGCCTCTTGACTTCGAAGACACCAAAGTTCCGCAACTCGATTCGGCCTTCCGACACGAGCGTCTGGATGATGGCGTCGAGCGTCCGTTGCACAATGTCCTTGGTCTTGAGCTGGGTCAGACCGATATCTTCCGAGATCTTCTTGACGATTTCTTTCTTGGTCACGTTGGCAATCTCCACGAAGGCGTGGTCAAGCCCATGGCGCGCGGCGAGTGGCTCAAATGTATTTGCTGCTTGGGTTAATGTCAAGAAAAAACACTCCGCTGGTCACTCTTGGGGTCGATTTCAAGAGGCTTGAGCGGGGTTGCGGCCGATCTGTCATCATCGGACCGGGGTTCGTTCGCCCGGCCTTTCTACCGCGGCGGCAGTGCTCGTCCAGAGGTCGGAGCTCGCGATGAAGGGTCCCTCGGGCTGGATGTCGGAGCCAGCCGGCGCGATCTTGAGTCGGCCCTCGACCTGGGCCCGCCTCAGATGCTGGTGGAGCGGTGCATAGTTCCAGAGCCAGTCGTGCCTGCTGGCCAGTTGCTTGAGCCGCGCCAGGAAGGTCTCGGACAGCTCGGGCGCAACGGTCTCGAAGGACGGATCGCAGAAGAAGACGCGGCAGCCCAGGGGCCGCGCATCTCGGGCCGTGCAGCGCCCGCGGGCATCCTGCCAGGGGCACGATTCACCGTTGTCAAGCTGCCCAGGAGGCTGGGGCGCGTCGGCAACCAGCAACTGGGCTTCGGGAGCTGACAGGAAGAGAGTATGACCATAGTCCTTGAACCGGCAGCACCGTCCGCTCAACTGGCAGACCGGGCCCATCATGGCCACCGCTTCGTCGAGCTCTCGGTACAAGGCCGTCAGCTTGTCGCGGATCTCGGCGAGCGCGTCGGGCGACAGCGGCGGTCCCGCTTCCATTGGAGCGATCATTTGCGCACTTTCTCTATCGATTCCAGGATCTCGTCAACGCCGTAGAGGCGACCCTTGCCAGAGCCTGGACAGATCCGGGTGATTCCTTCCCAGTCCTTTGGTGTCTCGACATTCTCGGGCCAGAAGGGCCAGGTCCGGCACTGGACGGGACGCGCAAGATACACCGTGCACCCCGCCTGGGCGTCCCAGAAGATGCAATCCCCGCCTTTCCGTTCGGTCAGGCTATAGTGGTCTCCCACCCGGCGGACGAACTTCGATGAGAACTGGTCCATCGTTTCTCCTCGAAACTCAGCCAGAGCCTTGATTTCCTCGTGTGTGACCCAAACATAACCAGGTGCACTCGTGCAGCAGGCCCCGCACCGAGTGCAGGAAAACGCCAGGCCATCGCGGTACCAAGGGGAGTCGGAGCGGGGGGGCGTCATGGCATCTTCCTCTGAGCGACGAACCGCGCGCATTTGCCGCGAAACCCACAGGCAGTTTATCAACCTGGGCCGGCCGCGGCAATCTTCGCCTGGTTCCAACCTGCTGAAATTCCTGGGGTTGTGTGATATGGTGAGGAATGTTGCGAGCCACGCCGGCACGGGCTCCTGGGATGGGCCTGAAGCGGGCTCGATCGATGTACCGGAGACTGTTCTTCCCCTCGTGCGAGCAATTCCTCTCGAGGCGCTGACGGCATCATCAGACAATCGGAATTCTGGAGGATTGCGGGAAGCGAGGCCAGCATGATGACAGCGACGAGTCCGATCGAAAGGGTCGTGTTGACCCATCTGCAGATCCCTCTGAAGGAATCGTTTCGCATCTCCGGCGGAGAAGTCGCGATCAAGGATGCGATCCTTGTGGCGGTGGAAACATCGACGGGCATCGGCCACGGCGAGAGTTCGCCCATGGCTTCCAGCTTCGGCTATTCGACCGATACTCCTGACGGCTGCTGGGACGACCTGCGAAATACGATCGCTCCCAGCCTGATCGGCCGGACAGTCAACTCTACCGCCGAGATCGCAGCGCTGGCCTCGACCTGGACCGGCAGCCGATTCGCCGCGGCCGGCGCCGAGAACGCCCTGTGGGACTTGCTGGGACAGGCCCACCATGCGACCATCGCCCAGATGTTGGGGGCGATCGATGAGCAGATCAGCCTGGGAGTCGAGTCAGGGCTTGCCGTCGGGCTCTGCGCTTCGATCGTTGAACTACTTAAGACCATCGAGAACCATCTGGCCGAAGGGTATCGCCGGGTGAAGATCAAGATCAAGCCCGGAAGCGATATCGAGCTTGTCCGCGCGGTCCGCCAGCACTTCGGCGAGATTCCCCTGATGGTTGACGGCAACGGAGCCTACACGGCCGCCGACATCGACGTGTTCCGCGAACTGGATGAGTTCGACTTGCTCATGCTCGAGCAGCCCATGAAAGCATCGGACTTGGACGGACTGGCCCGGCTCCAGGAAGCGGTCAGCACCCCGGTCTGCCTCGACGAAACTGCCGAGACCCTCGAACTGACCGCCGAGGCCATCCGGAGAAAAGCCTGTCGGATCGTCAACCTCAAGATTCAGCGCGTGGGCGGGCTGGGTCCGGCCCGGGCCATCCACGACCTTTGCTACCAGCAAGGCATCGCCTGCTGGGTTGGCTCCATGCCCGAACTCGGTTTGGGTCAGGCCCACGGCATTCACCTGGCCACGCTGGCCAACTGCAAGTACCCCACCGACATCGAGCCCGCCGCGCGGTGGTTCGTGGACGATTACGTGGTCCCCCCGCTGGAGCTCTCCGCACCGGGTCTGTTCGCCGTTCCCACGCGGCCGGGCCTGGGCTTCCAGATCGACGCGGCCAAGGTCCGCCGCTACCAGGTCCGCCGGCTGGATTTCACCGCGCGAACGGCCGGCTGATGACGATCCGAGGACTTCACCGCGACTTCAAGGTCGACGATTATCGCCGGGCCGGCGAGGGACTGAATATCGTCAAGGCGATCTACATGGAAGTGGACGTTGACCCGACCCGACAGGAGCAGGAGGCCCGCGCCGTGGCCGAGCTCTGCCGCCGTGGCCAGAGTGTGCTGGCTGCCGCGGTGATCTCCGGGCGGCCGTCCTCGGACCGGTTCGCGGGTACATCGAGCCTTTCGCCAGAGGGTCTGTGATCAAGGGTGTGCGCCAGGTGCTGCACGGGTCGGGCTCGCCCCCTGGCTATTGCCTCGATGATCGGTTCGTCCGGGGCGTCCGCCTGCTCGGCGACCTCGGCCTGAGCTTCGACCTCTGCATGAGGCCCGGCGAGCTGGGGGATGGAGCGAGGCTGATCGACGCCTGCCCCGGCACAAACTTCCATCGCGTCGTCCAGATCGAGACGCCCTACCCCCCGATCGAATGCATCAGTCGCTCGGGCTGGATGAATCGGGCGGTGTTGATCTCGTGCCCTTCCCACTTGGAGGCGACGGATTCACGGATGGCTCGGACGATCTCTTCGTCGCCGGCACCGCCGCGCAGCAGGCCGCGGATGTCGGTCTCTTCGAGGGAGAACAGGCAGTTGCGCAGCTTGCCGTCGGAGGTCAGGCGGACCCGGTTGCAGCTCATGCAGAAGGGGCGGCTGACCGAGGCGATCATGCCGGTGCGTCCGCCGCCGTCGACATAGTCATAATCAATGGCCGGGGCGCGCGGGTCCTGGTCCGGGGATGGAACCAGCGGTCCGATCTCCTGCGTCAGCCGTTCAATGATCTCGGCGGCGAAGAGGACCTTCTCACGTTCCCACAAACCTCCATCCAGCGGCATGTACTCGATGAACCGCACTTCCAGCCCGTGCTCCCGGGCGAACCGGGCGAGCGGAACAATGTCCTCTTCGGTGCACCCCTTCATCGTCACCGCATTGACCTTGACCGGTTCGAAACCGACGGCCTTGGCCGCGAGAATTCCCTCGATCACCTGCTCGAAGCCGGGTCGCCTGGTCAGTTGCTGGAATCGATCCGGGTCCATGGTGTCGAGGCTGACGTTGATCCGCCTCAGGCCGGCATTCCAGAGCGCCTGCGCAAGCGGAGCCAGAAGGATTCCGTTGGTTGTCAGTGCGATGTCCTGGATGCCCGGAATCGCGGCGAGTTTTGCGACCAGCACGTGCAAGTCGCGCCTGACCAGCGGCTCGCCTCCTGTCAGGCGGATCTTGTCGATTCCCAGCGGCACCACGATCCGCACGAACCGCTCGATCTCCTCGTAGCTCAGGAGCTGATTCCGTGGTAAGAACTCGGGGTTTTCGGGCATGCAATACACGCAGCGGATATTGCAGCGGTCCGTCACGCTGATCCGCAGGTTGTTGTGCACCCTGCCGTAGGAGTCGATGAGTGGCTTGGCGGATGGGTTCATGGGGTGCTCGCACGAGGCCGGGCTCATTCACAGGATGTTCATCCGATTCTATCGCCCGGTCCTGTGCCGTGCACGTTCTCTCGGTCGGGTCGTTCACTGCGGACGCCATGGCCCTGCGCGCCAGCCCCCGGAATTGGGTCCGTTCTGCGCCGCGTTCAAGTCGATGTATCGCTCGCGTTTATGTCTCAGCAAGAAAATGGCTTCGATGGGTAGTTTTCTTGACCCGCGAGTGGCGTTCCCCCCTGCCCCAAGCTTGGCCGAGGGTCCGATCCGATTCGGAGGCAGTCGGGCTCACGCCCGAAGTTGGAGGTTTCCCCGTTTGAACCGACACCGTCACGGACTTGGTCAGACTAGACCGCCCGTCGGCCCTCGGTCACTTCGTATTCACTGGCCACTGGCCACTCTCAACCCGCCACTCTTCAACCGCCAGCCGCCGCACCAGCGGAGTCAGGTTCTGCGCAGACCATCCCCCGCCGGCCCTCGCCTGTCCTTCTGTCCTCTTCTGTCCTCTTCGTCCTTTTCCTTTTCATCCTTGAGATCGAGCGCGTTTCTGATGACCGCACCATTCGTGTCCTATAACTGGATTGAGGTGGCTTCGAGAATCCCGTGTCCGGTAGAAATCGGCAACACACTGGGGAGACGGCTTGATGAGCATGACCGTGGTTGCTCGAGTCGAGAATCCTCCGGAGCCGGCTGCCTCGGAGTTCGAGATCTCCGTGATCATGCCCTGTTTGAACGAGGCGCGGACGGTCGGTCGGTGTGTGGACAAGGCGCTGCGGGCATTGCAACAACTGGATGTGCGCGGGGAGGTGGTCGTCGCCGACAATGGGAGCAGCGACGGCTCGCAGGAGATCGCTCGAGAACATGGTGCCCGGGTCATCGATGTCGCGCGGCAGGGTTACGGCCATGCTTTGCGGGCGGGAATTCAGGCCGCCCGAGGGCGCTATATCGTCATGGGCGACTCGGACGATTCGTACGATTTCACAGCGCTCGAGCCGTTCGTCGAGCAGTTGAGGGCGGGCTATGACCTGGTCATGGGCAATCGGTTCCGGGGCGGCATTCTCCCCGGCGCGATGCCCTGGCTGCATCGCTACGTGGGCAACCCGGTTCTGACCGGGATTCTCAACCTTTTCTTCCGGACGCCGATCGGCGATGCTCATTGCGGTCTGCGGGCCTTCCGTAAGGATTCCTGCGCGAAGCTGGGCCTTGCCTCACCAGGGATGGAATTTGCCAGCGAGATGGTGGTCAAAGCGTGTGTGAGCCATCAGAAGGTCACCGAGGTGCCGATCGTCCTGCATCCCGATGGCCGTGATCGCCCTCCCCACCTGCGGAGTTTTCAGGATGGGTGGCGTCACCTGCGTTACATGTTGCTGTGCACGCCAACATTTTTGTTCATCATTCCGGGACTGGTTCTGACGCTGCTGGGGCTGGGCGTGATTCCCATCGTGGTCCTGGCGGGTTTCGGGGCCTACAGCGGGATTCTCGGGCCCAATTTCATGTACACTGCCTCGCTGGTTGCCATCAGCGGGTTTCATCTGCTCGTCTTCGGGCTCCTGGCCAGGTATTACGCGCACCTGTCCGACCCCGTCTTCCGTGATCCCGGCGTGGAGCGACTGGCGGCGTTCTTGTCCGTCGAGCGGGGCATGACGCTGGGAGTTTCCCTGATGGCGCTGGGGGTGGCTCTCGGAGTCCCGGTATTCAGTCATTGGTTGCGAACCATGGAGGTACCGCTCCCCGGTCAATGGATCTTCGCCGGCACACTCTTCTGCCTCGGTCTGGAAGCCGCGGCCGCGGGGTTCCTGGTCGGCATCCTGGACATGCCGCGTCAAGGCAGGCGTACCGATTGCCCCCCCGGTGATTGAGATGCCGACGGTCTTGAAGGTGATTCAATACTTGGAAAAAAACATGCTCTGTCAACTCGCGATATGAACACCATCAATCACCCATGGCTAACCGTGGTGATGCCGGTTTACAACGGCGAGAATTATCTCGAGCGGGCACTTGGCAGTGTTCTTGCCCAGGGCGACCGGGACGTCGAAGTGATCGCGGTTGACGGTGGATCGACTGACAGAACCGTCGAGATCCTGGAGTCTTACACAACCAGGCTGCGGCTCAAACTTTTCCGATGCGGTCGTCCGGGAAGCTGGGTGGCCCAGACGAACCACGGATTATCTCAGGCTCGAGGAGATTACGCCTGCTTCTTGCATCAGGACGATCTGTGGCTAAAGGACCGCCTGGTTACCCTCAGAAGATTGGTCGCCAAGGCGCCTCACGTCACGATGTTTCGGCATTCCTCGTGGTTCATCGATCCGGCTGGAAGGAGAGTCGGGACATGGCGTTGCCCCTTGCCCGGTGACGTCGAGCTCGGGCCCGATCTGGTCATCATCCCCGGCCTTTGAGTGCCTTTCGGATCCATCCAAAGGCCCAAACCATGCAGGGCAGTTCCCACGTGTTGGAATTTCGCAGACAGCAGGAGATCGTGTTGGACCGCCACCTTGGTGCCGGCGGACTGGCTCGCGCCGGCAATTCGCTGGGCCAACGCGTTGCCCGCTTTTCCATCGAGCTGAACACCGGCCTCGCGGCCTTTGTTCATGGACGTGAATCAAATCCATTAGATCTTTTCTCTCAGTTTCTCCGTCTGGGGCCCGCGGGTTGGCATCGTTACCTGCGAGATTCCCGGATCGTCGAACGGACCCTGCCTCGCTATCGTATCGGTTTGGCAAAGTGCCCAATCGGATTGGGACGGTCTCCGGCGCAACTCAAAACCTGAAGTTCCGATGAAACCGACGCTCAGGCTCGAGGGCCCAGCGGTGAAGCCGGCGATAACGATGCGTCTACGGTTTCGGGGATTTGCTTTACCAATTCAAGTTTTGACGAAGTAAGCCACGTTATTTCGCCATGGGGGAATTCGGAGTTCTCGCTCGATACTTCCCGAGCCGAAGATCGACTGCAAGAGTGTCCGAAACTCGTCCGCGGACCTGTATCGGATCCGGTCCCCGGTGATATACCTTCGCTGAGATAGCACAATAGATGGGCGAGATTGGTCTGCCTCTCCCAATCCTTCAGGACGAATCGGCCGCCGGGTTTCAGGCCCTTTCCGACATCTCACTCCCGCACCAGCCGAGCGAGATGCCCGAGATCGACAAAGCAAGCTCGATACAGGTTTGCAGCCGGTCCTTCGAGGGGGCCGAGCCATGCGCGGATGCGAGGTCCGATCGCCATTGCAGTTCCCTGAGAGAGTCCGTCATGCGCTTTGGTCTGCGAAAGGCAGTCTCGCGGGCAGCGTCGAGCATCGGTCGGCCTGCCCAGAACTGATTCGCCCAACTGATCTGTCATTCATCCTCTTCCAGAGGCGGTGTTCCAGGACGGCGTTTCGGACAGGCAGGCGGCAATCAGCACCTGGGTAACCGCTGGTTCCCCGGAGCAAGGAGTTGGCAGGTGCCGCTGAGGAGATTCCCATGGCCAGCCAAGGCATTTTCGGGCCTGGTGAAACTTGACCGCCAGCGCCGGCCAGCGCCGGCCCACGCGCCCGAGCCAGGAAATCACGTCGAGCACGCGTTTGCCGGCGATGAGCTTCGCCGCCCAACGGTATCGTTCGAGATGCTGATAGCGTACCCACGGCGGCATGAAGCCGTCCGGGTAAAACCGTTCTTCCTCGATCCTCATCGCCAACACCTCACTGCAACAATCGGCGGCATGACTTCATGAGCGGCGCCGTCCGGTCCACCCTCTCTACCATAGAATGCAATTCGCTCAGTGATCCTTGCCCGGGGGAAACTTCCGAGATCTCCGTGTCGGGAGCGAAAGGGGGCTTGCGCCGGAGTGCGTCTCCCGGGCAGAGCCAGGTCTCAGGATTCCGATGTGCGCGTACTGAAGACTTGCACGATCAATCCCGCCACGGCCGCCAGAACCAGGAGAACCACGCTTCGTGTGAGATCGACAGGTCGCGATTGGCCGTCGAGATACAGAAAACTGGCCCACCAGAAACGGAAGCCGTTGAGAACATGGTACTTTCGTAGTGCCGCTGGCCCTTTCTCGACAAAGTCGATGACAGGGAATGCAAAGGTGGGTGAGAGTGCGGGGGAGTAGCGGTTGGCTCGATCCCCCTGGCTTGAGAGGACTTCAGCGATCTCGCGCGGGCGATTGATCAGGTGGGAAATGGCAGGATGGAAGTAAAGACCGGGGGCGGAAACGTAGAACGCCGAGGGCAGGCACTGTTCGATGTAGAGCCGGTGCGGATCGATGCAAAGCGCGTTGAGTTGGACCACCAGGCCCAGCCCCAGCGCGGTGACGACGACCCATCCGCGCACGAGACGGGAACCGGCCGGCGCGAGGATCCACAGGACCGCGAAGATCGGGGTCAAGTAACGCGGGCCCCACGCGGGATCTCCCTTGAAAAAGGTGAGCGAGGAAATGAAGAGGATGAAGACCGCGATCGCCGCCGAGAGCGACAGACAGAACAATTTCTCACCACTCCACCAAACGCGGAGGCCGGAACAACAGATCAGGATTGCAGGGTTGTAGAACAACACCCCCGTACCCAGGCTGAATGACATCGCCAGCAGGGCGACCTCTGGACTGCCGGACCAGAAGGGAGCGTACTTTTTCATGAGCTCGGCGTGGCCGGTGGTGGACCCCGGAGGAAACTTGTACCAGTCGTACCCCAGGTACACAGCCACCGATGCCGCAAGCAGCAAGACGACGATCGCCTGCCGGCCCCACTGTGACCGCCAATCGAGTTTGGGATTGTAAATCGCCGCGAGCACCGGCAAGACAAAAATGCCAAGGGGCTCCTTGCAATGGAAGGCCAAGCCCAATGCCAGCCCGGCGAGAACCGCTCCCGCCCCGGGATGGCGTTGCCGACTCGCCAGAGCCGATGACACCGCGAGAACCACAGCCACTGATCCCAGGATGTCGTCGAATGTGCTAGTGCCATAGAACCAGCTCGGAGTGCAAAAAACACCCCCCGCCGCCCAGAGCAGGGAAGCTCGCGGCCCGTGTCCCAGGCGTCGAAAAAGAGAGGCGTAGATGACAGCCAGGGTGGCGCACGCGACGGAGCTGGTCAGCGTGAAAAAAAAATGCCGACGTCCTTCATTCACCGGACCGGAACAATCGGCCGCCAAGATTGCTGCCACTCCGGCAGCCGACTGCGGGAAGCGGTACTTGGTGTAACGAAGGCCGTCTCGGCCTGGAAACACGGCGAACCAGACGTTTGGGTCTCGTATGATCGAGTCGCCATGCTCCACCAGGCTGCGGGCGACCTCGTACCGGGTCTGGCCGTCGACGATGTCGATCCGCCCCGGACCCGACAGCGCGACCACTGCGAACACCGTGAGAAACAAACCTGCTCGAGCGATCCACCATCGAGCCATGCGGCGTCATTTCCTGGAATGTGACAAGTACACGCTCCCCTTCCTACCACAATAGAACACTTTGACTCCGGTTCGATCTCCCGAAGGCCAGTTTCCGGCTTCGCACCCTGTCCCATCGCCTGCGCCGTCGATCAGGCGGGCTTCATGCGATTCTGCATCGGGAAGGGCAGGCGGCGTGATTCGTACTAGGCTTCTCCGAGAGTGGTGGCGAAGTGACGCGCACCCGTTGCTGCCGGCTTTCCTCGAACCGCGAGAATCCCCTTCGACAGGCGAGCTCTGATCGTGATCTCCGCGGTACTTTTCAAAAGGCCGAACCGGTGCCACCACGCGCCTGGCAAATCAGAGTCGTGCGGCCTTCGAATCCTTGGCGACACCGGCGGCCTTGACGGAACCGAGCTTGATCCGGGCAGCAACCGTGGTGCGCAAGTGGGATCATACTGGTGAGATCATTGCAGCCCGGCCGGATCGACCTGATCGTGCATATCCTCCTCGCCGGATTGACGGTCGGTTCGATGTCGCTTGTTCTTTGGCAGAATTGCGACACGATCCGCGAGGTTTTGGGCCTGCGACTTGACCTGCGTTTACTCGGTCTGGCCTTCTTGATCACGCAGGTCAGCTTGCTCATCACCTTCGTTCGCTGGTCGATTCTGGTCCGGGTCATCGAGCCCAGGTTCACGCTCCGGTCCTCGATTCTCCTGGGTTTCATCGGTTACGTGTTCAACTTGGTGATCGCTGGCGCAGTGGGGGGAGACGTCATCAAGGCGGCGTACTTGGCGAGGATGCAGATCAGGAAAACGCAGGCGATCGCCTCGATGGTGATCGACCGGATTCTGGGCCTACTAGGGCTCTTCATCCTCGCTGCGGTGGCCGGTGTACTGGCGTGGGGATTGGCCACGCCCAAGGTCCGCAGTTTGATTGTGGTCGCCTGGGGTGCGCTGGGGCTGGGGCTGGTCGTACTTGCGGCAATCTTCCGCCAACCGATGCCCCGAATCTTCCAGGGACAGGCCGGCTCAGGGCGCGGGCGGCTATCGACGATCATGGCCGAGCTGAAGGCGGCGTCGACGAATTACCGGCGACGGCTCGACGTTCTACTGGCCGGCCTCGGCCTGTCTGTGATCAGCCATGGACTGAACGTGGTAGTTTTTTTTCTCATCGGCAAGACGCTCTTTTCCTCTCGGATGACCACAACCCTCGGCCAGCACTTTCTGATGGCCCCTTTGACATTTTTCACCATGGCCGTCCCCCTTCCTTTCGGCGCCCTAGGTTTGACCGAGGAGGTTGGCGGCCAGCTCTTCAAGCTGGTGGGGCATCCCAGCGGGGCCGTGGTCATGATGGGCCTCCGCGTCTTGATGTTTGGCTGCGGACTCGAAGGCGTGTGCGTTTATCTGGTGAACCTTAACGAAATGCGAGCCCTGACCGCGTTGGCCCACCGCCTTGAAGTCGAGCCTGACGAAGACGAAGAGAGAGTCTCAGGCCAAGAAGCCCCTGCGAGAAGCCGATAGGGTTGTCATTGAGTGCCGCCCGACATTCTGACTCTCAGCGTCGACCGACGGCGGGACTGCTCAAGCCGGAATGGAATGCGGCATTTCTGGATTCTTGAGCGGATACCCGTCGGGGTCCTTGCCGCGGACGCGCCGCCAGAGCACTTGAATCGTCGGCACGTTGATCGTGACGATGAAGAGCTTTCGCATGTGGCCGGGCGGAGATTCCAGCGGCCGAACGCCGTGCCAGGAATGCGCCGTCCTCTGGAAGAGCAGGCTTCCATTTCCCCGGGGGTCCAACGACGCGGCAACTCCGAGATCATCGAATTCCGGGGCTGAATGCGTCTTCAGACGTCCGCCGTCGTCCATGATCAGGATGCGGCCTCCCCAGCTCGATTCCCAATCCGCTTCCGTATTGAAGTAGAAGATGTGGGTGCCCAGCTTGCGGCGGGCGTCGCAGTGCGGCGAGACGCCGCAACCTTGCCACGCGTAATACCACTCCAGGGTGAGGACAAAGCGCGCGCTTCGGCGAAGACCGAACATGCGGCGGATCAGAGACTCGTACGTCTTGCCGTGAAGCTCCGCGACGAAGTCCTTCCACGGCTCCGCGAGATCCAGACTCGGATGGTAATGCAAGATGTACCGGTCGTGATAACCCTGCCCGAAGGCGCGTTTCACACCGACCCTGCGATCGAACATCGAGGCATCAGGCAGAGTCTGGCGGAGAAGCTCATGACCCTCAGGGGTCAAGATTCCCTCAATGTCGACCCAGGGGTAGGGTTGCTGACTCTGAAATGATTTGTGAGAGACCCGCTCGATACGCTCGCGATTCAAGTACTCCATCACTTGTCCTCGCTGTTCTCGAGCCTGAGCAATCCTCCGGCGAGCAGAGTGCCAGGGCGGCTCGAGAGGAAACCTTTGCCCCACGTTGCTTCCCGGGATCGCGCTCAGAACGATCTCCTTCGTGTAGCTTCCTGACATGATCAGGTCGCTATTGGACAAGTGGGCAATCTATCCGGGTCGTCCGTTTTCTCCTAGAGCAAATCGGCCCCCCGAACCATCGATCCTCAGAGATTGAGGCAGACGGGCAATCGAGAGCCTGAACTTGCAATGTTGGGTGTCCGGATATTGAAGCACACAAACCCCAGAATCCAGTGACTGCCGTTCGTTCTCCGGGCCCTGGACCATGTGCAAGCTTCCGTTGCCATCGGAGGTCGTTACTGGTAAAGTCCCAAGGATTCGACCAGATCCCCTTCCCTTTTCGACTCAAGCTCAATACCTGGTCTGGCCGACTCTTTAAAAAAAACGAGCGGCCGATGGCACCCACCGGTGGTGGTCACGGAGGCCACGGTCCCCATCGGGAAACCGCGCACTGCATGGACGGTTGATCATCGAAAGACGAGTGAACGGTCTGTTTGCCTCTCTAACCATTGTGAATGGTTTATGGAAACTTGGTTCGCGTTTCGTGCAAGGGTCTCGAACTCCCCAAACGGTTTGACCGCGAGGGGGAGGATTTGTCGATTCCTGCACATCTGAGACGACCTGAAACCGCTCATGGCGGGCGGTTTCCGGTAGGCTACGACGGCCCCCTCCTATGGAAGTCATTTCATAGGTTGGGTCTCCACCCGCGCACCACGTCCATGGTGGTGCTAAGCAAGGCGTTGCAGCTCGGGTGAACCGGCGCGACTCCTCGGTCCCAGCTCTGGAGCGACTGTCTCCTGCGGTCGGTTTTCCTGCCATTGGCCGTCGTACTCTCATGGAGGAATTCGGAATGTCCGCGCACGCCATGTGCAAGGCATCCCACCAGGGGATTGGATTAGCGACCGTCGAGCTGAATGACATCGGTCATGTCTTTGCCACAGCGATCCCTCAGCGTGGCGGCACTCTCCGCGAGCAGGCCGAGAACGCGTTGCAGAGTCTCGATGACGTGCTGAGGGCGGAGAGCACCCGCCAGTCGATCATCCGGCAGACGGTTTTTCTGACCGAACCCAGCCAGATCGACGAGTGCCGCCAGATCATCCGCGATTTCTCCGGCGCCGATTTGCCTGTTACAAGTTACGTCCCCCAACCTCTATGTGATGGGAAACTGCTGTCGATCGAGGCCCACGGCGTCAGGCGTGGCAGGTGCGAAGTCGAGATTGAACGTGTGAGCGAGCAGCTTGTCATGCTCCGGCACGATGGTCTGACCTGGGCCTACTGTACTCTGGTCGTTCCCGGAACCTCGACGGCCGGCGCGTACGAAAGTACGGCGAACACACTCCGCCGAATCCGCTCGCTGCTTCACGGACGAGGTGTCCGCTTCGATCAAGTGATTCGCACATGGTTCTACCTCGGTGGAATCGTCGCCGCCGAAGGAACGACCCAGCGCTACAAGGAGCTGAACCGCGCCCGGGCCGATTTCTACAAGGATATACCTTTCCTGGCCGGCTACCAGCGGGAGACGCGACGTGGTCCGGTCTTTCCGGCAAGCACGGGCATCGGAGCCGAGGGCCGCGATCTCACGGTCAGGGCAATTGCCCTTGCCACCGATCGCGACGACATCATCGCCATGGCGCTCGAGAATCCTCGTCAGACATCGGCATACGACTACGCCAGGTCTTACAGCCTCCAGAGCCCCAGGTTTTCTCGGGCCATGGCACTGTCTTACGGCCCGGACATGACCCTCTTCATCTCCGGCACGGCCAGCATCACCAACTCGGAGTCTCGACACCTCGGCGACGCGGTTGCCCAGACCCATGAAGCCCTCGATAATATCGAAGCCCTGATCTCCGAGGATAACCTCGGTCGCCACGGTCTACCTGGGTTCGGAAGCTCGCTGGAGGGTCTGGGTCAGGCGCGGGTCTACATCAAGAGGACAGAGGACTATCCAAAGATCCTGGCGGTCTGTGCCCAGAGGCTGGGCGACATGCCGGCGATTTACACCACGGCCGATGTGTGTCGCCCAGAATTGCTGGTTGAGATCGAAGGTATTGCGTTTTCCCGTCGCGAACCGAGCCCCTCGAGCAGCGTCCTCCGCGGCCCCCACTTCCGACAAATCACTCCCAAGCCGAAGATCGCAGCACGTCCTCAGTAGCCCCGCTGGAGAGTCCGCAGAGCTTTGCACGCCGGCTATTACTCCGGCAAGGAAGTAGGTCAGGCTTTCCAGCCTGACCTGCAATGCGTTTCTTTCGTGCCTGGGTAATACCAGGACTCACTTCCGTGGCACAGCGAACGGATCCTTGGTTTCGTCCCACTTGCCGCCCTGCGCCAGCACCGGGTAGACGGCTGAGGGAAAACACAGGCTCTGATAGATTGTGAACTCGCTCCGCTCGGGGTTGGAAATGGGGACGCAGCTAGTTATTGATTCTAGCTGCGTACCCGTTTCTGCGCCTTGTGCCAGAAAGCGGGTGGCCCCTTCCGCCCCACGGCTGGGCGGCGGCGGGTGGGGAGGAAAAGTTTGATCTGCCCGAAGGAATCGCCCCATTCGGTGACATACGGATATAGAGGGGCCGATCGTCGAGATCGGGCCCCGTTCGGTCTTTGGCAATTCGGCCTCGGTGTCGGGCAGTAGCCAGCGGGGAAGGGTCTGCGCACGACCTGACCCCGCTGGTCCCGGTGTAGGGCGTGGACGTGGGACGGGAGAACGGTGGTCATCAGGCAGTGGCCAGTGGCCAGCGAGACTGAAGAGACGAAGCTGGCGGTCATAGAAAAGCGCCAGAACGAAGCCAATTTGCTCGTAGTGTTAATCATTGGCATATTGTGACTTAGGACGAACCGTCGCGAAATCGAGCCGGAAAACGAACCCATCTATGAGAGGCCGGTTGTCAAGCGAGGCGGTGCAGATTTTGTGTCGCAGGGCTCCCGCACATCCCCTTCGCCGTCGGCT
>Ga0116221_1001425_pt1 | contig 16036 bp, 16 predicted proteins | sample Sb_taG_5_FD_88965 | JGI IMG/M metagenome (GOLD analysis project Ga0116221, IMG submission 88965) | Peat soil microbial communities from Weissenstadt, Germany - Sb_50d_8_FC metaG | ecosystem: Environmental > Terrestrial > Soil > Wetlands > Peat | place: Germany: Weissenstadt | collected 2010-09-21 | reverse complement strand
TCAGCTCAAGCGATGGGAACGTCGGCTTGGTGACTGGCGCTAACTCCTATACTGGCTTCTTCACGGGAAGCCAGGCCTTTGACGCGGGCAAGCTGGGAGTCGAGCGCATCGGTTTCTACGCCATGGTAGGACAGGCAGCCACCTACTATCGGACTTCTGGTGGCGTGCCGATCCCTGGCTCTGGAATCGGCAACAAAGGATTCAGTCGTGAGGGCTTCGTCGGACAATTCTACTTCGGCCCTCACTTTGACATACAGGTAGTGACGCAGCACGGATCGGATAACGCTTGGTTTGGGCAAGGCTTTGGCAGTGCTGTAAATCCAAGCAATGGAAGCACCTGCCCTACATCCGGGCCTTGCGGTCCGAACAATACTCCGGGAACGGTTCTTCCGGCCACCGCCCGGGCTCCCAGCTGGAATGGCGCCACCTTCGAAGCTCACTATGTCTACAGTCCGCAGCTGATCTTCATCGGGCGGTTTGAGTTGGAACGGATGTCGCAGCAAGCCACCGTAGGAACTCCGTCCAACCTGGGAAATATCACTAGTTACACCGTGGGCTACCGCTACAACCCGTTCATGACCAGCCGAGCGGGATTTGCCTGGCACAACGAATACAACTTTATGCATCAGGACCTGACCTCGTTCTACGGCAACAACGTAAATTCGAGCGAATTGTTGATCGGCTTTGACTTCGACTTCTAGAGAGGAACAGCAATGCGCGCTAGATTAATTTGCTCGCAGTTGATGTGTATAGCTGTGGTGGTTGCGGTTTCTTCGCTATCCGGGGCACAGAGCACGGCGAACCAGGAAAACCAGTGGATGGGGATAGAAAGTCACATCGGCAATTTGACCGGCCACGCCGCCAACGCCAAGGACGACTACCGCAGGTACTGTGTCGGGTGTCACGGCGATCTGGGGGACGGACAGGGCGAAAACGCTGTGTGGCTCGATCCCAAACCGCGGGACTTCACCATCGCCCAATTCAAGTGCCGCTCCACTCCAACCGGAACCTTGCCCACCGACGAGGATCTCTTCAATACCATCGCTCGTGGACTTGACAACTCCAACATGCCGCCGTGGAATACGTTTACCAAGGTGCAACGCGCGGACCTGGTTGCGTACATCAAGCACTTTTCGGCCAAGTGGCAAACCGAAAAGCCGGGAACGCCGATTCAGATTCCACCCGAGCCCGAAGTTACGGCGGATCGAATCAAGGCCGGTCAGGTGTTGTTTAAGAAGCTGGAATGCTGGAAGTGCCACGGAGTCGAAGGTCGAGGCAATGGTCCATCCGCCGATACGCTTACGGATGACCTGAACCGGCCAATCAAGCCCTTTGACTTCCACGATGGAGATCGTTTCAAGTGCGGCAAGAGCAACGCCGATCTGTACAAGATTTTCATGACCGGCCTGGATGGCACGCCTATGCCGTCGTTCGCGGACAACGTAAAGCCGGACGAGGCTTGGGATCTGGTGTTCTATCTCCGCACGCTTCAACCCATGAAGACCAAGGAAAAGGAGATTGCGCGGCAACTGGGTTTGAAACCAATCGATCCCAATGCGCCAAACCCCTAACCCGAGAAACTAGATTGGAAGCGAGAAAAATCTGCAGTTAGGAGAATGTTCGATGAAGTTTCAACATGCGCGTTATTCTTTGGCAATACTAGCGTCGCTAGTACTGGTTTCTATCGGAACAGTAATGCTCGATCAAAAGGTCAATGCCGCGGCCGAGGGAAAGATCACCGGAACCGTAAAACTGGACGGCACCGCTCCTCGCCAGAGGCCTATTGACATGTCAAAAGAGCCGAGTTGCGCCAAGATTCATGAGAGCAACCCGGTGCACATGGAGAACGTGGTGGCCAGCGCCAGCGGAGCCCTGCAAAACGTAGTCGTCTATGTTTCCGAAGGGCTGACCGGAAATGAAGCCAGCGCGGTGTCATCCGAGAACCCGACCTGGGACCAAAAGGGTTGTCAGTACATTCCCCACGTGATGGCGCTGAATCCGAATCAGCACTTCAAGGTCGTCAACAGCGATCAGACTTCGCACAACATTCACCCCATGCCCAAGCAGGGCGGACCGAATCATGAGTGGAATAAATCCCAGCCCACGGGAGCCCCGCCGTTCGACGTGTTCTGGACGGGCGAGGAAGTCGCCATCCCGGTCAAATGCAACATCCATCCCTGGATGCACGGTTACATGGCGGTGGTGAAAGGTCCTAATGCGGTCAGCGACGCCAACGGCTCCTTCACACTCAACCTGCCTCCGGGAAGTTACACCGTGACCGCATGGCAAGAGGAGTACGGAACCCAGACTCAGAAAGTGACTGTGGCTGCAGGGAAACCTGCGACCGCGGATTTCACCTTCAAGGCAAAGTAAAAAGTCCAGGCATGGTCGGAGCTGCCGCCGGAAGCGGTGCTTCCGAACTGTTGATGCGAAAGCCGGCTCTCGACCGGGAGGCCAAACGACATGGCGAAATTCTTTGCTGTGACCATAGTTCTGATTGCCATAGGTTCCGCCGTTCCTATCCTGCGGCACACGTGGTGGATGGCGGAAGATATCTCGACGCACGGCGCGCCGATTGATGAGCAGATGTCGGAAACCATGGCGGAGGCGGGAATTTCGTTTCTGGCCTCGCAGTTCATCCTTGCGTATTTCATCTGGAAATTCTCCGGCTCGCGTCCGGGCGAGAAGATCAAGCACCTCCCTGGCGGAGCCAAGGGCATGGTCTGGGCGGCTTTCCTGCTCGTCGGAACGGAAGTTCTGGCGCTGGGTATTTTTGGAGTTAAAGCCTGGGCCAACGTTTATTTCACTCCGCCGTCCGCCAATGCCATGCCGGTTCAAGTCCAGGCTGGGCAATTCGCGTTTTATTTCCGCTATCCGGGTCCGGATGGAAAATTCGGCCCGCTTCACGCCGATCTGATCAATGAAGGCACGCAGAATTTCTTCGGCCTCGATCAGGACCACGATCAGGATTCCAAGGACGACATCGTGACCGCCGAAATGGCGATTCCGGTCAATCGTGAAATCCACTTGCTGATGCACGCCAAGGATGTGGGGCACTCGTTTTTCGTGCCGGAATTGCGAGTCCAACAGGACTTTGTCCCCGGCCTCGACGTTTCCTTGCATTTCACCGCGACCAAGATCGGACGCTATGAAATCGTCTGCACCCAGCTTTGTGGGCTGGGGCATTACAACATGAAGGCGTATCTGAACGTGAAGTCCCAGCAGGACTTTGACGACTGGCTGAAGAAGGAAGCAGCCATGCAGTGAACTGGAGCGCATCCGCGCTTTCCGTTTGGGTGCACAAACATCTTTCGAGGTGAGCACATGCACGACATGTCAGCACACGCGGCACATCACGCGCCACCGACGAGTTTTATTCGGAAACACGTTTTCAGCCTCGATCACAAAGTGATCGGAAAGCAGTACTACGCGTTGGCGCTCGTTGCCGTTCTCACAGGTATGGTTCTCTCCTGGCTGATGCGTATTCACCTCGGGTGGACGAACTATGCCATCCCCGGGCTGCATTTGCTCTCTAACAACGGTGCGCCCGGCAATGTGATGACGCCAGAATTCTACCTGCAGTTGATGACCATGCACGCCACCATCATGGTTTTCTTTGTGCTCACGACAGCGCCTTTTGCGGCCTTCGGCAATTACTTTCTGCCTATTCAGGTCGGCGCTGAGGACATGCCCTTCCCCCACTTCAACATGATGTCGTTCTGGGTTACGTTTGTAGGCTTCCTGGTTCTGGTTTCATCATTCTTCGCGCCAGACGGCCCAACCCTCGGCGGATGGACGCAATACGCGCCCTTGAGTGCGGTAGGCAAGGTTTCCGGTCCTGGCCAGGGTACAGGCGTAGTTTTGTGGGCCATCTCGATAGCCATCTTCTGCGTTGGCCAACTGCTCGGTTCATTAAACTTCATCACCACTACGCTCGACATGAGAACGCGGGGCATGAGCATGTGGCGCTTGCCGCTCAGCGCCTGGTCCTGGTTCATCACCTCCTGCATGGGGCTGACGGCCTTTGCGGTTCTGATGCCGGCCTGCATTCTCCTGGTTCTCGATCACGTGGCAGGAACGAGCTTTTTCGTGCCCTCCAACCTGGTCCTCAACGACCAACTGCAACCTCACTCCGGCGGATCGACTCTGCTCTGGCAACACCTTTTCTGGTTCTTCGGGCATCCCGAGGTGTATATCGCCATCGTGCCCGGGATGGGTATCGTCTCGCATGTTCTGATCACCAATATGCGCAAGCCGCTGCTGAGCCACCGCGTGGTGGTTTATTCCATGGGCGCTCTTGCGGTTCTGAGTTACATGGTTTACGGGCATCACATGTTTCTCAGCGGGATGAATCCGGTTTCGTCGCTGGCTTTCTCTTTCCCTACTCTGATTATCACCATCCCTTCTACAATTCTGGTGCTGATGTGGCTGGGCAGCCTTTACGGTTCGAAGCTGCGCATCAATAGCGCCTCGCTGTTCGCGCTGGGCTTCATTTCGATGTTTATCAGCGGCGGTGTGAGCGGCTTCTTCCTGGCGCAGCCCTCGATCGACATCATGCTGCACGCCACTTATTTTGTGGTCGGGCACTTCCACATGGTGATGGGCGTGGCGGCGATGTTTGGGATTTTCGCCGGAACTTATTTCTGGTTCCCCAAGATGTTTGGCCGAATGATGAACGAGAAACTGGGCAGGCTCCACTTCTGGCTCAGCTTCGTGGGCACTTATTGCATCTTCATGCCATTTCACTATTTGGGTATGGCCGGAAACGTACGCCGCTACCAGGCGTTTGTGGATGATTACACGCAAGGCTTGCTGCCCCTGCACCGGTTTATCACCATCGCTGCGCTGTTTACCGGCGCCGCCCAGCTCATTTTCGTTTACAACCTGATCCACAGCCGTTTCTGGGGCGAGCCTGCAAGCGACAACCCTTGGGAAGGCACTTCACTCGAGTGGAGCACGCCGACAACGCCGCCTCCGCACAACAATTTTGGCGACAAACTGCCTGAGGTCTTTCACGATCCCTATCAGTACGGAGTAACGGGTTCGAAAGGTGACTACGTAATGCAGACGTCACCCGAGCAGATTAAGGGCGCGATAGACGAAGCATAAGCACAAAGGATATTTGGAGTTTGCAGTCTTATGGCAACCACAGTACCCGAACCACCAAGAATCGAAGATCGCCGCGATCCGCGACCGACCAGTAGTTCGGGAAACGGTGGCGGCCAAACCATGATTCCAGCCGGTGGCGACCTGCGAGCCGTGAAGGACTATTCGCCGCCGCCCTCTTCGACCGGAATCTGGGTTGTGCTTGCCTCCATCACGATGAGCTTTGCGGCGTTGACCAGCGCCTTGATCGTTCGCCAAGGGTCATCGTTCGATTGGCGGCATTTGGATTTGCCACGAATTCTCTATCTCAACACTCTTGTACTTCTAGCCAGCAGTATCACGCTCGAAGTCGCACGCGGCCAGGTGAGCGCTTTTATGGGCGGATTGAGCCATGTGGTAGCCAGCCCGGCGCGGTGGTTGTACGTCACGCTGTTCCTGGGCTTGCTGTTCGTCGCGGGACAATACGTCGCGTGGATGCAATTACACTCCCAAGGATTATTCCTGGCCACGAATCCCAGCAGTTCTTTCTTTTACGTGCTGACGGCTATGCACGCACTGCATGTGTTGGGCGGGTTGGGAGGATTGGTCCGCGTGATTCATCGATTCAATCGGTCGATCCTGCGAAAAAGCACGCTGGATGCGACCTCGCGCTATTGGCATTTCATGGATGTGCTTTGGGTGTACCTGTTGCTATTGCTCTGGATGAAGCTTTAGACGGCCAATCAAACTAGGAGGCACCGTGAGCCACGCCGATACATTGGGAAGTCAATCTGCAGGCGCGATGGAACAACCGGCCTTTTCGGTTCCCGCCAAGAAAATGGCGATGTGGCTGTTCATTATCGCGGACACTGCAACTTTCGCCGCGTGCCTGGTGGCGTACGGGTTTATCCGCAATGCGACTCCCAACTGGCCGAGGCCGTTCCACAGCATCACCAATGTTGCGCTCATGACCTTCATCCTGATCACTAGTAGTTTGACCATGCTGTTCGGCATTGAGGCTGCCAAAGCCGGAGACAAAGCGAAGGCTTTCCGCTGGACGATGATTACAGCCGGAGGTGGCGCACTCTTTGCACTGTTGCACATCCGCGAATGGTTGGGATTGATTGGCGAGGGCATGACGCTTTTTAAGAATCCCTGGGGCACGGGACTCTTTGGCTCCATGTTCTTCAGCATTACCGGCTTGCATCTTCTGCACGTGACCGGCGGTGTAATCGCTTTGGTCGCAGTGGGAATTCGCTATCAGGGTGGGCGTTACGGCGCGGATGACCTAGAAATCACTGGCCTCTACTGGCACTTCGTCGATCTGGTCTGGATGTTCGTGGTGCCGCTGGTTTACTTGTTGAACCTGGGACATTGAAGAAAAATGCGGGGAGCATGAAACTTATGACGACTGCTGGACACCAAAGTAGTGTTGGGAAATACGTGGTGATCTATTTTTGTATCCTCGCGATTGCGGGGCTGCAGTTCGTGGTCGCGTATTCCGACATCAGCGGTTCACAGATGCTGGTGCGCATGCTGGTCCTGGCCATCATCGAAGCGGCGCTTGCGATTTTGTTCTTCATGCATTTGTGGATGGAGAATCGTGGTTTGCTCTGGTTCGTTGTCATCTCCACAGTTTTTGTGTTGCTGGCGATGCAATATGGATGGACGGACAGCTTCCGCCTATCCGGTGGCGTACCTTGGGCCAGTTAGAAATGAAAAAGGCAAGCAATGAAGATTGATCGAACGCTCGGATTGATTGGCCTGGCAGCGATGGCGTGTATCGTGCTGCTGACGCCTCTGTCGGCGTTTTCTCAGAACTGCGCGCTCTGCTATACCCAAACCTCCTCGGCCGGGGCAAGGATGATTCAAGCTTTGCGCAGTGGGATTTTGATCATGGTCATTCCTCCCACGCTTGGATCCATTGGCATGATTTTCATTGTGCATCGCAAACGCAATCAGTTCAGGCGAAGCGAAGAAGCAGACGAATTTGGCCAAGACTGGTAAAATGGCGACCACGAAACTAATGGCAAATCCCATCTCTCCTCAAACGCTCGCTGCCAAGCTTCGGGATTTCTATACCCTGACCAAGCCCGAAGTGAACCTCCTCATTCTGATGACCACATCGGCGGGCTATTACCTTGCCTCTCGTGGACCCTTCAGGACGGCAGGCTTGGTGAACACACTGGTTGGCACGCTGCTGGTCGCAAGCGGAACTGCAACTCTGAATCAATGGATGGAACGGGTGTGGGACGGTCAAATGCGACGCACCGCAACCCGGCCTCTGCCTTCAGGACGCCTCAGCAGTCGCGAGGCGTTTTTGTTTGGCATGCTCTTAAGCGTTGCCGGAGGGCTGTATCTGGCGCTGACGGTGAACCTGCTGTCGGCGTTTCTGGCAGTCTCCACGTTGCTGTCGTATCTTCTCATCTATACGCCGTTGAAGAGGAAAACTCCGCTGTGCACGCTGTTGGGAGCCTTCCCTGGCGCTATGCCAACTCTGATCGGATGGGCGGGGGCGTCCAACGGGATCGATCTCCATGCCTGGTATCTTTTCTCGATTCTCTTCCTGTGGCAGTTCCCTCATTTCCTGGCAATTGCACTGATGTACCGTGACGACTACGCCCGCGCGGGTTATAAGATGCTGCCCGGCTTTGATCTCGACTCTCGCTTCACTCGCGCCGAGATTGCAGGCTTCACCGGGTTGCTGGTGCTTGCCACGATGCTGCCGCTGGTTGATCACGCTGGTTTGTGGTATTGGGCGGGCATGTTCCTGTCTGGAGCGTTCCTGATCTATCACGTTGGCAAGTTGACGGCATCGGGGTCAAGAGTGCTGGCCGGCCGCGTGCTTCATGCGTCGGTCGTCTATTTGCCGGTCGTGCTAGCAATCATGGTGGTGTGGAAGGCCTAGAGTTTTATATTGGCAAGCGGCTTTTCAACTCGTGTCGTATCGGAAGCCATCCTTCGCAGTGTTCCCGTCTCCCGGTGACTGGCGCCTCGAGATAGCCGTCGCCGTAACAGCCCTGATCCTGCTCGCGGCCCACGACCTTTTCGCGCAAGCCGGCGCCGCAGCCCCGCTTAAACATCAGATCCTACGCACACTGCCCCTAACCCGTTTCTACGACACTCCTGATGCTTTACCGGCGGGGAAACCCGGGGAACTGATCCGCTCGGAACCGGCGGACGAATACGAATTGCCGCTCGAAGTGTCAGCGGTTCGCATTCTCTATCACTCGCGCTCCGCAGCCGGGGAAGATGTGGCCACATCCGGCGTCATTCTGTTTCCCAGCGAGAAAAAACCGCCCGCAGGCGGTTGGCCGGTGATTGCGTGGGCACACGGAGCCAGCGGCGTCGCTCGCCCCTGCGCTCCCTCGCTGATGAGGAATATCGGCCACGGCCCATTCCTGTCCATGTATGTAAATCTCGGATACGCCGTCGTGGCCACGGATTACACCGGCCTCGGCACCAATTTTCGGAATGCATTCCTGGACGCTCAATCCAACGCGACCGACGTCATCGACTCCATTTCTGCGGCCCGCGCAGCCGTGCCACAGCTTGGCGCACGGTGGGTTGTCATGGGGGAGGGTGAAGGAAGTTTAGCTGCCGTCGCGGTCGCGGAAAAAGAAAATGAGATTCGTGACCCGGGCTACCTTGGAAGCATCGCACTGTCGGGCTTCGCGGACGCAAGAGAACTGTACGCGCAATCCAGCCCAGTGCCTTCGACCATTAGTTTGATGTTCCTGGCTTACGGCATCAAGACGGTGTTTCCGCAGTTTCAAGTGGCCGACGTGTTCACCGAAAAAGCCCAGGCACTCTACCACTACATCGAGCAGACCTGGAGCGAGCCGGCGACGATTTCTGCGGTTCCTCCGGCTGAAACACTAAAGCCGGGATGGGAGCACAATGAGTTCGTTCAACGCTATTTCGCGAGAAACAGTCTTGGCCAAAATCAGGCGCGGGGAGCGATTCTGGTGATCAGCGCCGACGCCGATCAGGCGGTGCCGGTTGCCGTAACCGCGCCGGTGGTGGCTCGCATGTGCAAACAGGGAGACCGAGTTCAGTGGGAAAGATATCCTGATCTGGATCCGGGGCGCGTAATCGGAGACTCGGTAAGGGACCAGATTGCATGGATCGAGGCGCGCTTTGCCGGCCGCACAGTAACAACGAATTGCCCCTGAGCCCGCGAGAGCGACCGCCCGCACAAGCTAAAGCGCAGCCGCGATGCCCCGCGTGGGATATTGCAGGCATCCCAATAACACCACTTGGCGAGTCATCTGCTCGTAGCTTTCCGCGACGCGAACCGGATAGATGCGAGCGCCGGGAAGAATCATGCCGAGATAGAGCCGGGCCATGGCGTGGAAGGCGTAAAGCCGAAGGCGAATTGCATTGTCAACCAACTTCTCAGCCGCCTCAGCCGTCGCAGGATCGGTGCTGCGACGCCCGGCATCGGCTAGGCGCAGCAGGATTGCCGCATTCTGAGCCGCGCAGGAGACGTATTCCACCGCAGCGCGCAGGCGCTCCCGCTGAATTCTGCGAAACGCCGCGGGAGGAAGTTGGGAGCGCAGAAACTCTTCCTCATCGGGATCGACCAGGTTGCGAAACGCTTCCACATCCAGAGCGCGGATGTGTGCGGTCGGGTTGTCCAAAACGCTGGCGCTCAAGGTCCGGCCCTTGGCCAACCAAAGCAGGCACAACAAGGCCAGCGATGCGATTACGACGATAATGATTGTAGTAGTCATCGTTGTAGGAGACGCTGCAACTCCTGATTCCAGATATCAAGATCGTATTTCGGTAACGTCTTCGGAGCCTGCTGCGCCTCGCGTTCTGGCCTCATCAGATAGAACATCCAGATCAGCACGCAGCAGTGGTAAGTCGCCATGGTCAAAAGGTTAACGGCACGATTGCCGAACGCTCCAAGATGCAGCCAGATAGCCGAAGTCGCGAGTTCCACACTGGCGAAGATCCCCAAACCTAATGCGATGCCGAAGGCGTTGCTACGCCACGATAGTGCGAAGTACCGGGAGAAAATGAACAGCGAAATCAGCAAGCCGCATTGCATCACACTAGCCGTTCGATCTAATGCGTAGGTGATATTCAGGAGGAAACTCGCACTGTTGCCGGGCGCCGAGACCGCCACTCCAGTCGCAACCAGGAGAAGTACTACAGTCAACCCGCGGAATAGGTATCTGCCGGGTAAGTCGAGCGCGGGATATGAACGAAAAAAATGGCGGAACAGTTCATGAATTACCGCAAAGCGAATGGCCGTACTCACCGCTAGTCCGACGGAGTACACGCGGACATAGCTCTCGCCAAAGTGCACATGGGATCGGGATATCGTGAAGAGTACGGCAAACTGCAGAATTTCAAATGCGGTATATAGAAAGAACATGGGAAACTGCGGATACACCTTGCGGCGGATCATCGCAAACAAAATGGCCCCCAACAGAACGTGGGGACCGACCCACAAATAGTACCCGAGCAGGTAGGAGACGGTCATGGGCTACCGCGCAAAATATACACTTTTTTGCGGCAGCCCACAATATCGAAGGTTTAGCGCAGGTTGACGTCCGGTCTGTCCTAACGGACCATGCGAACTCCAGGAGGGCCGTTGGGGTTGCCATCGGTTGGTCCTGGGGAGGGAGGCTGCACAATTGGCGGCGGGGAGGTGGGCTGGTCATCAGCCATCAGAGCTGCAGGTAACGAAATGCTGGTCAGAAACAGCGCGACAGCCAGCCAACGTAGGTTCATTTTCACGGTGTGAATTCCTTTCCAATGATGGATTACCCCGTGATAATGTATTGGCGACAGCGGTTTGCAACAGAGCACTCAAGTAATTTCTTAGTTCCAAAAACGTAACAAATGACCCTGCACTCGGCAATCGAAGACCTCCAGGAAACCACGCTGAGAGCCTTCATCGGCTGCTTGAACAAGCTGGAATATATCTCTGGCTTACGGGATAAGGCAGGGAGTTACGAGCATTGGGGATTTACCCGCGTTTATGGGGATTTAGCAGCCAAGAGAGCCCTCAGGAGAACGCACCGCTCTCTGCTTTCCAAGATCCTGGCTATGCCCATCCGGAAGCTGGTGGACGATGCTAAACAATCCAGCGAGGCGGCTGGCATTCCGCCCGACGCTTACATAGACCGACTTGCCGCCACCAGCCCGAATCTGTTGCCTGAGGGACCTGGTGCCGGTTCTGCGCGGCACCTCAGTTCAGTACTTCACGCGCTTTCGAGTTTGCTGAAGAATCCAAAAGCGGACGCCAATCCCCCAACCTTATAGCAACCCCAACCACTTGGCCGATGATCTCCGCTTCCTGGGGGTAGCGCAAAGCGCGCGCCGCAACCGGGGACAGCGGGTGGGGTTGCAGAATCAGCTCCTCCCGCGTCATCGTGCACCAGCAGCAGGTATGGCCGTTTCGCGTTTCCACAAAGTAGATGGGCCGCTCGTATTCTGACCTCCAGCCCCCATCAACCGCCTTGTCCTTGGATTCATCGATCTGCACGAAACTCCCCGGCGGCAGAATCGGATACATGGTCAAATCGTCGCTCCCAATATAGCCGTACGTGTACTGGCAGGTAGCGAACTGCGCCAGGTAGGCCAAGGGCACCTGCCCCCATTGTTCCACCATTCGTCCAAAGTTCACGGTGCGTTTGGGATCGAAGCTGGGATCGAGGCGAACCGGTATTTGAACACTGGAGAGATTCGCCAAAGCTTCCGAAACATGCGACTTCGGTGGGATGACAAAGTCCAGGTCCGTGGCCATTCCATTCAGATCAACCCCGTACCACGACAACAGTTCCCGAATGTCCCGGCGATAGATCACCGCCAGCGAATACAAACGGTAGATGCTGGGGATGACTCCTTTTGTCTCGAAATCCGAAAGCCGGCTCGGGGCTATTACAAATTCATCATTCGCGCGTTTCTGCGCAATCCGCGTACTGGCGTTTTCAACATCCCTCATGGTCAATCCCAGTTGCTCACGCAGCACCCGCAAGTTCTGTCCGCCTGGAAACATTGGCCCCCCCACACATCGACAGAAGTAACTGCAATAATAGCAACTTAGAGGCGTCTACAGCGTCAGAAATTACATTTATTAATAGCAAATTCCGCTTGACGTCAGCAGCGCCGACGAGTCAGCTTCGGCGCACCCGCTTGTTCCGAATTCGTAAATAAATCAGGATTGGGATCGCAGAGCTTCCCACGAGCTCCCAAAGTGCCTCCATCTTGCACGCCGCTTTCGATGAAGTCAAGTGATTCAGGGCAGTCGCGAAGGAACAAAAAAAATGAGGGCTGGTCTCAGACCAGCCCCCAATCAACCGTTGCCATCTACATCAGTATCAGTCTGCGGCGGCGGAGCTATCGTCGGCTTCCACCAGAGGCATGACCACGAGATGCTCGCTTAGGAACCAGACTTGCAGCTCGTTAGTGCGCAATACGTCACTAACCACAAGATCGTTGGTGCCGTCGTCTCCCAGCGTGGAGGCTAGTTTCGCCAGCTCATGGCAATCCCGGAGAATGATCTGATGCGCGTCCAGCAGCCGGGATATCTGCACCGGAACCTCTTCCCTTCCTTTGGGCGGGCGCTCGATTCGGGTCGTTTCGGCCACATCGTGGGCCATGGCGATGCTAAGGCCACCGAGCAACTGAATCCGTTCGGCAATAGTGTCCACCAGCTCCGACTGTTCGCCAAAATGTTTGTCAAAAAGGAGATGCAGCTGATAAAAGGTCGGACCGGCAACCTGCCAATGCGATTTCTTGTAGAGGTCGCGGAGGGTTATGGTATCGGCAAGCAATAGGTTGAGTCTTTCCGTCATCTCCAGACGGACCGGCTCCTCCAATTCCAAAGGTAGCGCATGGGTTACGGTGCCATACTCCTGAATTTCCCGCGCTTTTTGATGGATGCGCGGCTGGGCATTAAGTTTGGAAGCAGTTTTCTTCGCCATGGGGATTTCTCCTGTTCAACTCGAATTTGATTTGGTTTTATTCTGCCTGACTTTGATGCGGGCCTTTGCGGATGAGTACTGTCCACGACCGGCAATTAAGTGCAAACTGTGCCTGCTCGGTGGTATGGATGACGCCGGGCTGGCGCAGGATTCCCGTTTGCGCACAAAATTCGATCCTCCTACCAACTTCAACCGACTGTACGCCAGCAAAATTCCGCGCGATTGTCTATCATGGAATATTCCGACTCATAAATGGAGACATCCGACGTGGCTGAGACCCAGACGAATGGATTGGAAGTGCTCGAGACCCGGGAATGGCTCGATTCCCTCGACTACGTTTTAGCCCAAGGCGGCCCCGAGCGCGCCGGACGCTTGCTGCAGCAGTTGTCCTTGCACGCCAAGCGGGCGGCCGGAGTAAACCTGCCGTTCACGGCCACCACCCCCTACCAGAACACCATTCCATCGATTCAGCAGGCGCCATTTCCCGGCAGCCAGGAAATGGAGCGCCGCATCAAGAGCCTGGTGCGCTGGAATGCCTTGGCCATGGTCGTGCGCGCCAATAAGCTTCAAGAGGGAATCGGCGGGCATATCTCGACTTTCGCCTCAGCCGCCACTTTGTACGAAGTCGCGTTCAACCATTTCCTGCGCGCCCAAACCGAAGGCGGCGACCGCGACCTCGTATACTTCCAGGGCCATGCCGCGCCCGGTATGTACGCTCGCGCCTATCTCGAGGGCCGCATCCCCCGGCAAAAGCTGGAGAACTTTCGCCGCGAACTGAAACCCGGGGGCGGTCTATCTTCTTATCCGCATCCCTGGCTCATGCCCGATTTCTGGGAGTTCCCTACGGTTTCGATGGGCCTCGGACCGATCCAAGCCATCTACCAAGCTCGCTTTATCCGTTATCTCGAAAATCGCGGACTGAAGTTGTCGACCGATGGCAAAGTGTGGGCCTTCCTCGGCGACGGCGAAATGGACGAACCTGAGTCCCTCGGCTCCATCACCCTCGCCTCCCGCGAACGCCTCGACAACCTGATCTTCGTCGTAAACTGCAACCTGCAACGCCTCGACGGCCCCGTCCGCGGCAATGGCAAGATTATTCAGGAACTCGAAGCCATCTTCCGCGGCGCCGGCTGGAACGTGATCAAAGTAATCTGGGGCGGCGACTGGGACAGCCTCATCCGCAGCGATCGCGACGGCTTGCTGGTCAAGCGCATGGGCGAGATCAGCGATGGCCAGTATCAGAAATATTTCGTCGAGAGCGGCGCCTACTTCCGGCACAGTTTCTTCGGCACCGACCCGCGTCTCCTCAAGATGGTCGAGCACCTCTCGGACGAACAACTGGCGCGCATGCGACTGGGCGGCCACGATCCCATCAAAGTCTATGCCGCCTACAAAGCCGCAGTAGAACACCGAGGCTCACCAACCATCATCCTCGCCAAGACCATCAAAGGGTACGGACTGGGTGAAGCGGGCGAAGGCAAGAACATTACTCACCAGCAGAAAAAACTGAATGACGACGAGTTGCAAATGTTTCGTTCGCGCTTCGGGATTCCCATCCCCGACGCCGAACTGCATGATGCACCCTTCTATCGCCCCGCGGACGACAGCCCCGAAATCACCTACATGAAAGAGCGGCGCAAGCAACTCGGGGGCTATCTCCCGGAACGAAAAGTCCGCGCCAAACCGATTACTCCGGTTTCCGAATCGCACTTCGAAGAATTTTATAAAGGCACCGAGGGCCGCGATGTTGCCACCACCATGGTCTTCGTCCGCTTGCTGGGAAAATTGCTGCGCGACCCCGAGATCGGCAAGCTGATCGTCCCCATCATTCCCGACGAAGCTCGCACCTTCGGCATGGAAGCGTTGTTCCGCCAGGTGGGCATCTACTCCAGCGTCGGCCAACTTTACGAGCCGGTCGACATGGACACGCTGCTCTATTACAAGGAAGCCAAGGACGGACAGATCCTCGAAGAAGGCATCACCGAAGCCGGCTCAATGTGCTCGTTTATCGCCGCCGGCACAGCCTATGCGAATCACGGAATCAACACCATTCCGTTCTTTATTTATTACTCGATGTTCGGCTTCCAGCGCATCGGCGATCTGATCTGGGCCGCCGCTGACATGCGCACCCGCGGCTTCCTGATCGGAGGTACCGCCGGCCGCACTACTCTTGCCGGCGAAGGCTTGCAGCATCAGGACGGTCACAGTCACGTGCTGGCACTGCCGGTGCCAAATCTCCTCGCTTACGATCCCGCGTTCGCCTACGAGATCGCCGTTATTATTCAGGACGGTATCAAGCGCATGTACGTGGATCAGGAATCCATCTTCTATTACTTAACTGTCACCAATGAACCGCTGCCCATGCCCGAAATGCCGCACGGGGCGGAAGTTCGGGACGGCATTCTGAAAGGTCTGTACCGTTTCAAAGCATCCGAAAAGAAAGATACGAAGCTGCGCGCCCAACTTTTCGGCAGCGGAACCATCATGTTCGAAGTGCTCAAGGCGCAGCGGATTCTGGAAGAAAAATACGGAGTGGCCGCGGACGTCTGGAGCGTCACCAACTACAAGCGGCTCTATCGCGATGGCAACGACTGCGAGCGCTGGAACATGCTGCATCCCGGCGAAACTCCCCGCGTGCCATTCGTTACCCAGTGTCTGAAAGAGGCACCTGGAGTCTTCGTGGCCGCATCCGACTACATGAAGGTGCTTCCGGAATCGATTGCGCAGTGGGTACCGCGTCCGCTGGTGGCCCTGGGCACCGACGGTTTTGGCCGCAGCGAGGGCAGGCCTTCGCTTCGCGACTTCTTTGAGGTCGATGCGAAGCACATTGTGCTCGCAACCTTAAACGCGTTGGCACGCGATAAACAGATCACGAGGGAGATCCTCCAGCAAGTGATCAAGGATCTGGGGATCAATCCGGAAAAGCCGAACCCGGCCATCAGCTAAGGGAGAGAAAGCTACGTGACAGAATTCAAGCTACCGGAACTCGGCGAAAACATCGATCAGGG
>Ga0116221_1001420_pt1 | contig 16068 bp, 15 predicted proteins | sample Sb_taG_5_FD_88965 | JGI IMG/M metagenome (GOLD analysis project Ga0116221, IMG submission 88965) | Peat soil microbial communities from Weissenstadt, Germany - Sb_50d_8_FC metaG | ecosystem: Environmental > Terrestrial > Soil > Wetlands > Peat | place: Germany: Weissenstadt | collected 2010-09-21 | reverse complement strand
GAAACGGGTTCTCAGTGGGCATTGAGTTTAAAATAGCACGCGCGGCGGGCGGCTCCGGGGATTGAGATCTCACCGCGGAGAAACGGAGGGGCGGAGATGACCGCGGAGGAAACCGAGAAAGCGCCTCTGGCTCGGACCCCTTGCCTGCACTGGCTGAATCCTTTCGCGCCACAGGCCTTGTTCTTTCTCAGCGGTCTCCGCTTTCTAGGCGATCTCAGGTTTGGACTCGGTCTTTCTCTCCGGAAACTTCCGTCAAGTTGTAACCGCAGTCTCGTATGCAACCGTGGCGCACGCTCTCAGCGTGCCGCGTCGACACTCGTGTCGACGCTTCTTCGGCGCCCTCCCCCAGCCGCGCGGCCGCTCCCACCAAGTTTCCCCTCTCATTCCGCCACGGGCATCGTGGCTGAAGCTCCGCGTCTTCCTCCGCGCCCTCCGCGTCTCCGCGTTCAATCTCCGTCGCCCGGGCGTAAAGCCAGCAAATTCTCCACGGCAGTCCCGACTTGATCGATGAACTCCTCGAGCGTGGGAGGTTTGTGAATGTATCGCTCCGCTCCAATCAGGGCCGTGCGGTGCCGGTCCTTCTCGGCCTCCGAGGAGGTGAGTACTCCAACCGGAACACCCACAAATCGCGGGATCCCCCGGACGGCTCGCAGCACATCGAAGCCTTCACGCCGCGGCAGGTTCAAATCCACCAGAAAGAGATCGGGAACAGCGGCAGGATCGGCCGAGAGGGCGCGGATCGCCTGCTCGCCGTCCTGGTAGCGAATCAATTCGTAAGCGATGTTGCGGCTCTCGATCGCCCGCTCCAGCAGATACACGTCTCCTGAATTGTCTTCGACTACCACGATGTGGGCTATCCTTGCGTCCGGCATTCCACCAGCAGCTCTTTCACATCCCAACCGATTCTAAGATACTCTTCCAGATCCGGGGGCTTCACAATATATCGCCGGACGCCGAACTCCTCGCTCCTGGCGCGGTCGGGTGGAGAGGATGATGAGCTCAGGATGATCACGGGCAATTTGGCGAACGTCTGGCTGGAGCGCATTTCCTCCAAAACTTCCATTCCGCTGTGCTTCGGAAGGTTCAAATCGAGAATAGCAAGATCCAACACGGGCGAGAACTGGCCGCCTTGACGGACCATTGCCAGGGCATCGGCTCCATCGTCGATCACGGTCAATTCGCAATCCAGCCCCGCATGGGCCAGGGCGCGTCGAAGAAGGTGGACGTCCGCCGGATTGTCCTCCACCAAGAGGATACGAACTCTTCCTTCCAAGGTTGCTTCGCTCATTTTGATTCTCCGGTTACGAAATCGACTGCGATATCAGGCAGCGTAAACAGGAAGGTGGCGCCTTGCCCGAGCTGCGACTCTACCCAGATCCGCCCGCCGTACCGTTCGACGATGCGTTGGCAAATCGCCAGGCCCACACCAGTGCCTGGGATTTTCTTGCCGTGGAGCCTCTTGAACAGCCCGAAGATCTGGCTGTGGTACTCCGGCTCAATGCCCATTCCATTGTCGGAAACGGCGAACCGCAGCTCGTCACCCACCTTCTGCGCGGACACATGGATGCGCGGCGGACGCTCGCTCCGGTATTTGATCGCGTTACCGACGAGGTTTTGAAACAATGGCTGAAAGTGCCCCCCAGGGGCGCGCAGCACGGGCAAGCGATCATTGGTCACCACCGCGTGGCTTTCGTCGATGGCCGCCTTCAGATTCTGCCGTACGTGTTCCATGACGAGGTTGAGATCGACAAGCTGCGGAGGTTCTTCATCGTGCGCCCGGATGGCCGTGTACTCGAGCAGGTCTGAAAGCAATTCGCGCATGCGCTTCGTCCCGTCGACGATGAAGCCCACAAACATGCTGGCTTCGCTGTCGAACCGGCCGGAGTACGATTTGATCAGGAGTTGGGAATACGCGGTGATCATCCGCAACGGCTCCTGAAGGTCGTGACTCGCGATGAAGGCGAAGCGCTCCAGGTCCTGGTTCGTGAGCATTAAGGTCTGGTTCGATCGTTCGAGATCGGCATTCAGCCTCGCCAGCCGGTCGGCCGCGCGAACCCGTTCGGTGATGTCCCGTGAGATGGTCGAAGCACCGGTGATTCGTCCCAGGGGGTCCTGCAACGGCGAAATGGTTACCGAGACGTTCAGGGCTTCGCCTGCCTTGGTGCGCCGAACGGTCTCATAATGTTCGATTCGTTCCCCGCGCCGGATGCGTTCCAGCATCCGCGGTATCTCATCCAGCAGTTCGGGAGGCACGATAGCTGCAATCGGCCGGCCGATCATCTCCTGGGCCGAGAAGCCGAATGTCTGCTCGGCACCCTTGTTCCAGCTCGTTACAATGCCATTCATATCCTTGCTGAAGATGGCGTCGGCGGAAGACGCGACAATAGAGGCAAGCAGGCGTCCCGTCTCTTCTGCGCGTCTGCGCGGCGTGACGTCCCGGAACACCAGCACGGTGCCCTGAATATCGCCCTTCTCGTCGCGAATCGGCGCGCCACTATCGTCGATTGGAATCTCCTTTCCATCCCTGGCAATGAGGATGGTGTGGTTCGCCAGACCAACGATTCTGCCTTCGCGCAGCACCTTCGTAACCGGACTCTCGACTCCCGCGCGGCTGAATTCATTGACGATGGGAAAGACTTCATCGAGATGCCTGCCAACGACATCGGGCTCGGGGCGTCCCAGCAACGACTGGGCGACATGGTTGACGAAGACCACACGTCCATCCGCATCCGTGGAGATGACCGCATCCCCAATGCTCGCCAGCGTGGTTTTCAGGGAATCCCGGATCTTCCGGGTCTCGCGCAGGGCCGCTTCCTGAGCCAGGAGCGCTTTTCTCAGCTCGGTATCCTGGGCCTGAATACGCGCCAGCATCTTGTTGAAGCCCTCCGCGAGCCTGCCCAGCTCGTCTTGCGAGAGTTGCTGCGCGCGAATGCTATAGTCCCTGGTCGCGGATACCATGCGGGTTGCCTCGGCCAGATGCGAGATCGGCTCGGCGATGATCGCCCGAAGTTTCGATGAGAGTAAGAATGCAAAGATACTGGACCCCAGAAGCACCAGAAGCACGATTTGGCCATACTGTCTGATGCGTGAGTAGACTTCATCGAGATCGTAGAGCAGGACCAGGGTTCCGATCCGCCTCCCGTCCAGCACAATCGGGCGCCGCACAATCAGGCTCGTGCTGGTGAAGCGGAGTTCATCCGCCGGGGCGCCCGGCGGGCACCCAGCGCCCGCTCCCACACGCAGATACTCCGCGAATACCGCCCCATCGGACCCGTAGATGCATGCCGCCGCCAGGTGGGGCCTGGCCCGCAACGACGCCAGCGTCTGGGTGGCGGTCTCCCGATCGTCAAAGGCCAGTGCCGCAGTGCTGTTATCGGCAACAATATGGGCCAGCGTGGAGATGTCCCGCTGAAGCGATCGCCGGAACAGGACGGAGTCCCAGGCAACTACCACCAGCCCCGACAGCAGCAGCGAGGCAATGGTGACTAACATGATGATCACCAGCAGCTTCTGACTGATCGGAATGTCGCGGAGAGCGCGCATAAGTTAGCGACTGAGTCTATTTCTCAACCGACCTCGCTACATTCAGGAGTCTCGAACTGATTCTGAGCATGGCGGTTCCCGCCGTCTTCTGATTGATGTCGAAGCGCACACGGCGATTCTCGATGACGAAAGCGATCATCCCACCGTCATGGAGGAAGGTCTCCCCCTCGCCGACGGTCAGAATGCCGGGCCCCACTTCGGCTAAAGTCTTAGGTATATCCTTTTCGGATCCGCCGATGAATAGAACTTGACACGACTTCGGCTCAGGCGCGCGCCGGATTCTCTGGACGATCAGGTTCCGGCCGCCCACGCCCTCACCTTTCACCATCTGATTGAGTGCCGCGCCGAACGGATCCTCTCCGAGGATGCAAATGACGAACGGAGAATGCTCCTCGGCAAATGACGCCACGGGCCATTCCACGAATTTCGTGAAGTTGAGCAGGAATGCCGCCTTGACCTGGTATTCCAGCGGCGGCAGGTCCGCGGCACCAACCAGTGTGGTCATGCATGGACATGCCCATAAGAACCCGAGCGCCGCGGAAACTCGCAGGGCCATCCCGGCGGGCGGGATCCGGAGACGGTGTACAGCTTGATCTGTAGGCGCTACCTGCTCCACGTCAGTCTCACGTAAGCGCTTCTCTTGATGCCGACCAATGGTCCCGGATCGCCCCCAGACTCTGCGTGCGATGGCTGAAGAAGATTCCTGCCGACGAAGGACAATTCGAATTGACGGCCGATGCGCCAGCCGAACCGGGCATCGCCCGTCGAATATGCCGGAACTTTCTGGCCGGGAAGGGCGCTCACATAGCGATAACCGAGGTCCAGTTGAAGGGACTTGGAGAGATCGACGGCCGATTGAACCGCCACCTGGTGCTGGGGACTCGAGCCTTCGATCCCCGGCGCTGTGCCGACGTCGCCGGAGTGCGGTGCTGGTTCGATATCCATATGGAGGTATGAATACGATCCCCTGAGCCGCCAGAAGTTGGTGGCTCTCCACTCGGGAGCAATCTCTACCCCCTTGGTGAAGCCGAGGAGTCCGTTCCGGAATTGGGCGGGCAGGAGCAAGTGAGTGGGCGCCGGCGTGGTCTCGAGGAAGGTCGGACCCGTTATGTCTTCACTGAAGAGATCATGATAGTGATTATAGAATCCGGCCACATCGACGTATAGCTTTGGAGTCAGAAGCTGGCGATAGCCAAGTTCGTAGCCGTTCAGTTGTTCCGGCGCGAAATTGGTGTTCGCGTTGAATCGGGCGAAATACGGCGTGCCGTTCGGGGCTGTGCCGACGTAGCCGGACAGATTGAAATTCTCTTCCGAGTCGGAAGGCGTTCGCAAGGCATGCGTAAATGCCGCCCACACGGTTTGCTTTCCTGAGGGCGTCCACATCAGCCTGGCGCTCGGTTCGAGGCCGTGACCGGTGAAATTGGTGTGCAGAAATTTCGTCCCCAGAGTCAGTGACAGGCGATGGTCCACCAGGCCGATTTCGTCCTGGACAAAGGCGGTGAAAAGAGAGTCGGTTCTCTTACTGGGTGTAAACGTCAATCCCGAGACAACCTCGATATCCCGGACAGGGCCGACGCGCGCTCCCAGGCCCCAGGAGATCTGGTGCCGCGCCGGCAGCCGGATGCGCTGCAGAAAATCGATATCGAAGGTATTCCGAAGTTCGCCGAAATTCGCTTCCTGCCGATTGGTCCGGTCGTAATAGACTTGCACCTGGATGTCGTTATGATCGTTGAGGACGCGTCTCCAGTGTCCCATGATATTCGCGCCCGAAAGAGCGGCGTTAGCGTCCACAATCTGCGAATACGGCTGTGTATAGCTGACTGCCTGGACGCTCTCACCGGCCGATTCATCGTAGGCGTCGCCTTGAATGGTGACGGTGTCGCGCTGGTCCTTGCTCCAGTCGATGCGAAACCCGCCTTGAGCGGCGCGCCAATCGTCGAAGTTCCGCCCATCCGGATGGAACTCGGGAGACCGGGTGAAAGCCTTGGCATAAACGCGATAGTTGAGGTCGTTGCCGTTGCCGCCGCCGTACCGGGCGTTGAGGAAGCCCTGATCTTCGTTGCCGCCCCCCGCTGAGACCAGCGTCCCACGGGTATCCCGGGCCTCTTTCGTGATGATGTTGATCACACCGTTTACGGCGTTGGGTCCCCAAATGGTGCCGCCCGGGCCGCGGATCACTTCGATCCGGTCGATGTCCTCCAGCATGGTGTCCTGCACTTCCCAGTACGTGCCGTCGAAGAGGGGAGTGAAGACCGTGCGGCCGTCGATCAATACCAGAACGGAGCGCGTGAGCCGGCTGCCAAAGCCGCGAATTCCGATCGACCACTTGTTGCTGTCGATACGCGCGACTTCGACGCCGGGAGCCAGGCGCAATGCCTCCGGGATGCTGGTCGCGCCCGAGCGCCGGATGTCCTCTCCGGTGATGACAAAGATGGCGGCCGGCGTTTGCGAGGCCTTGGTCGGCTCTTTGGAAGGGGTGGTCACTTCGATCTGGGAGAGATCCTCGAGGCTCAGGTTCTTAAGCGCCTGCGGACCTGTGTTTCCTTGAGAAGGGCGTTGTGGTTCGTCGCCCTTCGCGCGGGGTGTCACGGCGGCGAGAAGCAGCAGCCACAGGAGGATGCGAAGATTCACCGGCGCGCCTCGCGGACCGGAGACACATCGTAGAGTGCAATTCTTGCATCCTGCCTGGTGCAGAATTTGAACGTCGGTATGCTTTTAATCAACTGTTTCGCTCGAAATCTCAGCGGATTTGCACGTTTGCGTCCACAATCGGCCGCGATGACGTGGCGCAGGATAATGAGTGATTGAGGGGTGGTGAGCGCGGAAGGAATCGAACCTTCAACCTAGTGGTTAAGAGCCACTTGCTCTGCCAGTTGAGCTACGCGCCCGCTAGGGTTTTCGGAAGCACGGCGCGGCTTCCGCCGCACCACGAAAACGATTATAGCATGTCAGGAAGGAGTTTCCGGCGGAAGGGACGCGGCCGCGATTTGCGCGATGTCGAGCAGCTTGGGCGGCGTCTGGGTCACCACACCAAGCGCGTCGCGGAACATCGTCTGGCAGAAGGGGCACGCGGTGCCGATCACGGCGGCGCCCGTACCAACCAGTTCTTCGACCCGCGCTACATTCACGCGCTTGCCCTTCTCTTCCCCGAGAAACATCTGGCCGCCGCCAGCGCCGCAACAGAAGGAACGCTCGCGCGCGCGTGGCGGCTCCACTACTTCGGCGGAACGCGCGATCACGGCTCGTGGTTGCTCGTAGACGTCGCGATACCGGCCGAGATAGCAGGGGTCGTGGAAGACTACGGAATTGACGGGCGAGGACTGGACAGGCGGGGACGCCTGTCCTACTCGCGCCAACAGCTCGCTGTGGTGCTCGATCTCGAAGGTGGCGCCGAACTCCCGCCAGTCGGTGCCGATGGTGCGCACGCAATGCGGGCAGATGGAGACCATCTTGCCGACATTTTTTCCCGAGGCGGCGGCTCGCAAAGTCTCGATGTTGGCCTCGGCCACCTGCGAAAACGCCAGGTCGTTGCCCAGGCGGCGGGCCGGATCGCCGGTGCATTTCTCCTTGCGCAGCACTCCGAACGAGACGCCCCGGTGGCGCAAGACGCGCGCCAGCGCCAGCACGATCTCGCGGCCCTGCGGGTCATAGGAGCCCATGCAGCCGAGCCACAAGCAATACTCCTGGGTTCCGTCGTAGATCGGCAGGGCGTTCTTCTCGATGAATTTCTGGCGCTCGCTGGCGGCGAAGCCCAGGGCGTTGCCATTGCGCTCCAGGTTCAGGAAGAGCTTGGTGCCGTATTCGTCCTCCCACTTGCCGGTGTTGACCGCGCCGCGCCGCAGCCCGACGATCATGGGCAGATGCTGGATGCCGACGGGGCACTGAAACTCGCAACTGCCGCACGTGGTGCACTGAAAGGCGGCTTCCTCGGAGATGTGTGGGCCCAGCAGCGGCGCTTCGGCGGCCGGCCCGAATTCCCGGAGGTAGCCGCGCAGCCCCAGCACGATTTCCTTGGGGTTGAGAACCTTGCCCGTATTGTACGCGGGACAGTGCTCGGTGCAGCGCCCGCATTCCACGCAGGTGAAGGCCTGCAACGCGTCGATGCGGGTCACGTCCTTGCCGCTGTCGAGGCCGAAATCCTCGTCGCCCGCGAGGGGCGGAATCCGGCTGAAGCCCTGCCGCCGGAGAAACACGGTCAGGGGACTTAGCGCCAGGTGCAGGTGCTTGGTGTGCGGGATCAGCGGCAGAAAAATAAGGAGCGCCAGGGTGTGCGCCCACCACATCGCGCGGCCGGCCACGGTGACATCCGTGAACCACAGACCGGCGAGATAGGTGGCCATCAACGCGAAGATCAGGAACGCGATGAAGCCCGATTCCGCCGACACCTCGCCCAGCCACACCGGGCGCACCAGGAAGCGGCGCACGAACAGCCCGGCGATGGAGATGGCCACGGCCACTGCCCACACCGCAACGAAGCCGAAATAGAATTTTCCGAAGCCGCCGGCGGGCGAAAGAAAACCGAGGCCGAATGCCGAGGCCAGATGGTTGCATGTGACCAGCGCGAAGGCGCAGAAACCCCAGAAAACGAAGGCGTGTGCGAGACCCGGCAGCGGCCGCTGCCAGATCACTTTACCCTGCGCCATCACTTCCCAAAGGAACTGGCGGATGCGCGGGCCGGCAGGCGACACCGAGAAATCGGGAGTGGCCCGCGAGCCGCGGATTGCGTGAAAGACCTTGCGGAAGCGCCACCAGGAGAGCGTGAGCGACAGGGCGATCAGCACGAGCACGACGGCCCGTTCCGTCCACGATGCGTCTGTCATATCGCCAAAATTGAATGTAGCATGCGGCCGCCCGGCAGGCTCCGCTAGAATGGATGTTCTGGAGGAAATTTGCGAATCGTCGTTTCCGGCGCCGCGGGCTTTATCGGCTCGCACATGTGCGATCGCCTGCTGGCGGATGGCCACACTGTGGTGGCTCTCGACAACCTGTTGACGGGCAGCCGCGGCAATCTTGCACACCTGGCGCAGGAGCCGCGCTTCCGATGGATCGAGCAGGACATCACGCGGCCGTTTACCATCGATGGGCCGGTGGATTCGGTGGTCAACCTGGCATCACCGGCCAGTCCCAAGGACTACCTGGAGCATCCCATCGAGACGCTGGAAGTAGGTTCGAGCGGCACGCACCACATGCTGCAACTGGCGCTCGAAAAGGGCGCGCGCTTTCTGCTGAGCTCCACGTCGGAGTGTTACGGCGATCCGATGGTGCACCCGCAGGTGGAGACCTACTGGGGCAACGTGAACCCGGTGGGACCGCGCTCCTGCTACGACGAGAGCAAGCGGTTCGCGGAAGCTTTTACCATGGCGTACCACCGCAAACACGGCCTGCGGACCAACATCGCGCGCATCTTCAACACCTACGGGCCGCGCATGAAGCTGAATGACGGGCGCGTGGTGCCGGCGTTCCTCGACTGTGCATTGCGCGGTGAGCCGATCACGGTGTTTGGAAGCGGATCGCAGACGCGCAGCTTCTGCTACGTGAGCGACCTGGTGGATGGCTTGTGCCGGCTGATGATGTCGGAGGAGCGCTATCCGGTCAACCTCGGCAATCCGTCCGAGATGACCATCCTGGAGTTCGCGGAGTATATCCAGCGGATTACGGGGACGCGGTCGACATTGGTGTTCGAGCCGCTGCCTGAGGATGATCCGCGGCAGCGCAAGCCGGACATTGCGAAGGCGCGCGCGGTGCTCGGCTGGGAGCCGTTGGTGTCCCTCGAGGAGGGGCTGCGCCGGACGGTGGAGTATTTCCGCGAAGTGCAGGCGGCCTGAGCGTCACACGGGCCAGTAAGACTCAAGCCAAAGCTGCAGGGTCAAATCGTGCCGAGCCTCGTGGGCTAGAAGATTCGGACGAAGCTCGCTGAAGTAACGCTCCCTCAGCACCTCCGGTTTCAGGTGGCCGGCGCGTGCGAGGTGTTGCACGTCTTGGCGATCCAGTTCCATATTCCGCTCCAGCTTGGACAGGGCCAGATCGTGAGCCTCCAGTGCATCGAGCCGAAGGTGAACCCAAGCGCCGGGAAACATGGGCAGCAGCCGTTCCTCGTAGCTTTCGGGTGGCGTCGCGACGGTGACTGCGTCCAGGTAGACCCTGTACTTTTGGTGCAAGGCAGAACCCTTGCCCGCAATCTCCGTTATTTCACGCCGCACGTCCGGCACTGCGCCCAGGAAATCGACGTCGCTCGTGGTGCGCGGGACGCCGTACAGTTGGGTCATGACGAATCCACCGCAGCAATGCAGGTGAACGTTCTCCCTGAGGTGGGCGTCCACTTCGGCAAAAAACGACCGCCACGGCTCCGGCGGCTCCTCAATACGTGGCATATCGCAACTGTTCGGCAGTAAGGCTGGTCAACAGATTCCAATGGACGGCAGCCTCAGGACGATTCGCCCTTACCCAGGCACGCTCGCGTTCGGGCATCGAATCGCGGCAGAGAGTGCCTTCACGCGCCAGACGGGCTTCTTCCAATTCATGGACCCATCCGGTCAAAACTGCAACCGCACCCTGGCGTTCCGGCACGGCGCGCACTGTCTGCTCCGCGAGATGAACGACGTACCCCAGCCGGTTTTGGGCGTTGTGCAATTTGGCGCGATCGCGCAGCCATTCCCAATTCAGATCGGTATAAGTGCTCAGCACCCACGGCAGCGCTTCCACCAGCCGTGCGTCCAGGTCCCGCTTCACCAGGGCATTGAGAACCACCCCGGCGGGATTGCTCACGCTCGTCGAGCGAACATGCTCGAATCCGGGGTAACCGAGGGATGCGAGTTGCCGCTGAAGTTGGCCGGGTGTAACCCCCGGGACGTCGAGTGGCTCGGGCAGCGGCAGAGCCGTAGGCGGGAGCCCATAAAGCTTCGCGGCTCTGCGGGCGAGTTCGGCACTCGCGGCCCTCAACCCTGTTTCGAGTTGCGAAAGATACGGCTGCGACACGGCCAGCAAACGCGCGGCGGCGGCCTGTGTCAAGCCCGCGTTCTTGCGTCCGATCTTCCATTGTCCGGCAGTCATTTAATTAAATTATAGCATGGCTTGCTATATTACCCGCCGAAGCTCCGACGCGACCCGCTGGATGACATCGTCCCACTCACCGGGGTGCTGCTGGCGGAAGATCCTCATGGATGGGTACCAGGGCGAGTCCTCACGGCCGAGCATCCAGCGCCAGTCGGAAGCATAATCGAGCAGCAGCCACACCGGTTTACCCAGCGAGCCGGCTAAGTGCGCGACGGCGGTATCGACCGTGACTGCTAAGTCCAATCCGGAAATGGCTGCCGCGGTCTCTCCGAAGTCTGTCAATTCCTCCGCCAGGCTCACTATGCCGGCGGGAGTGTCCCCGGCAGCGGGCCCGGTCTGCAAACTCCACAACTCAACCAGGCTTGTGAGTGGCCGAAGGTGATGAGCGGGCAGCGAGCGCGCCGCATCACTGGAGTGCTTCGGATTTCCCGCCCAAACCACACCGACGCCCGTGCGGCCCGTCCGCAAGCGCACAGCCCACTTCTCTTTCATCGCGGCGGGAAGCGAGAACGAAGGTGGAGGGGGCACCGAATCCAAGTCAGTGCCGAACCGCTGCGGCAGGCACATCAGGGGGCACTGCAGGTCGAACCCGACGTCCGCGGAGAGCGCATTGACAATCGGGTACCCGCCATCCATCCAAGTCAGCAGGCGCCCGAGGTGGGGAAGGACTTCGATAGTGACTTCGCCCGCGGCGGCGCGCACCAGCGGGGCGTAGCGTACGAATTGGATCGCATCGCCTGCGCCCTGCTCGCCATAAATCAGAATGCGGCGTCCATTGAGGGGCTCTCCTTGCCACAGGGGCTGCGGCAATTCGCGCCTCTGCTCGCGAAACTGCGGCACCTGCCATCGCCACTCGTACTCCTGAAACCCTTCTCGCAACCGTCCTGCGCGCAGCAGCGTCAGGGCCAGGTTGAAGTGCGCCGCGGGATCGTCCGGCCGGACCACACAAACCCGGCGGAAGTACTGCTCGGCGCGAACCAGGTCGCCGCTATCCCGATAGGCGATGCCCAGGTTGTCCAGCAGCCCGGGGTCGTCTGGGAGGCATGGCTCCAGAGTGAGCAGGCATTCGAGCGCATCGGCATAGCGGTACTGGCCGTGCAGCACGATCGCCCGATCCCACAGGTCTCTGATATTGGCGGGAGATTCCATGCTTCGTGAGCCGAAAGGTCTCATGTTAGCGCTATGCTCGATAGCTCGGAGTGCCCATTCGCCGGTGGCCCTCATGACCGATTGTTTTGGCGGTGCGGCCAGCCCACAATCTCAGTGTAGTTGCAGGCACTCTCGCGGGCCGTGGCGAGTTGAATATCGATCTGGCCGTGGGCGGTCGGCATGCCAACCTCGTCACTATCAATGTGAAGTGACTGGTGTTCCTCAAGGGGTACGGCTTGACAACGTCCACCGGTTTCCCAATAATCGGGAAGCTGCTTTGTTGGAGATCCTTTCATGCGACGGCGGAGTTTTCTTCGATTCGGCGGCGGCGCCGCGCTGGGACTGATGACCGGCGCGCCCCGGCCGGCCTTTCCGTTTCAAATTGAGAAAAGCAAGTTGAAGATCAATGGCGTACGCCTGGTCCGCACCAGTCCCAAACGGCCCGTGCCCGCGTACCAGCCCGCGCCCGGATCGTGGTCCACCGGCGGAGTCGAGGTGGCCAACCCGATGTCCGGCTACCCGGAGTACAAGGCGCAGCGGTCGCTCTTCATGCCGGATCCCGGGAAGCTGGAAGGCTTTACGGTAGAGATCTCGACCGACAAGGGCGTGAAAGGCTATGGCAGCGGCGGCATCGGCGGCGGTGAGGTGGTGACCGGCCATTTCGCGAAGCTGCTCATCGGCGAGGACCCATTCAACCTCGAGCGCATCTGGGACATTCTGTTTCGCTCCAGTATGTACTACGGACAGGGCGGCGTAGTCCCCAATGCCATCAGCGGTGTGGACCTGGCGCTGTGGGACCTTGTCGGGAATGCGTTGGGGATGCCGGTGTACCGGCTGTTGGGCGGCGAAACGAAATCGCGCATCCCCACTTACTGCACGGGGAACGACATCCAGCAGCACATCAAGTTCGGCTATAAGCGCCTGAAGCTGGCCCTGCCTTATGGGCCCGCGGACGGCCGGGACGGCCTGAGGAAGAACGGTGAACTCGTAAAGCACACGCGCGAATCGCTGGGCCCCGATGGCGATATCATGCTCGATTGCTGGATGGCACTGACCGAAGATTACACCATCGAACTGGCCGAAATGGTGGCCCCTTACCGCATCTACTGGATGGAAGAATGCCTGCCGCCCCACGATTTCGAAGGCTTCGGAAGGCTGCGGGAGAAGATCAAGTCCACTCGGATCGTCACCGGCGAACACGTCTATTTCCGGTACGGATTCCGGCAATTGCTGGAGCACCATGCGGCCGCGATCTGGCAGCCGGACGTCCACTGGTGCGGCGGGTTGACCGAGTTGCGGCGGATTGCCGCGCTGGCCTCGGCGTACGACATCCCGGTGATTCCGCACGCCGGCGGAGTGCAGGACTGCGTGCACTTCACCATGGCCACCCCCAACGCCCCCTGGTCGGAAATGTTCATGCCGGCGCCCGGGGGACCGCCGGAAGTCTACCGCCGGTTCGAGGAAGACAACCAGGTCACGCGCGGTCCCGAAGGAATTTACATGCGTCCTTCGGAGCGGCCGGGATTCGGCTGGGAGTTGGAGGTGGTGGCATAAGGCCGGCTCCCGGCTATGCGTTGGCCTGCCGGGCGACGTCTTCGAGACCCCGCTCCCGAATCTCCTGCTCGCGGATCGGGAACTTCTGCACCTTCTTGCTCACCGTCATCGGAAACGAATCCACGAAACGGAGTGGCCCGGACGCAGCCCCAGTCCGGCCAGCCCGCGCGCGGTGCGGGTAGCCTCGCGATCCAACTCGCTCCAGGTCAGGCGGACGCCCTCGTGGCACACGATCAGGGCTTCACGCTCGGGAAACTTCCGGGCGGTTTCGGCGAGAGCTTGCGAGAGGGTCAGGTTGAGAAGGGGCACGGCTGCCCCGCGCAGATAACTGGGCGCGGCGGCTTCAGATTTCCGCTCGGCGGTTTCCGGCACGACCCCCCAGGGTAACCAATGGCTAATCAGATCATCGGAACCGATTCACTTTTTGCGTTAGCATGGATTCGTGGGAGTCGATCTTTCGGAACAGGTGGTCCTGCGGTGGGACTCCGCCTCCAGTTGTGCCGCGCTCGTGGAGACCGGCGGCATCGACGCGGTGCTTCCGGCCGCGGCGATTCGCCTGCTGACGATCGAGGAAGCGGGGCGCGGTGTCGCGCCCGGCGAGGCTGTGGCCATCAAGGCGGGTGTCTGGCCGGGAGCCCACGCGATGGCGCGAGGCGGCGGAGCCTTTGTGGCGGGCGCCACCAGCCGGGCCTGGGTGGACGCCAACGGTTACCTCATCACGTATTTGCGAGCGCTCTATCCGGAGCGGCCGCCGGTGCTCGGGTACCTGCCGGACCCCGCTGCGGGAATCGCCGCGGAACAGGTGATTGCGTACGATTCCCTGGAACTCGCGCTGGTCGATGCGTGGTCCGCCGGAGGGAATTACATCCTGGCGCCGGATGCGGCCTACCGCAACGCGCTCGTGGCGGGCCAGGAGACGGCCCTGGCTGCGTGGAAGCGCATGGGCCGGACGGCGCGCTGGCTTAAACAGCACCGGTCTCTATTCCTCCGCCCGCCCGCCGGCACCATCACGGTGTTGGTGGAACCGGGCGAAGCGACCGCCGAGATCGCGAACCTGCTGTATCGCCACAGCGCATCGCCGGAGCTGATTTCGGCGGCGCGGCTGCCGGCGCCCGATCCATCGCGCAGGGCGATCGTGGTGGCGGCGGGAATCCGTTCGGTCTCGGCGGCATGGGGCAGAGCCCTGCTGGCCCACGCCAGGGCCGGTGCGACCGTGGTCACCGATAGCTGCGGAGAGAAGGCCTGGTGGCGGGTGCGCGGCCTCAACCTGGCGCGCCAGTTCGAGGACCGGGAAGTCTACACGTTCGGATCGGGCCGCGTGGTGGCCTACATAGAGGAGGTCGCCGACCCTGGGGAGTTTGCGCTGGACGTGATCGACCTGGCGGCCGGCCGCCGGCCGGTGCGCATATGGGACATGTCCGCCGCGATAGCCGTGGTGTCCCCGGATGGCGCGCGCTCGGCCACGCTGCGGGTGGTCAACTACGGATCGGCGGCGCGATCGGAAATCATGGTCCACGTTCACGGCGTGTTTAACTCGGCGAAGCTGTCGCGGCCGGAGGGCGAGCCGGTTTCGCTGCGCACGTACCGCCGCGGCCCTGACACCGAGGTGATGTTGCCCGCATTGTCGCGGCTGGCGGTAGTGGAATTCTCATGAGGAGTGGCAAATGAGCCTGACCCGTCGAGAGGTTCTCAAGGGCGGCCTGGCGGCCGTGGCCGGGGCGGCCGTGGCTGGGGCGCCCGCAGCCGGGGCGCGGACGCCGTACTTCGGCTTGCACCCGTTCATCGATCACAACCCCAAAGCAGTGTTCATCCGTCGCACGCACGTAGCGCACAAAATGGATGCGGACGCCAAGCGCGCCGAAGGGCTGCGGCTGTCGCAGGCGGTCTTCGTTCCGCGTTCTGAGCCGGGCATACCGATCAGCCACCGGATCGTGCTCAAGCCCAATGCGACGAGCCTGGAACCCGTCCGGCGGCCGGCGGAGGAGAACTGGGGCACCGGCACCGACCCACAGTTTTACGAAGGGCTGGTGCTGGGCCTGAAGCAACTGGGGCTGACGCGGTTCACGTTTATCGATTCGACCTCCTATGCTTCCTGGAACCTGCGCGGGCTGCTGGACATCAACGAACGGCTGGGCGTCACGACGCAGGATCCGGAGCGGCGCATCAAGCACCTGCGGGAAGGGTGGGAGACCAACTGGAGCACGGTGCCGGACGGGGTGGTATTCCGGCGCATCCCGCACTACGCGCCGGTGAACGAACCCGATACCTGGCTCCTCAATATCGCCAAGTGGAAGGGTCACAGCATGGGGCTCACCCTGACGGTAAAGAACGAACAGGGCCTGGTGACTCACCCGTTCACCAACTTTTGCGGCGGCTGGCGCGCCGTGTTGAACGTCAGCGACGACGTGAAGCCGGACATCAACCCCAACGTGGAAAGTCTCGTGAACGCCGCATTGGAGCGCCATCGAAAGCTGGGCTACAGCCGCTATGAGACCGGCGGTTCCCGCGCCAACGGGGCATTTCTGCGGCCCATCGAACAGGAGATCTGGGCGCAGAAGACTTGCGACAACATGAGCACCCTGAAGACCGGCCTGGCCATGATCGAAGGCATCTACGGCCGCGACGGCGATGGATTCCAGGTGGGGGACGATTACCTTACGAACGTGGTTCTGTTCGGCAAGGACAAGTTTCGCGTGGACGTGATCGGTCTTTGGCTGGGCGGCCACGAGCCGGGGAACGTGCATCTCTATCGCATCGCCAAGGAGCGTG
>Ga0116221_1001419_pt1 | contig 16073 bp, 17 predicted proteins | sample Sb_taG_5_FD_88965 | JGI IMG/M metagenome (GOLD analysis project Ga0116221, IMG submission 88965) | Peat soil microbial communities from Weissenstadt, Germany - Sb_50d_8_FC metaG | ecosystem: Environmental > Terrestrial > Soil > Wetlands > Peat | place: Germany: Weissenstadt | collected 2010-09-21 | reverse complement strand
TCCGCGATACTGCTTGACACCCACCCTCTTACGCTGGTCCCACCATGCGAACCACTTCACGCTCATCGAAGGTGACCCGCTCCCGGTGCGTCTGGGCAGGTCACGGGTCGTTAAGGACGCGCGGTGAACCACCTGGCGGCCGCGCAGCAGGTCCAGCGGGCATGCGGGCCCTGTGCATCCCACGGCCCTGACGTGGTCGTCCGCGCGGGCCTGTGCGGTCGCCGGTCAGGCAAGAGCGCCGCGAGGCGCGATCCACCCGTGTGCCTGGCCGGTGTGGTCGCTGCGATGCGCTTGAAGTCGGCGTCGCATCCCCACACTGGCCTTTCCGGCTCAGCCACCCGCCAGACCCGCACTTGCAGTTCGTGAGCGCAGCCCCCGGCACGACATCGACCCAAGCCCGCCCTTACCGGATGGGAAATCTGGATGAGGGCAACTTCTCGCGTCCCGTCATCCTCGCAGGCCCCAAAGAGGGGTGGCCGAGGCTCGAACCGCGGGTCGGCCGGCGGGAGCGTCCTGGCCGGGTCGCGGTCGCTAACGGCGGAGGACGGTCGCGCAGAGCCAGCCAGGGATCTGGTAGAAGATCCCGCCGCTTGCCGCCAGCCCAGCTCGGGTCAGGTGCACCAGTGCGACCAGCCAGAGCAGGATCGCGGCTCCGCCGACGGTCATCAAGGCGAAGCTCACGGAGTCAAGCGCCAGCATGCCGCCGACGATGACCGCGCTGATCGTGTAGAGCATCATGGTCACCGCGAAGTTCACCGCCTGAGCCGCATGCGCGCGGACGAACGGGGAGCGGCGAATGTTGATCAGGTAGATGGCGAGCGGCGGAAGAAAGCCGAGAATCGCGGCACACAGATACGTCAGCATCGCCCAGGCCTCGTCACCTGGACGGCTCGGTGCGATGCTCCAGGTCGTGTTGTCGGACTTCCGGGCCGAGATCCGGCTCCTGGCGAAGATCCGGTTCTTGGCTGAAGTCCGGTTCCTGGGGGAGATCTGGTCACGGTCAGGATTCCGATCCGAGGTTGCGGCCCGGTCCGGGTCGGCCAGGTCAGTTCGAGCCGGTGCGGAACCCCAATCTGGCTGGTCGTTATGGTCAGGCAGGCCGTCAAAACCCTGCTCCCCGTCACTCCAGCCCGGTTCGGCGCCGTTCCAGTCGGGAGCTGTGCCGTTCCGGCCGCGATTCTCGACCTCCCACGCCGGTGAACCGGCCACCCAGGCGGTGATTTCGGGCTGCATGACCGTTGCGCCTGGTCGGGAGGAAAAATCACCGGGACTCCAGCCAGACCGATCGGGCTCCCAGCCTGGTCCGCTGGGCTCCCGGCTGGACCGATCGGGCTCCCAGCCTGATCCGCCAGGCTCCCAGCCTGATCCGCCAGGCTCCCAGCCCGTTTCACCGGGCTCCAAGCCTGTTCCGCTGGGCTCCCAGCTGGACTGATGGGGCTCCCAGCCAGACCAATCAGGCTCCCAGACTGATCTGGCGCGCTCCGAGCCTGTTCCGCCGGGCTCCGAGCCTGTTCCACTGGGCTCCGAGCCTGTTCCACTGGGCTCCCAGACTGATCCGCCGGGCTCCCAGACTGATCCGCCGGGCTCCAAGCCTGATCCGCCGGGTGCCCAGACCGACCGGATCGGCTCCCAACGGGCGCTCTCCGGCGCCGCTGCTGGCCCGCCTGAGGGCGTCGCACCGGACTGTTGACCTGCACTGCGGGCACTGTGATCGAACCTGCTCTGGAGCAGCTGATCCGCCCGTTGGTCGGAGTCCGCAGTCTGGTCGTATCTCGTCATAGGCCCTTGTCTTCAGTGCCGCGTCAGCTTCACGTTAGCCCGTTCTCGCGGACGCGACGTCCGGCACGGTGACTTGGCATGGGGTGTCCAAGTATCGTTCCGCCATAGACTTGGCACTCAGGACTGCTGAGTGCCAGGGGAGGTGAGTACGTGCTAGATGACAGGAAGCTGGCGGTGCTGCGCGCCATCGTAGAGGATTTCGTCTCCACCAATGAGCCGGTCGGATCGAAATCCCTGGTCGACCGGCACAACCTGGATGTCTCTCCAGCCACGATCCGCAATGACATGGCCGTGCTCGAGGAGCAGGGCTACATCGTGCAGCCGCACACCAGCGCCGGCCGGATTCCGACGGACAAGGGCTACCGCCTGTTCGTCGACCGGCTGTCGGGCATCAAGCCCTTCTCTGCCGCGGAGCGCCGGGCCATCGAGACCTTCCTCGCTGGCGCCTACGACCTCGATGACGTCGTCATGCGGACCGTCCGGCTGCTCGCACAGCTCACCCGCCAGGTCGCCGTCGTACAGTACCCATCGCTCAGCAAATCCGCTGTCCGCCATGTGGAGCTAGTCCCGGTGACTGACCGGCGGCTCCTGCTCGTGCTGATCACCGACACCGGGCGGGTCGAGCAGCGAGTCGTCGAGCTGCCGGCCAGCTTCGACGACGATTCCATCACGCAGCTGAGAGCGGTACTCAATGCCTGCCTGGACGGGCGCAAGCTCACCGAAGTCGCGTCCATTGTCGCCGACCTGCCCGGGCGGGTGGCGCCCAGGGAGCGGGCCAACGCTGCAGCGGTGTTCTCGGTGATCATCGAGACGCTGGTAGCGCGGCATGAGGAGAAGGTTGTCGTCGGCGGTGCGTCCAACCTGACCGCAGCAGACTTCTCCCAGGGACTACGCGAGGTACTTGAGGCGTTGGAAGAACAGGTCGTGCTGATGCGCTTGCTCGGCGAGTCGGACGACCAGTCTTCGGTTACGGTCAGGATTGGCGCCGAGAATGATGTGCTTGGCTTGCGCAGCACCTCGGTTGTTGCGGCAGGCTACGGATCGGGTGACCGAGCGCTGGCCAAGCTCGGAGTAGTCGGCCCGACCAGAATGGATTACCCGACAGCGATGGGAGCAGTACGCGCGGTGGCACGGTATACGGGCCAGATCCTGGCGGAGTCGTAGGGGTGAGCGTGGCAACGGATTACTACGCCGCGCTTGGGGTGCGCCGGGATGCGAACGCCGACGAGATCAAGAAGGCGTACCGGCGGCTGGCGCGTGAGCTGCACCCGGATGTCAATCCGGATCCGGTGACCCAGGAGCGATTCAAGGAGATCACCCAGGCGTACGAGGTGCTCTCAGATCCCGAGAAGCGCCAGATGTACGACCTGGGCGCGGACCCGTTCGCACCGGCGGGCGCGGGGGCGGGCGGCTTCGGTGCCGGGTTCCCGTTCAGCGACATCATGGATGCCTTCTTCGGCGGTGGCGCGGCCAGTCGGGGGCCGCGCAGCAGGGCACGCCGGGGCCGAAACGCCACGATCAGGGTGGACCTGGACCTCGCTGAGTGCGTGTTCGGCGTCACCAGGGACCTGACCGTGGACACTGCCGTGGTCTGCCCGACGTGCTCAGGTGAGGGCAGCGCCCCTGGCAGCCATCCGACTACCTGCGAGGTATGCAACGGCCGCGGCGAGGTCAGCCAGGTGACCAGGTCCTTCCTCGGCCAGGTGATGACCTCGCGGCCCTGCCCGGGCTGCGGCGGCTTCGGGACCATCATCCGCAGGCCCTGCCCTGAGTGCGATGCCGACGGGCGGGTCAGGACCAGGCGAACCATCAAGGTGCGGATCCCGGCCGGCGTGGAGGACGGCACGCATATTCAGCTGGCGGGCGAGGGTGAGGTGGGCCCTGGTGGCGGGCCGCCTGGAGACCTGTTCCTGGAAATCGTCCAGCGAGCGCACGCCATCTTCGAGCGGCATGGCGATGATCTGCACTGCACGCTGACGATTCCGATGACGGCGGCCGCCCTAGGCGCCACGCTGCAGATTCAGACCCTGGACGGTCCGGCGAACATCGACATCAGGCCGGGAACGCAATCCGGTCAGGCCCTCCCGCTCTTCGGCCAGGGCTCATCACACCTGAACGGCCCAGGCCGGGGGGATCTGGTGATTCATGTGACCGTCGAGACGCCTACCAAGCTAGAGCCCGAGCAGGAGGAGTTGCTTAGGCAGCTTGCCAGGCTGCGCGGCGATGAGTCGCCTCCCGATCGCTTTGCGCCAGGTGAGCAGGGATTCTTCTCCCGGCTGCGGGACGCGTTCAACGGCCGCTGATCGACGGGAGGCATGCGCTGACACCGCCGGTCTTTGTGGGTGATCCCGCTGACCTGGTGCGCGAGAGGTTCACTTTGGCCGGCCCAGAGGGCAGGCACGCTACTACGGTGCGTCGGCTCGGACCCGGCGAGCGGGTGGACGTGACAGATGGCGCGGGCCTGATGACGCAGTGCGTGGTGACCGCCGCCCGGCCGGGAGAACTCGACCTGACCGTGCTTGGCCGGCGAACCGAGCCCGACCCGCAGTGCCGAGTCGTCGTGGTGCAGGCCATCCTCAAGGGCGACCGGGGTGAGCTTGCCGTGGAGTTGATGACCGAGGTCGGCGTCGATGTGATCGTGCCGTGGGCCGCCGAACGGTGTGTGGCCCGATGGCCCACCGGCCGGGCGGACAAGGCTCTTGGCCGCTGGCGTTCCACCGCTCGGGAGGCGGCCAAGCAGTCGCGCAGAAGTCGGTTTCCGCAGGTCAGCGAGCAGGCGCTGACCTCGGACGTGGCAGACCGGGTCGCAGCGGCAAGCTTGGCTCTGCTGCTCGATCCGGCGGCACCGAACTTGCTGCATCGCGTGGACCTGACCGAGGTGACTGCTGCCGGGTCGCAGTCACCGGACACCACGGCAGCACCGCCCCGGAGCGATGTCGTCCTGATCGTCGGTCCCGAGGGCGGGATCAGCCCGGCCGAATCGGCGGTGCTTAGCGCCGCCGGCGCGGTGCCAGTTCGGCTCGGGCCTTCGGTGCTGCGCGGGTCGACAGCCGGCGCGGTGGCCGGGGCCCTGGTCCTCAGCCGATGTGGTCGCTGGGTGTGACGCGCGACCGCGCCGTCGGCTACCTCGGGGAGTTCACCCGCACGGCGGCGTGACTGATGGTTTCGGTGCAGCGCTGTGCGTCGGTTTTGGCGACGCAGTTCGCCGGTGCCCGGCCGGGGACGTCGGCCTGGCCGCGGACGCCAGATTGGCCGTCGACTGCGGGCTCGCTTGCGGCGACGAGGTATCCACCGGAGAAGTGGTCGGCGACGGGCTGCCGGTGGGGGAACCGCTCGGTGACGGACTGCCGCTGGGGGAAGTGCTCGGCGACGGGCTAGCACTCGCCGTCGGGCTTGGTGTCGCCGTCGGGCGGGCGGTGGGCGGGACGCGCACCGCCCTCGGCTTGCAGCTCGGCGTTCCCGAGGGCTGCGAGCTAACGCCCGGGCCAGGAACGCCACCGCCGTGCGAACCCGGGCCGGTCGAGCTGTTCGCAGCCGGAGTGCCGACGCGGATTGAGTGTGGTCCGGCATTGCTGTTAGCCGATGGTGCGATGACCTGCGGCAATGCGGTGACTGCCCAGGAGCCGGCCACTACCACGAGCAGAACGATGGCCAGTGCCCCGGCTGGCCGCAGCCAGCCGTATCGGCCCGAGCCGCCCGGATTCGGCCGGAAATTGTCGAGTGCCACATCGAGCATCGGCCGCAGCCTGGCGGCAGCCGTCAGCAGCAGCAGAAGCGGCGCGGCGCCGAAGCGATCGGCGTGAGCCATGCTCAAGCGCGGCTGCCTGCGCTGCCGCCGGGCCGAGATCTTAGTGCGAATCCGATCCAGTCCGTCGGCGGCCGGCTCGATGGACTCAGCTGCGGTGATCAGCGCCCGGCGCAGGACGTCTTCCAGGTCGCGCTGCCGCGGGTCAGGACGTCGGTGGGTCATTCGTTACGCTCCAGCACGGAACGGAGCGCCGCCATCGCGCGCGATGTGTGACTCTTGACGGCGCCGCGGGTGATCCCCATGGCAGCAGCGATCTGGGCCTCCTACAGGTCGGCGTAGTACCGCAGCACGACCACTTCGCGCTGCCGGTGCGGCAGTGTCCGCAGCGCCGCGACGACGGATGACCGCTCGATCATCACGAGGGCGCTATGCTCCGCGCTCGGCATGTCCGGCACCGGCTTGGGCGCGTTGCGGTCGACGACGACGCGATGCCTCAGCACGGAGCGTGATCGGTTGACCACCGCGGCTCGAAGGTAGGACAGGGCTTTCTCGCTGTCCCGCAGCCGGTTCAGGCCGACGTGCAACGCGACGAACGAGTCCTGCACAACTTCCTCCGCGGTCGCGGTGTCATGGACCAGCAAAGCCGCAAGGCGCACCAGGGAGCGATAATGCGCACTATACAGCTCGGTAACCGCCGCGTCGGCGTCAGCTTGATCGACGCGGGGCGCTGCTGGGACCGAACCAAGTGCCGTGCCCGCCACGAGCGTTTCGGTCACGTTGATTGGACGCGCGGACGCGCCGCTAGGTTCACTCGCTGTCATCGCTAGTTATAACGCGGGACTCGCGTGCACCGCCTCGCCTCACGTTCCCCATCGCCCCAGATCCATCCAGACCACTTCTCCGCAGCCGCGCTGAGCTGCGCTCCCAGACGGTGCGAAGGCCAGCGACGAGGCCGCCGCGCCGCAGGACGGAGCGACCAGAATACGCGCGGCTGCGCTGGTCGCTCGCGGTGCGCCGGAGGTTCGCAGTGTTGCAACCATATATGTCGGCCGTCGGCTAAGCAGGCTACACGTTAGGATCGGGCCGTGCCCGATTGCCTATTCTGCAGAATCGCCGCCGGCGAAGCACCGGCCACCCGAGTGCTCGAAACCTCGCGCACACTCGCATTTCGTGATATCAATCCGCAGGCTCCGGTTCATGTACTCGTGATACCGAAGGATCACTATCCCGACTTGGCCGCGCTGGCTGTGGCCAGTGCTGACCTGCTGGCCGAAGTGGCGGGTCAGGCTCACGAGGTGGCGCGGACCGAGGGCGTCGCGGTAACCGGATACCGGGTGATCTTCAATACCGGCGGTCATGCCGGTCAGACGGTGGATCATGCGCACGCGCATGTCCTCGGCGGCCGGAGCATGGGATGGCCACCGGGATGAGGCGGGCCGGTTGAAGAAGAATCCCAGCGATCATCAGGCGGCCGAGCCGAATTCGGGCGGTGCCACGTCGGTGCGGATCGTGATACCTGAAGATCACTCGATGGTGAGTCTGCTCGGCTCGAGGGATGAACTGCTGCACATCATCGAGAAGGCTTTCGACTCCGACATTCACGTACGCGGTAATGAGATCACGGTGACCGGCTCGTCCAAGGAAGCGGCCGTGGTCGCCGACCTGTTCGACGAGCTGACCCGGCTGATCGCCAGCGGCGCGGAGGTCACCGCCGATGACGTGGAGCGCAGCGTGGCGATGCTGCGCCATAACTCCCGCACCCGGCCTGCGGACGTGATGACCCTGGATATCCTGTCGTCCCGCGGCCGGACCATCAGGCCGAAGACGCTTAACCAGAAGCGCTACGTCGATGCGATCGATCAGCACACCATCGTGTTCGCGATCGGACCTGCCGGAACCGGCAAGACCTACCTGGCCATGGCCAAGGCGGTCAAGGCGCTGCAGGCCAAGGAGGTCAACCGGATCATCTTGACCAGGCCGGCTGTGGAGGCAGGCGAGCGGCTGGGGTTTCTGCCCGGCACGCTGTACGAGAAGATCGACCCATACCTGCGGCCGCTCTACGATGCGCTGCACGACATGCTCGACCCGGACTCGATCCCGCGGCTGCTGGCGGCAGGCACGATCGAGATCGCACCGCTCGCTTACATGCGCGGCCGGTCGCTGAACGACTCGTTCATCATCCTCGACGAGGCGCAGAACACCTCCGCCGAGCAGATGAAGATGTTCCTGACCAGGCTCGGCTTCGGCTCGCAGATCGTGGTGACCGGCGATGTCACGCAGGTCGACTTGCCATCCGGACAGGTCAGCGGGCTGAGGTTGGTTCAGGATGTGCTCGACGGCGTGCCTGATGTGTACTTCTGCAAGCTGACCGCGCACGATGTGGTCAGGCACAAGCTGGTGGCTGACATAGTGGACGCCTACGCGCGCTACGAGGCGGCCAGGGATGCTGCCGAGGCCAGTCGGCTGTCGGCCGGGCGGGCGCGGCGTGACAGCAGCAGGAACCGGTGACCGCGGTCCCGGGATTATCTGCGATGGCAATAACAAATTCGGCGGAGACGGCGTGAGCATCGAGATCGCCAATGAGTCTGGGGTAGAGGTAGACGAGGCGGCTCTGGCAGGTCTGGCCAGACACGTGCTGGACGAGATGCGCGTTCATCCGCTAGCTGAGCTCTCGGTGCTGCTGGTCGACGAGTCTGCCATGACCGAACTGCATGTCCGCTGGATGGGCGAGGAGGGACCTACCGACGTGCTGGCGTTTCCGATGGACGAGCTTCGGCCGCCGCAGCCGGGCGGCATGCACGCCGAGCACGGTCCGTCGGATCCGCCGGAAATTGCCGGGCTGCTCGGCGATGTTGTGATCTGCCCGCAAGTAGCCGCTGCCCAGGCCCGCCGGGCCAGGCACGACGTGCAAGGCGAGATCGACCTGCTGTGCACGCATGGCATCTTGCATCTGCTCGGCTATGACCACGCGGACGCCCGCGAGCACGCCACGATGTTCGGTCTGCAGGACCGGCTGCTCGCCTCATGGCGAGCGGAGTCCGCCGCGGCCGCCGATCCGGATGGCGGTCACGCCGACGGCGAGGCCAGCGGCTACGCGGGCGATCAGGCCGACGGTCACGCGATCGATGGCCCGGCCGCCAGTTCGGCTGACTCCCCTTCAGGCCGGCCAGCGGAGCGCACGGCCGGCGCCGCGGGCGGCATTCTGCCTGACGACACGTCCGGCGGTCACGGCGGCAGTCCAGCCGGCGGCCGCGAGGCGCCAGGCTAAGGCCGCGATGGGCTGGCTGCTCGTCGCCGCGGCCGCGCTCGCCCTGTTCGCCGGGCTGTGCGCGAGTGCCGACACGGCCCTGCTGCGGGTATCCCGCGCCGGTGCCAAGGAACTGGCCACCTCGGCCGCTGAGGCTTCAGCACCGCTGCAGGCTGTGCTCTCCGAGGTGCCCAAGTACATCGCGGTACTGCTGCTGGCCAGGGTGGCGGCCGAACTTGGAGCGACCGTGCTGGTCACCGCTGTGCTGCTGAACTGGCTCGGGCCGGGCTGGCGGGCGCTGGTCATCACCGGTGCGGTGATGACCGCGGTGATCTACCTGGTGGCCGGGATCGTGCCGCGAACCCTGGGCCGGGAGTATGCGGCGGGGGTGGCCAGCGCCGCTGCGTCCGTTATGCAGCCTGTTGTTCGCCTGCTCGGACCGCTGCCCGTGCTGCTGCTCGCGACCGGGCGGGTACTCGGGCGGGGTGGCAAGCAGCAGAGCGGGCCATCCGGTGAGGAAGAGGACCTTCGCGGACTAGTCGACCTGCTCGAGCGACGGCGGGTGATCGAGCCAGGTGAGCGTGCCATGATCCACTCGGTCTTCGAGCTCGGTGACACCATCGTCCGCGAGGTCATGGTGCCGCGAACTGAGATGGTCTTCGTGGAGCGGGCCAAGACGCTGCGGCAGGCGTTGTCGCTGGCGTTGCGTAGCGGCTTCTCGCGGATTCCGGTGGTTGGCGAGAACCTCGATGACGTGGTCGGGATCGCCTACTTGAAGGACATCGTGACCTGGAGCTACGAGCACCGGGAGGGTGAGGCGACCGAGACGGTCGCCTCGATCATGCGCCCGGCGACCTTCGTGCCGGACAGCAAGCCGATCGATGACCTGCTCAGGGAGATGCAGGCGAGGCAGATTCATGTCGCCATCGTGATCGACGAGTATGGCGGTACGGCCGGGCTGGTCACCATCGAGGACATCCTCGAGGAGATCGTCGGCGAGATCGCTGACGAGTATGACCGCGAGCAGCCGCCGGTGGAATGGCTCGGTCCTGGCCATGCCAGGGTGACCGCGCGGTTGTCGGTCGATGAGCTTGCCGACCTGTTCAGCGTCCGGATCGAGGCCCGTGACGTCGATACCGTGGGCGGCCTGCTCGCCCAGCGGCTCGGCCGGGTGCCGATCGCCGGCTCGACCGCGACTGTGGCCGGCCTGCGGCTGACCGCTGAGAGCCTGGCCGGCCGGCGCAACCGGATCGGCACCGTCACGGTGGAGCGGGTGCGCGAGACCGGAGCCGGTCAGCCAGGAAATGGGCAGCGCGGGGATGGCCGAGCTGAGACTGGCACGGCCGGAAACGGGCAGCTGGTCTCAGATCAGCCGAGCAGTACCCGGGCCGAGCCGGAGCGGCTGGACGCCGGGCAGTCAGCTCCGGCCGAGGATGGCTCCGTCCGCGAGACTCCGGTGCGGGACGCGGCCAGGGACCCGGCGCGGGAGAGCGCCGGCCGGCCAGACGGCCAGCCAGCGGAAGAGGAACCGGGCAGCCGCTGAACCCGGCGGACCGCGGGCCGCTGTCACAGTAAGCTCGGTGAGGTGAGCGAGGCTCAGCTGGAGTCGGAAGACCTCAAGATCGTTACGCTGGCGCGATCTGCCAGAGCGCGGGTCGGGGCCGCGGAAGGCGCGGCTGTCAGGGACGAAACCGGCAGGACTTATGCCGCAGCCGCGGTCGCGCTGCCGTCCTTGCATCTGTCCGCGCTCGCGCTTGCCGTCGCGATGGCTGTCTCAAGCGGCGCGACCAGCCTGGAAGCCGCCGCGCTTGTCAACGAAGGGACCGAGCCCGACCCGGCCGATATCGCCGCTGTCAGGGACATCGGCTCATCCGCGTTCATCATCCACGCGGGCCCGGACGGGGCAGTACGCGCGACGCTCCGCCCCTGATTCACCCCGGCCAGGCCGCTCGGCAGGGCCGACATCAGCGGCGCGGTGCTCGGAGTCAGAGCCGGCGCCGGATTGCTAGGCGCCGAACACCTCATGCTGGAACCACTGCCAGGTGCTGCGGAGGCCGTCCTCGCGGCTGATGCTCGGCGCGTACCCGAGCACCTGCTTGGCCAGGTCGTAGGACGCGAAGTTGCGTCCCACCTCGCCGGGACGCTTGGGCCGGTACTCGACCGGATGATCCGGCGCGCCGGCCGCGGTGCGACACAGGTCGACCAGCTCCCGCGCGGTGGTCTCGACACCGGAGGCGATGTGCAGCACCGTGCCGCCGGGAACATCCGCATCCAGGGCCAGCTCAAGCGCGCGCGCGATGTCATCGACATGGGTATAGTCACGCGACGCCGAGCCGTCGCCATAGATCACGATCGGCTCGCCCGCGTGAATGGCCCGGAAGAAGAGCGTGATCGCTCCTTTCTTCCTCGCGCTCCACGGGCCGTAGATATTGGCGAACCGGAGCGCCACCGTCCGCAGGCCGTAGGACATGGCGAAGGCGTGGGCGTAACCCTCACCGGCGAGTTTGCTCGCACCGTAGGGGGAGATCGGCTTCGGCAGGGAGTTCTCGCTGACCGGAGGCGTGGCGTCACCGATCAGCGCGCCTCCCGTTGAGGCCAGCACTGTCCGGTCCACTCCGGCTCGCCGAGCGGCGTCGAGCACGCGGAACGTGCCGACGACATTGACATCGAAGTTCGTCACCGGGTCAGCGACGGACATCACGACTGATCCTGCCGCCGCCAGGTGGACCACGGACTGCATCCCGCCGAGCACGGCCTCCAGCGCCGCGACGTCGCGAACGTCTCCCTCGACCAGTTCGGCGTCGACGCCGGCCAGGTACGTTGCGTCGCCGGTCGAGAAGTTATCGAGTACCCGAACCGAGTGCCCACCGGCGACCAGGCGCCGGACCAGCGTCGCACCCACGAACCCGGCTCCGCCGGTTACCAGAACGCGACCCGCCTGCACCATGAGACGCAAAGCTAGCAGCGGAGCCGGCCTCCTGGCGCGACGACATCCGCGATGACGCCACCGAGTCGGCCGGAAGTGGGTCAGACCACCGTCACGGGGAGTGTCTCGAAGCCGCGCAGCACAAGGCCCTGCCTGCGGGTGGGTTCGCCCGCCGCGCTGAACCGGCGAGTCGTATCTGAGCACCTCTTCGACAAAGGCCGCCACCGGCACTGACCGGTCGGCCACCGACTCGCCGACCGCCGGATCGGTCAGGATCACCTGCAGTCCGTTGCCCAGCAGGTTGGTCGTCGTCTCGAACCCCGCCACGAGCAGCAGGGTCAGGTTGTCGAGCAGTTCGCTGTCGCTCAGCCTGCCGTCGTCGGCATCGCTGGCTCCAGGCTCAAGACCCGGCGCTGGGTGAAAGCCCGCGCGACCAAGCTCCTGATCCTGGCGTGCTCAGGAGCGTTCAGGTTCAGAATCGATTCCATGCCAAGCGAGGGGTGCTCACGCCAGTCCGGGAAGATCTTGTCGAAGTAGGCCGCGTCGGATACCGCGAAAGCGGGGTCGCGCAGGACCGAGTTGATGGCGTCGTAGCCGTGCACGACGATGGCCCCTGGAGCGATGACAACGGCCTCGCCGAGTTCATGCAAGGCGGCATACAGCGGATACGGATCGGCCCTGCCCTCGGGCGCGAGCAGCGCCGTGAAGATCTCCGTCGCGTCCATCGCACCTCTGCGTTCTGCCGTTCCAGCCGATCATGGGCCTTCCGCCCGCAGTATCAGCGATGCCGCTAAGGTCGTCAAACAGCGCGGACCGCGGTCTGGTGGCGAGCGTGGCCGGATCACCACTGGCCCGGCGGGCCCGGCAGCCTGATCCGGGAGGCCGCAGTGCCCTTCAGTTATCTCTTCGCTGGCGTCGCCGTGACGGACTTTGCCTCGTCGCACGGCTGGTACGAGCTTCTGTTCGGACGGCCGCCTGACCGGTTCCCGACCGAGGACGAGGCCGTATGGCAGCTGACCGATACCGGTCTGGTCTACATCGTCGGCGATGGCAAGCGAGCCGGCCACGCCTTGCTCACGCTTGCCGTGGACGACCTGGATGACCACCTCGCTCAGCTGGCGCAGCGGGGACTCCAAACCGGACCGATCGAGACCGAACCCGGCCAATTCCGGCGAGTGGTGCTAGCCGATCCGGACGGGAACAAGATCAGCCTGTTCGAGGTCCCCGGCTCAGCCGGGTGATGAGCCCGTCCAGTCAGCCCCGGGCTTGTCTGCCATGCCCGAGCGGCACGCATCGGGTTAGCGCCGTCCGGCCGGCCGAGGTGTACCGGGTAGCCAGCCGGACTATCCTGGCTTACCGGTCGAACGTGCTCACGCTGCTGCGCCCCGGCGGTCCCGCCGAGAGTGTGGCCGAGCTAGGGAGCGGCGGTGGATCTGGGGCCCAGGTATTCGTGGCGGGATGAGCTAGCGGCGGCCGCGCGTACCGCATTCGGTCCCGGCTGCCGCGTGGTGCGGACCGAGCGGCTTCGCGACGCCAGCAAGAAAGGCGTGTACCGGCTGGTGCTCGGCGACGGGGCCTCCGCGATCGGCTACGTCTGGGACGAAACGGAGAACTTCTGGCCGACTCGGGCGGAGCCCGGCCCGGATCGCACTGATCCGTTCTCGGATGCTTCCGGCGCCGACCTGTTCGAGGCAAGCCACGGGCTGCTTGACGCGCTGGGTATCCGAGTACCCGCGGTCTACTTGCTGGATCGGAGCCGGACGGCGTGCCAGGCAGACATCGCGCTGGTCGAGGATGTGCGGGGCGGGACGCTGGAGACGCTGATGTCCAGCGGCCTGCCCGGAGCGCGGGCGGCCCTGGCCCAGCTGGCCGCCTCGCTGGACGCGATGCACCGGCACCGCAGTCCGCGGTTCGGCAAGATCGCCGCGGCTAGCTCGCTCACCGCCGGTGACAGCAGATCCTCTGAACAGGTCGTGCTCGATCGCGCTCTGGGCGATCTGGCCGACGCTGCACGCCGGGTGGAGCGGGTGGCGGCCGCTCGCGGTCGGCTGGAGGACGTCGTCCGTGAACTCGCCGCTGCCGTGCGCCCACGGGCACAGTACGGGCTCATCCACGGTGAGCTCGGACCCGACCACGTCCTCATCGACGATCGGAACCAGCCGGTGCTGATCGACATCGAGGGACTCATGTTCTTCGACATCGAATGGGAGCACGCGTTCCTGCAGCTGCGCTTCAAGGACTACTACCGGTGGCTGCGGGTCAGTGATCTGGATGAGCGGCGACTGCGGTTCTACCGGCTCGCCCTGCACCTCTCGCTCATCGCCGGGCCGCTGCGGCTGCTCGACGGCGATTTCCCTGACCGTGAGCCGATGCAGCAGATCGCCGATTTCAATACCGACCGGGTCCTGCGCTACCTGGGCTAGCTGGTCGAAATCCGGGCCGCGCGGATCATCGGTGCTCCGGTGGCAGACTGGCGGCGTGCAGGCAGAGCCCGGAGTCGGCGCAAACCCCGGTCCTCACTCGATCCGGCTGGCGCGGCCCGGCCTGGGCGATGCCGCGGCACCGGCCGGCGCGGCCCGGTCGGCCGGCGGCGCGGGCGCGGTGCTGGCGGCCGCTGCGCTCTGGGGTAGCACCGGAACCGTCGCCCACTTCGCGCCGCGCGGGGTGAGCCCGATATCGATCGGCGCGGCCCGGATCGTGGTCGCCGGACTGATCCTGGTCCTGATCGCCCTGGGCAGTCGGCCGGCGGACGCAGCCGAAGATTCCCGCCGAGGCGGTGAGTTCCGGCGCCTGCTGGCCGTCCGCGGCGCGGACCGGACCGCGCTCGTACTCGGCGGCGTAGCCGTCGCCGGATACCAGATCTGCTTCTTCTCGGCGGTGCGGCTGACCGGAGTCGCGATCGGAACGGTCGTGGCGATCGGCAGCGGCCCGGTCTTCACCGGGCTGATCAGCAGGATGACCGGCGCAGCACCGCTGTCAGCGCGCTGGATCGCCGCTACCGCTGGTGCGATCACCGGCTGCTCGATCCTGCTGGCCGGCGGTCGGACAGCGGGCGTGCAGCTGACCGGCGCTGGCCTCGCCGTGGTGGCCGGTCTGTGCTACGCCTGTTACGCGGTGGCCGCCGCTGGCCTGATTACCCGCGGCCGGTCGGAGCGGTCGGTGATGGCGATCATGTTCGGCGGCGGCGGGCTCGTCTTGCTGCCAGTACTGCTGACCGGCCCGATCGGCTGGCTGCTGTCGGTCCGCGGCGCGGCGGTCATCCTCGAGCTGAGCGTGCTGGCCACCGCCGTGGCCTACCTGCTCTACGGTTACGGCCTGCGGACGGTCCAGGCGCCGGTCGCGGTGACCCTCGGCCTGGCCGAGCCTGCGGTCGCCTCGCTGCTCGCGGTCATCGTCCTTGGCGAGCGGCTGACCGGTACCGCGGCGGCCGGCCTGCTGCTGGTGGGTCTCGCGCTGGTGGTCCTGGTCATCCCTGGCCGTCGCGAACCGCGCACCGCTCGATCCGTGCGGCGCATGCCGGATCGTGACCGCCGACCGGCGGCATGACCGCGCTGCCGGGTAGGAGAGAATCACGAACGTGGAAGCGTCGCCGACCCCATTTGCCGGGTTCTGCTCCGGCTTCGCTTGCTTCGCCGGCCGGCCCAACGTTGGCAAGTCGACGCTGATGAACGCGCTGGTCGGGACCAAGGTGGCGATCACCAGCAGCCGACCGCAGACCACCCGCCGGGTGATCAGGGGGATCGTGCGCCGCCCGGACGCCGAGCTGATCATCATCGACACCCCTGGACTGCACCGCCCAAGGACCCTGCTTGGGGAGCGGCTGGACAGCCTGGTCCGGTCCACGCTGACCGAAGTCGACGTGATCGGGTTCTGCATCCCGGCCGCGGAGCGGATCGGCCCGGGGGACAAGTACCTGGCCACCGAGCTGACCGGCGGCTCAGGTGGCCCAGGCGGTCCGGCCAGTTCGGACGGCTCGGGCGGCCACAGCGGCTCGCGCGGCCGGCCACGCGGCGCAGGCGGCTCCAGTGACCCGGCCGGATCCCGCGATGGCGGGCAGGGTGGCGCGGGACCTGCCGGGCGGACACCCGTGGTGGCCATCGTCACGAAGGCCGACCAGGCCTCGAAGGAGCAGCTGGCCAGGCAGCTCACCGCCGTGGCCGAACTCGGCGACTGGGCCGACATCGTGCCCGTCTCCGCGGTGACCGGCTTCCAGCTCGACGTGCTGACCGATGTGCTGATCGGGCACCTGCCGGCCGGCCGGCCGCTGTACCCGGGCGGTGAGCTGACCGATGAGCCCGAGCAGCAACTGGTCGCCGAGCTGATCAGGGAGGCGATCCTGGAAGGCGTCCGGGACGAGCTTCCGCACTCGATCG
>Ga0116221_1001401_pt1 | contig 16205 bp, 10 predicted proteins | sample Sb_taG_5_FD_88965 | JGI IMG/M metagenome (GOLD analysis project Ga0116221, IMG submission 88965) | Peat soil microbial communities from Weissenstadt, Germany - Sb_50d_8_FC metaG | ecosystem: Environmental > Terrestrial > Soil > Wetlands > Peat | place: Germany: Weissenstadt | collected 2010-09-21 | reverse complement strand
GGCGAGATCCTCCCCGTAATCGCCGCGCCCGATTGCAGCGGCCCCCTGAAACTGAAGCCCGGAAAACTGCCATCCCATGCCTGATAATCCCCGGGCGCCGCTACTTCGAGCTTCGATCCACCCTCCGCCACGGTTAGCGTGTACACCGGCCGCTCGCGTTTCTCGCGATGCACCGCCAGCTTGAACCGCTCCACCAGTAGCGCCTGCATCATTTCGGGCGCCTGGTCCTGCGATGCGCCGCTGGGCAGCTTGGCGGCGATGGCCCACATCGACTCATGCACCCACGACGGCGCGGAGACCTGGTAATCCTTTACGCGGAACGCATAGGGAAGCAGGGCCGCCATGGATATGAACGGCAGATCCAAGCGGGCCGCGTCGATTTTCGGTGCGAATTGGCCGCGCCCGCCGCCTCGACCCAGGGTTGCCGGACGGATGGAGGCGACCTCGAAGGTTGGCCCAGATGCCGGAGCCTGCGACTGCGCTAACACCGAATCCCCTGCCAACGCCATTCCGATGAGTCCAGTTGCAAACCGTATCTTCATGCGTTCGGCCCTCACTCTCTCGCCAACTGCGGCTGTGATCAACTCCTAACTAAGAGTGTAATCCCTTCGCGCCGATCCACGCTTATCCATCGACGGGTGTCCACTCCCGGCACTCAGTTTGGACACGTCTCGAACTCGCCAAGCCGGACTGTGTGACCTATTCTTCCCAAACTGCGTTCATCTCGAGGCGGCGCCCCCGCCCGCGCGAGATATGTCATATCGGACATAGGCGACAGATGGCATTCATCTTCATCGCTCCGGAAAGCGGAACGCAGAAACGGCGATGCCGAAGGTGGCGGCCGACTCCGCACTCGCCAAGGACTGGCTCACTCCCGAGGAGGACGCGGCCTGGGCTAGTTTGTGAGAGCCGCCGTCGTGGCCCTCAACTTGGGGTTCAGGATTCGTAGGCGCTCAGGTAGAGCATACGATCGTAGTCAATGATGGCCACGCGAAGCCGGTCAAGCCAACCAGAACGGCCCACAAAACTCCTGTTGAATGCCGGTCATGGGCGAAGAAAACGGCTGTCGAAATCTCGATGCCGAGAGTGTGGAGTGTGACCTCGTGTTCATAGGCCACAAACGAGCCTGCCATGGTCCGGAAACGCTGAAGTCGTCCTGATTCGACGTCCAACCCGAGCTCTTCAGCGTACCTGCGCTCGAAGATGCGATGCGCTGCACCGCTATCCAGCCTCGCTATCAGCTCGACTCTCTGGTTGCCAACGCGAAGCTCGGTTGGAATGTCGATTCCATCAGCGGACGCATAACAATGGGAAGCATCGAAGTTGAGCGATAGAGGCATCCTACCAACCTGGAACGAACGGGAGCGGATCCTCAGGAAGCACGTGCACCAGAAAGGGGACTTCGATGCCCGCGGCTTTGGCGGCGGCGAAGACCTTGTGTGCGTCCGCATCCGCGGCGATCAGGCGGTCACCTTCTACAACCACCCATTGATCCGGATACTTGGCGCGGTTTTCCTTAATCCAATCCATTTCACGGCTTCGATCGCGTGACGGGACCATTCTGGCCGGAGCCTGATGCTGCAGGCCATCCGCAAAGCGCAGAACTTCCTCCTGCTTTCCCGGTGGAAGGCGGCGGACTTTGTCGATGATGGCTTCCTCAAGACTCATAATTCGTCCCATCTTTGATCATACCGGAGGCCGCGCGGACACGCACGTCCTCGTCACGAGTGTCGGTCGTTTTCGAAAATCAACGCTCTCAACCCCCCTGTTAACAGACGCCCGGCGTTAACTGGAGAAACACGAGATTCCGCAAGCGGTTTCTTGGGTTTCAAACTCAACCATGATGGTTGAGGCCGCACCCCAAGGCGAAGCGTTTCCAACTGGAGAGAACGACGAAACGCGGAAATGTTTTGGTGTGTGCGAGATATGCGGGGTGCATCACCATGGCAGTGCCGTTAACAAAAATCCGGCTGACTCATTGGGGTACAAGGAGCTGGCTCCCCAGTCCGGACTCGAACTACAACGCCCCGGTTGAGGGCCTCCGCAGCAGCGCCTCCACCACCGCCCAATAAATCGCGCCGCCGTGCTTCTTCGCCCAATCGTCGAACACCGGTGAATATTGCGCCCTGCTGGTGACGATCTGCGCGCGCAGGCCCTTGATTCCGCCGCCGAAGGTCTTCTCGATCACGGCGCCTGCTTCGCCGTTCCTCACCACGCGGATGTCCACCTCCAGGCTGACGTTGTCGCTGGATTGCTGCTGCACACACCCCACCCGCGGCCTCACGCGCAAGAAGAGGACGGCGTCTCCTCCCGCGGCCACCAGTTCGACCGGCGCCTTGACCGCGGCCGCCGCAGCCGCGTCCCGCAACGCCGCCACGACTCGCAACTCCGGTTGGATCGCCCGCACCTGCTCCGCCAGTTGCGGCAGCCGCAGCAGGCAGGAGTTGTACAGATTCTCGGTGCCCAGTGCGGCGTTGACAACGAGTCGCACGGTGGCAGGCTGCGGAAGCGCCTTCAACACTCGCTCGCGCCCGCCCGCCGTGGAGAAAAGCGCCAGCCCGTACGCGGTCCAACCCAGATTGTCGCGGCTCTCCGGCTTGGCGCCCTTCGCCAGCAAGGCTCGCACGGTCTCGGCATGGCCATACCGCGCCGCCAGCATCAGGGCCGTCCGCCCGTCTTTGTCGGTGCTCTCGAGGGACGCGCCCTTGCCCGCGAGCGATTCCACGCGCTCGGTCTGGCCTTTCTTCGCGGCGGCCAGCAGGTCCGGACCCAGGTCCGCTGCCAGCGCGGTGACGGAAAACAACAACAGGAGTGAAGCTACCATGGCGTCACCCCTTAGCTTGCCACGGATTTCAGAAGGCCGCTCCCTACCCAGGACGGGCCGGAACCAAAGGAAACCGTGTCCTTGACGCGGAGGCGCGGAGGCGCGGAGGAAGACGCGGAGAAAAGGAAAAGAGAAAGTCAAAACCTGGGACAAACGCGGAGAAAGCCCAAGAGAAATTCAAGACCTGAGATCACGGAGAAAGCGGAGAAGCGCGGAGAAAACCGCGATCTGGGCCGGACGGATTCTGCCAATTTCGACAAGAATTTGACGCGGTACGCACTGACGGTCGCGGCTCCGTTCGCACTACGGCGTGGGCTTTGCGGACGCCTGGTTGGACATACCGCTGGTCCCGCCCGCGTTCACCGCCGCCACCTTGTAGTAGTACTTGGTGCCCGCGGTCAGACCCGTGTCCGTAAATGCCGTCCCCGTAACGCCCGTTTTCACCAGCGTGGGGCTCAAGCCTCCCGAAGAGGTGGAGCGGGACACATTGTAGGAGGCCGCGCCGCTCGACCCCGTCCACGTGAGACTGACTTGCAAGTGACCCGCGGTCGCGGTCAGTCCCGTGGGAGGCGCCGGCCGCGCGATCTCCGGTAGGGCAGACGCTTCGTTCGACATGCCGCTGGTCCCGCTGGAGTTGACCGCCGCCACTCGGTAGTAGTAAGCCCTGCCATTGGTCAGGCCGGTGTCGGTGAACTTCGTGCTTGTGACCCCCATCTTGATGGGCGTCGTGCCCTCACCGCCCGGGGACGTGCCGCGATACACATTGTAGGAGGCCGCCCCGCTCGCTGCCGTCCAACTGAGGCTCACCTGTCCGTGGCCCGCGATGGCGCTCAACCCCGTCGGCGCGGGCGGCGCCTGCCCCGAAGTCACTGTGACAATGGCCGCGCTTCCATTCCACGAGTAATTGTGAGTCCACGCGGAGTCAAAAACGCCGATCGCCACTGAGTAAGTGCCCGGCGCCGTGGTGCCGGCCGGCGTCCAGGTGTACTGATACGGGTGCGACTGCCCGGCCGTGAAGTTCTGCCCGCTCCACACATTGGTGGCCACCGCATTGCCCGACTTGTCGAAGATCTGCAGCTCCACGTTCCCGTTGCTCAGCCCTGCCGTGCCGGTCGCCATGACCGTGGCGGAGATGGCGGAAGACCCTCCAATCGCGGTCGTGGCCGGGGTCGCCGTAGCCGAAGAGCTGAACGTGGTCGACGAATTCACCGTGATCGTGGCCGCCGCGGAGTTCCAGTTCCACTGCTGCCAGTTCGCGCTGAACACCCCCACCTCAACCGTATACGTGCCCGCGAGCGCCGGCGTCAACGTCATCGAGTACGGGTGCTGCTGGTTGGCCGTGAAGTTCTGGCCCGTGAAATTCTGTACTCCGGCCGATTGCCCATTGGGATCCAGCACATAAATCTGCACGTTGCCGTTGGCGAGTGAGTTGGCCGTACACTCGACCGTCGCGCTGATCGTAGTCGCGGTCCCCTGGCTCACCGGGTTCGGAGAAACGCTCGCAGACGACGAGAACGTGGGCGGCACGATCGGTGTAACACCCAGCTCCGCCGAATTCGGACCCGTCCCCGCCGAGTTCGTGCCCGCGACCACGTAGTAGTAAGTCGTCCCATTAGTCAGGCCGGTGTCGGTAAAGCTGGGTGAAGTTACCGTGCCGGCACTTACATAAGGTCCGCCGCTCACCGTGCCGCGCTTCACCGTATAGCTGGTCGCTCCGCCGCCCGCATTCCACGTCAGCGCCACCGTGCCGCTCCCCACCGTCGCCGCCAGGCCGGTGGGCGCGCTGGGCAGGGACGTCGTGTTCCCCGCGGGAATGACGAACAGGGTGATGCTCTGCGAAGGCACCGTCGTGGTGATGGCATTATTCGCGATGGCCACGCTGCCCGTGTGCGCGATCGCCGTCTGCGTTGCCGAAGAAATCTGCCAGGAATCCGCCGTGCCCGTGGTCCCGAAGTTCGCCAGGCTGATAGTCACCGGGGTGCTTCCCGTCTGCTTGTTGATCACCATCACGGTCAGCGCGCCATCCGACGACCGCACGGCCGCGAAGCTCGACAGATTGTCCGGGTTCGCCACGCCGGCCGATACACTCGTATCTCCGAATGTGGAGAGCTTGCCGTCGTAGTTGCGGTACATCTCCATGGCCAGGTAGGTCGGCGACGGATTCACCGGAACCGTCCATCGCGTCGCAAGGTCGAGTCCTTCCCGCCCGAAGATTCCGAGAATGTCCGCCTGGGTGGTCGCCCCGTTCAGGTTCGCCTCGTCTCCCCAGTTGTACTCCGTGATCCCCACCTGCAATCCCGGGTAATACTGATTGACCCAGCTCTTCAGGTTGGGAATCAGGTTCACTTTCCCGCCATTGATCCCCACCTGGTTGATCCACGACTGGTCCACGTAGTTGGGATCCCACAGCGAGCGCGTCGAGCGGTTGCGGATGAGCTGCGTGGCCGCGGAATCGTCGTTGCTGTCCGACCCGTCCTGCGGATAGAAATGCACCGTCAGCACGTCCAGGAGCCGCGTGCCGTTGGCCGTCTGGTAGTTGTGAAGCTGCCCGAGCAGCCACGGGTAGTAGTAAGTCTGATTGTGCGTGTTGTAGTCGGACCCGCTCGCGCCCGCCCCGTTCTGCTGGTCGAGCCCGCTGTAAAACTGCCCCAGCCATCCCCACTCCTCCGGGCCGGCGATGATGGCATTCGGATCCACGGCGCGCACCGCGCCCGCATAAGAGACAAAGTCGTTGTAAATCTCGTCGTAGGTGCTGCCCGAAGGATGCACGTCGCGGTGCGTGGAATTCCAGAGCGAATGCTCGTTGTCCATCACGTAGTATTTTTGCCCGCCGCCGGCCGCCGGTCCCCATGTGCTCACGATGTGCTGCAGCCACCCCTGCTGAATCGCCACGCTATTCGGCGTGCTGGCGTCGTTCGGGTCGTTGCCCTTTATATAAGGATTGCCCGCCGCCGTCGAGATTCCGTTGCCCGCGTCGGCATTCCATGGATCGCTGGCGGTCTGCGGGCCGTACTTGGCGATGGAGAAAGACGCCAGGCTGGAGCGGTTCGTTCCCACCTTCCCGATGTAGTTGATCATGGGGATGGTGATCAAGGCCTCGGCGCCCACGTTGGCGGCGCGGGTCATGGTGATGAAATCGTCACCGCGCCCGCCGGGAGTCGCGCTGGTGTCGGCGTAGCTCTCGAAGTACCAGTCGCTGCCGCGGTTGTCGGAGTTGAGTTGCCAGTTGTAGCGGGTGGATGAATTGCCCCCATAGCGATTGAGCGTGAAGTTGGTCGCGGCCAGATCGCCGGTGGTCGCAAAGCTGAAGCCGTAGATGTGCGGATTGATTGCATGGCGGCTGGCGCTCGCGTCCACGCTCACCGAGGTTGCCGGGTTTTGGGCAAGCGCCTGCCCCGCCGTTACCAGCAGGGCAAGCGCTAGATACTGCAATTTGTGCATGCGGTCCTATACGTACTATTACCAACAAGTTTAGTTGGTGTCGGGCGGCCAGTCAATAGGAATCTGGAACTAGCCATCGCGCGGCCTGAGGTAAAATTCGATTGCCTCCTCGCGCCCCAGCCGTTGCGGCTCGCGCTCGCGGTCCGGGTGCGTTTTCCGGAATCGATCCAGCATCAGGTCCTCCAGCCTCGCCACCACCTCCGGCCGCCTGGCCGCCACATCGTCAAACTCGCCCGGATCGTTCTTCAGGTCGAACAGCCGCCGGTACCGCCCGGGAGCCGGATCGTCCGTCTCATACCCGTCCTTGCGCGCGCGCCTCCCGGAACACAACACGAACTTCCACCGCGAGGTCTTCACGTAAGCCTCTTCGTTCTCCAGGTACTCGCTGAAGATGTAGTCCCGAGGCTTCTCCGTGCGCCGGCCCTCCAGATAAGGACGCAAGCTGCTGCCGTGCATGACCGGCAAGGGCTCCAGCCCCATCACGTCCACGATCGTCGCCGGCACGTCGATGTGTTCGGTCAGGTCCTTGACCACGCCCGTGCGAATCCTCCCCGGCCAGCGCATGATCAGCGGAACGCGCAGCGCCGGCTCATACCCGCAGTGCTTCTCGAACCGTCCGTGCTGTCCCAAACTGTAGCCGTGGTCTGCCATGTAGATCACGAAGGTTGTTTCATCGAGCCTCAGGCGGCGGAGCGCCTCGAGAACCCGGCCCACGTTGCGGTCGAGGTAGGCCACCGAGGTGTAGTAGGCCGCGACGATCCCGCGCTTGTCGCTATCGTTGAGGTCGCGAAAGATTTTGGGGATCTGCCATGCGTCCCGAGGCCCCACGCGCGGAACCGGGAAGCCGGCGGGGTCGAAGAGGCTTCGGTCTTCGACCGGAAAATCGAACGGCGAGTGCGGCTCCTGAAAACTGGCCCATAGGGCGAACTTCCGGTCGCGATTCTCTTCGAGGTACTGAATGGCCCGGCGCGCGATGTACGTCCCTCGGGCGTCCTCGTCGTAGCGCGCCAAGGGCAGCGTATCGGCATTCAGCCAGATCCTGGCCGGATCGCGAAACGGCCGCCACGGGACGTGCTTGGTCCGCATACCGGCGGGGATCGGCCGCGGATTCACCACAACGCTCCACACCACGGTGATCTCGTCTTCCGTCATCGCGACGTCGAACCCGTGCAGCCCCGGCGCGGCCGGCCGGTTGAAATGCATCTTGCCGAAAACCGCGGTACGGTAGCCGGCCTTCTGGAACTGCCGCGCGAGCGTCGGCTTGCCGTCCGCCAGCGGAGTGCCGAGCAGCGTCACCCCCGCCGCGTGCGGCAACTGGCCCGTGAAAAACGATTGCCGCGAGGGCGTGCACACCGGTGAATTGCAGTGGTGGGCGGCGAAGCGCGTCCCCTCGCGCGCGAACGCGTCGAGGTTCGGTGTGTGGGCGGCGCGATTGCCGTCGCACCCCAGCACGTACCCCGCGTGGTCGTCGGCCAGGATGAAGAGGAAATTTGGCTCGCGGCGGGTTTGCGGACGGGCCAGTGCGGCCGCGGCACTACCGAGGATCGCGCGTCTGCTGACGGGCCGCATGGCGTCTACCAGGATACAGGAGGACCGAAAGGCGTGGCGCTGAGCCGCCATCCCAAATCGTGCAACCTCAATCATCCGTGAATCGTACTCATCGATATGGGAGCAATTCGCCGCCGCCTGGTCTGGATCGCATTCTTTTCGAGCGCGCTCGCAACTGCGCCTGCCGCCATTCGCTTCGACGACTTCGCCTCCACTCCAGGGCTCCGGCTGGTGGGAGATGCCGCTCTTTCCGGTGGCAAGGTCCTGCGGCTGACGCCGGCCCGCGAAAATCGAGCGGGAGCGGCCTGGATTCTCGAAAAACAGCACGTGGCGTCCGGCTTCGACACCACCTTCCAATTCCGGCTGACGCAGCAAGGCGGACTGGGCCACGGCGCCGACGGTTTCGCCTTCGTCCTGCAAAACTCGGGTCCGGCGGCACTGGGAGGGCGCGGCTCGGCAGGGGGGTTCGCCGTGGCCGACGCGAACTTCCATCCCAAGGAAATGGGGATTCCCTGGAGCATCGCGGTCTTCTTCGATACCTTTCAGAATGCCGATGAAGGAGATCCTTCGGCGAATTATGTCGCGTTCCGCACTCACGGCCGACCCAGCGAAATGCGCTGGCCGGCAGAGCGCCTGGCATTCACGCCGCGCCTCCGCGTTCCACTCAAAGACCGCAAGGTGCACACCGCGCGCATCCTGTTTCAGCCGCCGGTTCTTTCCGTCTTTCTCGATCGTTCCACCGCTCCCGTTCTGGAAGCTGTGGTGGATCTTTCCATCGTGCTCGATCCCCAAGGCAGCGCCTGGGTTGGATTCACGGCCTCAACCGGCGCGGGTTACGAAAATCACGACATACTCAACTGGTCCTTCGCGGAGACGGATGTTTCCTCGAGCCTGTCCGTGGTCTCTTCCCAGATTACTTTTCTGATGTCGGCATGTCTGCCGGACCGCAACCTGTGTACGCCGGAGCGCACCGTGATCGAGCCTGGCGGCGTTGGGTACCATGTGGTTCTCCCCGCTAACCTGGAATGGGGGGCCGGCATTCCCAACCCCCTCGGACGCACGGTCGTGGTCGCCAACGCTCACGGCATCGCGTGTTGGGATCTTAAGGCGCGAGGCTCGGATGGATGCAGCGGGCCCTCCGGGAACGGCGTACCCGCGGGCGCGGGATTCCTGGCAGCGGACGCGGCCGCCGGGGAATTGATCATGAAGACTCGCGACGGTCATACATGGTTTTCGGTGAACGGGCGCAGCGGCTCGGGCTTCCACGACAATGAGGGCTTCTACGAATTTGATCTGGAGTTCAAGTAGGGCGACACAATGCCTGCGGGCCCTGGAGGCACAGGTAGGATCTAGTGTATATACAGTCTGCAACGTGAGACGGTCCCGCACCTCCGCTTCCTCCGTTTTCTCAGGTTTTGACTCTCTCTTCTTTTTTGCTCCGCGTCTTCCTCCGCGTTCTCTGCGCCTCCGCGTCAAGGAGACACCCCAGTCTCACTCCGCCCGCAGCGCCTGCACCACATCCACGCGCGCCGCACGAGCCGCCGGCAGCACCGACGCCACCACCGCGGCCGCAACCAGCACCACCGCCGACCCGGCCAGCGGCACGGCCCCCGGCAGCCGTATGGCGCCTTGGGTCCCCACATCGAAAAAGCTGCCCGCCAACTGTGCCAGCCCGAAACTGCCTGGTGACAGCCGGCCTGACAGCCGTGGTAGACGGCGTGGAACAGCGGCGTCATCTCCTCGAGCGTATCGGGCAGGTGAGGTGCCTGGCTCTTATAGTGCTCGTAGAGCCGCGCGTGGCCTTCGCGCGTCGCGTCTGACGCGAAGTGCTCGCGGACCAACGGGTGGCAGTCGATTGGTTGCCCGGGGTCCGTGGTCAGGATGAGGCGGGCTTTGTGGAGGCGATTGAGAGCCACCCGATACTTGTGGTCATCCATCGTGGGGAGCACCAGCTTCAACGCGGCCGGCTCGGCGGGACGATTGAAGTATCCGAGGCCGCGCAGGATGCCGAGTTCGGGTTTGCCGGCGAACATCCGCGCATACGCTGCTATGACCCGACGGGCATGCTCGTCCATCAACTCAGGGATCTCGACGCGGCGGCGGACGTCGGACTCGCAAAAATCGACTAGGTACGTGCCCAGGAGAGTCAACGCCAGCGCGTGATTCCAGTACTCTCGCGAGGCTTGTTGTAGCTCATCGTCCGTGCCCTCGATTTTCAGACTGCGCAGATACTCCGCGCCTTGCTCCGGGGTGAGGTTGTCGAGATCGAGGGGAATCACCTCGGGGATGTCCATTTGGACGCGGGTCGTGCAGACCACCAGACCCCGATGCCCGGTAGCGAGTTCCTGCAGTAGCGCTTTCAACGCCGCGTCGCGCATGGCGCCGGTCGCGTCCTGCAGAGGCTCGACCCCGTCGAGCAGGAGCAGCACGCGCTCTTCGCGCAGGCGGCGGGCAATCGCCTCCGCTTTGATGTAGATCGAGTCCGTAGGCGCGACGTCGATATGGAACCACTTGATGAGATCGGCGAAAAAGGGGTCGGACGAAGTCTGGCGGTCGGAGGAAGTGCCCTGGCTGTAGAAGGACCAGCCGAAAATATCGGCTCCGCCAACGTGGCGGCGGAACCACTTGTCGACGAGGGCGGTTTTGCCGGTGCCTCCGGCGGCGATGATCTGGACGATGTTGGTCGCGGGGTCGGCCCAGGCGCGGTCGAGGAAGGCGATCTGAGGGTCGCGGCCGATGAGCGTAGGGTGCACGACAGGCAGCTTCGACGTGAAAGCGCGGTGGGACAGGCCTCCTGGCCTGTCTTCCCCCAGCCGTTTCAGAATCGCGGCGGCGACTTCTGCGTCGGACATTCCGCCAATAGGGAGGTAGCCATCAATGGAGAGGAGACCCGAGATGTCGGCATCATCCAGGCGCAGGTACATCAGCCGATCCTGCTGCTTGCGCTTCAGCAGATCGCGGACCTGACGCCATTCGAGACCGCACCACTCCTTTGCCTCGTATTCCTTGCACAGAAAAATGGCGATGAGGTCGGACTCGTCGTGGTAGAGCTTCAAGAGGTAAACGTCGAGGTCCGGGCGGGCGAACTCGGCGGCGTACCACTTATCGTAAAGGATCTTCTCGCGGCCCAAACGTGCCGCCAACGCCTCCGCGATCTTCTCGACACGGGCGCGGTACTCTCCTGGGAAAGACAAGGCGACGCGGAAACGGTTGGCCATCGGGGTGCCGCGAGTTCGTTTGAATTCCGAGCTATCTTATCACGCCCGCGCCCGGCAAACCCCAAAAATCCACCCCCTCCAAAAACACGGTCACCGATTTAGGAAATATATTTTCAACCGCCACTTTTGCTCTGATTCCAAAGCACTTACAAGCCAAATAATCCCGCGCCGACACCCCGTTTTCCGCCGTCCTCGCCATGTTTGCATGCTAGATTGAAATCAAGAAGAGGATTAGCGCCTCACACCCCGTTCCACGGAGCGGCAGATCCCGGTCTTTCGGTGGCTGTTGTCATCTCTGCCCCCATTTGGGGGTGGCGACGCAGATCTGCGTCGCCAAAATTCGCTAACTCTCCTCTTTTCAATGTTCGCTACTTCCGCGGCGACGCAGATCTGCGTCGCCGCCAAAACGGAGCCTCTATGCGCCACTCGATGCCGGTATCTTACTTCATGCCGTCCCGCCCGCACCCTGCCAACCCGCCCACCGCAACCACCCGTTTCCCCAAAACCGTTCAACCGGAACGGTCCGAATCCGCTAACTTATTGATTTCCCGGCAACTCCATCCGGAAAACCGTTCAAAGTTGCACCGTTTTGCCCGTCCACGAACCCGCCAGGAGAGCGGGGGCGCAAATTGTAAAAACGGCCCTCCATTTGCGCCCCCCGATTTCGACCCCTCTCCGCAACCCGCAGAAACAGGAGTACTTACAGCGTCATGAAAAATAAACTGACACACGCGGAATATTTGCGCCCCCGCCAGCCACGCACCCCCAGTCCGGACAGACCGGCCCTCAAGGGGCCGGCCGCGGGAGCCGCCCCACCAAGCATTCGTGGGGAATTCGGAAAGCTATTCTACTGCCAGCGAGACCGCTGGGGAGAGGACCTTGCGTCCGCCCTCGTGGGTCGCGGCGGCGTGGATCGGTTGCGCCGCCGGCTCAAAACTGAACCATTCGGCCAGCACGTCGTCCGGCACCCTGCGGCGGCTCATGATCAGGCGCCGCTGCCGCATCGCGCGGGGCAGTCCCCGCGCCACGTGCCAGAAGGCGGCGAGCGATGCCGGTTCCAGGAAAATCGAGCCGCCCAGCACCACCAGGTCGCGCAGCGTCATGGGCAGCCAGTGGCGGCGATACACACCGGCGGTGACGTTCTTGATGCGCATGAGGAAACGGTTCTTCACGCAGTGCATGTTGATGGCGGCCGGGACCGAACGGCGGTTCCCGGGCGTCACGCTGCGCACGTGGTAAGCCACGGCGGCCGGGGTGTAGATGCAGCGCCAGCCGAGCAACTGGGCCCGCCAGGCCACGTCCGCATCCTCGCGGTAGACGAAGAAATCGGGGTCGAAAAAACTGCCCTCCACGGCCACATCGTCAATCATCCGGCGGCGGAAAAGAGCCGCGGCGGCACTGGCTCCGAACACGTACTCCATATTTTCGAAGGACGCTTGATCGGGCTGGTGCCAACCGCGGTCGAAGTGGCGCATTGCGGGAGTAAAAAAGATACCGGTGGAATCGATGCGCGGTTCCGGCAAGGGATGGAATCCGGGACCGATGGAAAGGAGCTTGCCGCAGACGGTGCCGGCGCTGGGGTCGCTGGCGCCAGCGTCCTGGAGCCTGCGGATAAAACCGGGAAGCAGCAGCACGTCGGGGTTCAGGGTCAAGACCCACTCCGCGGTGCTGGAGCGGATCGCGCGGTTCTGAGCTTCGGCGAATCCCAGGTTGCGGACGCATTCAACGGTGCGAATCTGCCCTCCGAATTCACGCAGAATCTCACGGGTGCCGTCGGTGGATGCGTTGTCTACCACCACCACTTCGATCTCTACGCCCTCCTGCCGCAACACGGTTTGGAGACAACGGCCAATGTACCGGCTGCTGTTGTAGGTAACGATAGCAACGCATATTCTTCCGTCAGTCACTGGTTTTTGTGGCCCGCCTCCACAAAGACCCCCGACCATGCCGGTTCAACTACACTAATGTTGAACTAATATTGAGCAAGCGCGAAAAATGTTCAAAAAATCCCGCCCCGCCCTGTAGTTGGCAGGTAGGGCTCCCGGGTTCTCCTGTTGGCCCGTGGGGCAGGCCATCGTTTTCTGTGGCCTGCCAGTCGTCGCCCATTTTGTAAAAAAAATCGCCCGCCCCCTGTAGTTGGATTCTGCGGCTCGCGGGTCTTTGGTATGGCTTGGAACGATGTCGGTGTCTTCGGCTGGTGAAAACGTCGTGGGAATCCTCCGGCAGGAGCGCACCGGCAGCGCGTTGCAAGATGAGGTGGCTCAGTTGTTTGTAGAATCTCGCCAGGACGTCTACCGCTACCTCCTGACGCTGGGGCTGCACCCTCCCAAGGCGCAGGAGGCTGTGCAGGAAGTGTTTCTGCGCCTGTACGCCACCCTCAAGAAGGGCGAGAACATCGAAAACCCCCGGGGGTGGGTTTTTCGCGTGGCCCACAACCACGGTCTCAAAGTTCGCGCGCGGCAGGCTTCCGAAGAGGCTTTCGATCCGGCCTTGGAAGCCTGCCTGGTGGCCCGTACCGAAGACCCCGAGAGCGGGCTGATCGAGCGCGAGCGGATGGTGCGGTTCCATCACGCCGTGGAGGGGCTGTCGGAGCAACAGAGGCGCTGCCTGTTTTTGCGCCTGGAGGGTTTGCGCTACCCGGAAATCGGGTCGGCGCTGGGGATCAGCGCGTCGGCGGTGGGGGAGTTCTTGCGCCGCGCGATATCCCGGTTAAGGAAGGTGCGGGATGCCTAATCTGGTTACGCAGCATCCGGAAGACGGAGTACTGCTGCGCTATATCGATGGCGAGTTGCCGGGGCGCAAGCTCCGCCAGGTGGAGCGCCACCTCAAAGCCTGCTGGCAGTGCCGCACGGAAGTCAAAGAACTCGAGAGCACGGTGGCCGGATGCGTCCGGTACCGCAAGAACGTGCTCCAGGCCCATTTGCCCGATCCTCCGAATCCGTGGCCGGACCTTTACCAGGAGTTCGCGCGTATCGATTCCTCCGCGAGCGGCGAATTCCACTTGGTAGCCAAGCAATTGGCGGCACGCCTCGTGGCGCTTTTTGGGGGTGCCGCCAAGCAGTTTGGCTCAAGTAAAGTCCGGCAATGGGGCGTCGCTCTGGCGGCGGCGTTGGTGTTGGTTTGCGCCATCTGGTACCAGTTCCGTGAGACGCCGTCCGTGCAGGCGGCGGTCCTTTTGAAGAGGGCGGTATTGGCGGCGGAGGCGCAATCCACGCCGGCGCGGCGTGTCCAGGTACGCACCCGAGTAGCACAGGCATTCCTGCCTGTGAAGGAACCTTCGCTTGCCCCCCTCCGCGCCCGCTTCGAAGCGGCGCACTTCAACTGGGACGACCCGCTCACGGCCAAATCGTACCAGTCCTGGCACGATGGCGTGACCGCAAAACAAGATGCAGTGACCACCGTTCCCGATCCGCAATCGCCCGCCCTGAACTGCTACCAAATTCGCACGGTGGCGGCCGAAGGGGAACTGGCCACCGCCAGCCTCATGCTGCGCATGCATGACCTGCGCCCCGTCGAGGAGCGGCTGGAATTTCGCGATAACGAATGGGTGGAATTGACCGACATTACGGATGCCACGACTCGCGATGACGGAGCCTCCGTCGCGGCGCATGTCGAGCTTCCGGTGCGGCCGGTCGTACCAAGCCGGCCGGCCGCAGCGTCCGGGCCAGCCTCGATCTCCGAAGAGTTGCAGGTGTTAGCCGCGCTTCACGAGATCGGGGCCGACCTGGGCGACCCGGTGGAAGTCAATCTCACCGACGGACGCGTGGTGGTGGGCGGTGTGGGCATTCCGCCGGACCATCAGCAGCAGATCCACGGCAAGCTGGACGCCATGCCCAATGTGACGGTTCAGTTTTCGGAAGGTGGGGCAGGCTTCAGCCTGCCAGGTGGGGCAGGCTTCAGCCTGCCAACAGCCGCCGCCGCTCCAACGTCCTCCGGGCTTCCCGCCCTGGTGGAACAGCATCTCGGCGGACAGGCGGAGTTCGAAAAGTTCAGCTCGCAGGTGCTCGATCGAAACGAATCCCTCATGTCCCGCGCATCTGCGCTGCGCCGCCTCGCGGAAACATTTCCCACGGATGCCGATCTGGCGGTGAAGGATCGCGAGGTGCTGCGGGCGATGGCCCGCGAGCACGCGGAGGCTTTCGCCAGGGAACTGGCCGGTCTGGATCGCGCGTTGAATCCTCTGCTGGTCTCGCTGGGTGGCAGTGCGGCGCCCCGCACGGCGACGGCAACGGCGCCGTCCTGGCAACCCGCCGCCCTGGAGTTGGCCCGCGCGTGGCACCGTCTCGAGGTGTCGGTGTCGGTGCTGTTGGGCGTGACGCCCGGCAGCGCGCCGGCCGGGCAATTGCCCTCCGATCTGCTGGCGGCGATGGGCGAAGTTCGGGCGGATGTGGATGGTTGTTTACACTTGCTCGCGCAGTGACGTTCCGGATCGGGGTTGCATCGCACGTCCGCGAATTGTAGCGTAGGAGTAGATGTCGGTTACCCGGTTGCTCGTGCTTTTCGCTTTGTCAGCAGCGACCGCGGCAGCGCAGCGTTATGCGGACCTCTACGGCCGGATCCTGGACACCACTTACGGCGGCATTGCCGATGCCACCGTCACGGTGACCAACCAGGACACGGGATTTCGGCGTGTCACCCAGTCCGAGACCGGCGGCGCCTATCAAGTCGGGTCGCTGCAGCCCGGCACTTATAAGATCACGGTGCGCAAAGAGGGCTTCGTTTCCCGGGCGCAGTTTGACGTGCGGCTGGCCGACGCCGCCACGCGAGCCGACTTCGTTCTTTCGGTCGGCAGCATCGAAGAGACCATCACGGTCTATGGCCAGCCGCCCGAGTTCGAGCGGGAACACGAAGACGCGTCGACCGGCAGCCGCGTGGAACACGAGGAGATCGAGCGTCTGCCGCTGAATGGGGGCGGGGTGCTGAACCTGTTGGAACTCACTCCCGGCACCAACGTCACTCCGGCGACGCGCGGTGAAGCCGGACAGTTCTCCACCAGCGGGCAGCGGCCCAACACCAACTACTTCACCATCGATGGCGCCAGCGCCAATACCGGGGTCACGGCCGGCGGGCTGCCGGCGCAATCCACCGGCGGCGCGTTCCCCGCGTTGAGCGCCTTCGGCAGCCTGGATTCGTTGATGTCGCTCGACGCCGTGCAGGAATTCCGCGTGACCACG
>Ga0116221_1001399_pt1 | contig 16224 bp, 16 predicted proteins | sample Sb_taG_5_FD_88965 | JGI IMG/M metagenome (GOLD analysis project Ga0116221, IMG submission 88965) | Peat soil microbial communities from Weissenstadt, Germany - Sb_50d_8_FC metaG | ecosystem: Environmental > Terrestrial > Soil > Wetlands > Peat | place: Germany: Weissenstadt | collected 2010-09-21 | reverse complement strand
TTCAGGAGGTAGAAGGCCATCAGCCACTTGTTCAGCCGGATATGGCTGCGCTCCATGACTGTCCCGGTGGTCACGGTGAAGTCCTTCCGGCATTCCTTTTCGGCGCAGCGATACCAACCCGGCTTCTTGAGAGCGTAGGCGCGGCCGATAGTGCCGCAATGGCTGCAAATCGGACCTTCCGGCCAGCGGAGCTTTTCGAGCCATCCCCGGGCGTTTTCGGGGGTCTGGAAGTGGGGGGCTACAAGGGCGTTCGACATGGCCGTATTTCCTTCAAATCTAAGGAAATACTAGCAGTTGGGCTTTGTGGAGTCAAGTCCATAATTGGGAAACTTCTCCCAAAAAGTTCCGTTGATTCAGCGTCGGTGCGGTCGCGCCGGCTGTTAGCAGGGTAGGAGAGATGCTGCTAGTGCCTTGAAAGTACACAACTTATTCAAATTTGAGGCTTGAAATGGAGGAGCGAGTCTCGAAACATCCCGGTATGGGAACGGAGGACACGATGGATTCGCAGGACTTGTCTTCAAAAGACTTTCGTCGGCAACTGGAAGGTTACGGTCTGACCACCGCCAACATCCTCTACCGGCGCCCAGATCACCCGTGGCTCCTGCAAACCTATGTCTGGCAGGATTACGACCTGTGCCCCAACTTCCCGGTGCTGAACAAATTCCTCAATTTCTGGCTGGAGAAGCTCGAAGGTCCGCTGCATTCGGTGACGGTGGCGCATGCGCGCCTGATCAAGCCGGCCGAGATCCGCGCCGTCGACGGCGAGTTCCGCCTGCATTGATATGCGCGTCCGTTTCGCCTTCGGCGCGGTAACGCTGGACGCCGAACTGCTCGACACGCCGACGGCAAAAGCCATCGCCGCGGCGTTGCCCATGACCGCCTCGGCGTTGACGTGGGGCGAGGAAGTTTATTTCGAGATTCCGGTGAAGGTTGCTCGCGAAAAAGACGCCCGCCCGATCGTGACGCCCGGCGAAATCGCCTATTGGCCCGAGGGTCACGCCATTGCCATCGGCTTTGGCCGCACGCCGATTTCCCGGGGCGACGAGACGCGGCTTGCCAGCCCCTGCAACATCTGGGCGAAGGCGCTCGGTGACGTGAAAACGCTCGGCAAGGTGCGCGCGCGCAGCAAAGTCGAGGTCAAAGCGCTCAGCTAGCTTCAGCTTGGGGGAGGCGAGTTTCCGTCCGTGCGCCGCTGCGCGAAATAAAGCGTCAAATCCCACGCGTTGCGAATGTTGATGAGCAGCAGAAGGACCAGCGCGCCGGCCAAAAGCGGCGGACCGAAATTGGATCGCTCGAAAATGAATATCGCAGCGGCAAGCGCGGCGGCGTAAGCCGCGAGCGGACTGGCGCCGTATCCGAGGCGGTCGTCGAGGTCAATTGCGGAGCCGCGCATCACGCGGACAAAGATGAAGCATGAATAGGCGAGCGCCGCCGTCGCGCTGATCCCGATGATCGCTGCGAGCGACCAATCCGTATTGATGGGGATGAGCGACACCAGGCTCAGAAACAAGACATAGGTGTAGTGAAAAACGATCGGGCTCGTGAATGTATGCGTGGGGCTGCCGCGCGCGGCACTGAGATAGCCGGCGCCGATCGAGGCAGCGACGAACAGCAGCGCGACCAGAGCGGCTGCCGCCGTGCCGAGCAAGATATAAAACTCATGCCAGCCGTCGAGCATTCGTAGTGGTCATCCTCTGCCGACGAACGGCATCTTGTTGGCCATCACTGTCATGAACAGCACGTTAGCATCGAGCGGCAGGCTCGCCATATAGGCCACCGCGCGCCCGACGTCGTCGACGTTCATGCGCGCTTCCGGCATCGTGCGTCCGTCCGCTTGAAGCATGCCCTCGGCCATCTTTTCGGTGAGCGGAGTCGCGGCGTTGCCGATGTCGATCTGGCCGCAGCAGATGTCGTAGGCGCGGCAATCGAGCGCGGTCTGCTTGGTGAGTCCCGTGACCGCGTGCTTGGTCGCGGTGTAAGCGGCGGTGCCCGGGCGCGGCGCGTGCGCCGAAATCGAGCCGTTATTGATGATACGGCCGCCGCGCGGATCTTGCGCCTTCATGATCTTGATCGCTTCCTGAGTGCACAGGAACGGCCCGGTGAGATTGGTAGCGACGATCGCGTGCCACCGCTCCAGCGGTATGTCCTCGAGCGGCATGCCGCGCATGCTGACGCCGGCGTTGTTGAACAAAAGATCGAGCCTGCCGAAAGTTTCCTTGGTCTTGGCGAACAGCGCCACGATCGAAGCCAGCTCCTTGACGTCGGTCGCGACGACGAGCGTGGTTCCTTTGACCTCTTTCGCCACCGCTTCAAGCCGATCGGCGCGGCGTCCGGCGAGCACGACCGCAAAGCCGTCGCGCGACAGCGCCAGCGCGGCCGCCCTGCCGACGCCGCTGCCCGCTCCCGTCACCAAAGCCACCTTCTGCGCAGCCATCGGCGTCTCCCTTGTTGTTGGGGGGAGTAGCGTAGCCCGGATTGCGCAGAGCGCAATCCGGCTAGACGCGTGGCCTCAACTGGCGAGTTTGACTTCCTGATCGGGGCTGCCGACGCGGTAATCGTTCGGCGATTGCAACCGCGCGTCGATATCGGCAGTGGGACCGGGCCTACCGAAGCGATAGCCCTGCATCGAATGCACGCCGGCGGCGCGCAGGAACAGGTGCTGCTCGGCGTTCTCCACGCCCTCGGCGGTGACGCGCATGCCGAGCCCGCGGCCGAGGCTGACGACGGCGTGGACGATCGCGGCGGCGTCGGGCGCCGTCTCGATGGAGAGCACGAAGCTTGAGTCGATCTTGAGTTTGTCGAAGGGAAAACGCCGCAGATAGAGCAAGCTCGAATAGCCGGTGCCGAAATCGTCGAGTGCAAAGCGCACGCCGATGGCCTTGAGCCGCAGCATCGACAGTTCCGCCGTTTCCACGTTGCCGAGAAGCGTGGTCTCGGTGAGTTCCAGTTCGAGAAGGTTGGCGTCGAAGTCGGTTTCCTTGAGGATGCGCTCGACCATGTCGACGAAATCGGAGCGGCGGAACTGCAACGGCGAAACGTTGACGGCCACCGTCAATCCCGGCCAGTTGCGGCCGTCGAGGCAGGCGCGGCGCAGGATCCATTCGCCGAGTTCGACGATGAGGCCGGAATGCTCGGCGATCGGGATAAAAGTCGCCGGCGGGATCACGCCCGCGGTCGGATGCGTCCAGCGCGCCAAGGCCTCGACGCCGACCATGGTATCGCCGCTGGCGTTGACGATCGGCTGATAGGCGGCGTCCAGCCCGTTGTTGCGGATCGCCTGCAAGAGGTCGCCCTCGAGCAATTTGCGCTGCGACAAATCAGCATCCATCGCGGCGTCATAGATGCAGGCGCGGTTGCGACCCTCATTCTTGGCGCGATAGAGCGCCATGTCGGCGTAGCGCAGGATGTCGGCGGCGTCGCCGGCGCGGCGGTCGATCACGGCGATGCCGATGGAAGCGCCGATGATGATGTTGTGGCCGCTGATCGCATAAGGCGCGCAGACGGCGGAGATGATGCGTCCGGCGATCGCCTGCAGCGAATAGGAATCCGACGCGCAATTGGTGATGATGGCAAACTCGTCGCCGCCGAGGCGGGCGACCAGATCCTCGCTTCGCATGACGCGGCTTAACCGCTGCGTGACGTTGAGGATGAGCTCGTCGCCGATATGGTGGCCGAGCGTGTCATTGACGTCCTTGAAGTGGTCTAGATCGATGTAGAACACCGCCGCCGAAGGCCCCCCGCGGCGCACTTCGCCGATCACGGTTTCGAGCCGTTCGCTGAAATAGATGCGGTTGGGCAGGCCGCAGACCGGATCGTGCAGGGCAAGATGCCGAAGCTGCGACTCGCCGGCGGCGATCGCGCGCGCGGTGCGCCGGTTGTGGTGCATCACCAGTCCGACGAGCAGCGCGAAGCCGGCAATGGCGATCGCGATGAAGGGCAGCGCGCTGCCCGCAATCTGACCGCCGGGGCGCGTCGGCTTCCAAGCCAGCCGCGCGATGGCGCCGCCTTTGGCATCGGCGATGACGGTGAGTTGCTCGTCGGCGGCCGCTGCCGGCTCATCGGCCTCGTGCAGGCCGGGGAGTTGCAGCCGCTCGCCGATCTCGCGCAGCATCTCCCGGTCGATGTATTTGATGGAAAGGACGATCGGCGCCGCGGCTTTGCCGGAGGCAAGATCGCTTTCGGAGCCGACGGCAACCGCCGCGACAATCGCCGGACGGTCGAGGAAATCCTCGATCAACGCCTCGGAACGGCCGGGGCTTTGCGAATCGTGGACAACGACCGGCATGACCCGGCCGGGCAGGGCGGAGAGCCGCCCGCGCAGCAGATCGAGAACGGTCACGAGTCCGGCCGGTACCTCGATGGTGCCGAGGTCGCCGGAGATGCGGGAGCGCGCGTATTCGATCCGGTCGGAGCCGTCGACGACCAGGACGAGGTCATGGTCGAAAAAGGCCTCCAACCAATTGCCGACCTGGCGCTCGGTCCATTGATGGTCTTGATGGTCGCGGATCGCCTGCGTGGCGCCGTTGGTCGCAGCGACGCTCTCGACTTCGCGCAGCACGCGCGCGCCGCGCGCCGCGATCGCCTCCCAGATCAGTTGCTGCTCGCGCTTGAGCGAAACCTCGTCGGCGCGCCGTGCCGAGGTCGCCACCGCGACGATGAGGCAAGCAACCGCGACCGCAACGATCAAGCCGATGGGCACGATCAGGCGCAGCCGCGCCTGGTCCCAACACGACTCGCTCGATTCCTCGGCGATTTGCGGTCGCGCCGAAGTAATCACGCACCCACCTAGCGATATTGTTCTTGTTCGCCCGACAATAGGACGAAAAAGATTGCAATTCGCTTGCACTTAGGCCGCTTGCGCAATTGTCGCGATCGACGGTCGTAAATCCGTCGCCTCGGTTAACGGCGGGTAAATCTCGCGGTCCCGACTTTGCAGCCATTCTCGCCCGGCGCGGCGTTGCGCGGGCGAGTTCCCGCATTTTGCGGGCCGTTCAGCGCCGGTTGCTGTAAGGCGGGCGGGGGATGGCGATATGGGCGGCGCGCAGGGCGGCCGACCAGCGCTCGCGCAAATCGGTGAAATACGGATCGCCAGGCTCGATACGATAGATCAACTCGGCATCGCAAGTGTCGCGCCGCACTACCAGGAGATCGATCGGCATGCCGACGCTTAGGTTCGAGCACATGGTGGAATCGATGGAAACGAGCCCGACCTTCAGCGCATCGTAGAGGTCCATGCCATAGGTGACCGCGCGATCGAGCACCGGCTTGCCGTATTTGTGCTCGCCGATCTGCAGATACGGCGTGTCGGTCGTGCATTCGATGAAATTGCCGGCCGAATACACCATAAACAGCCGCATGCGCTCGCCGGCGATCTGGCCGCCGAACAAGAACGACACTTCGAAGTTCACGTCCGAGGCTTGCAGCGGCTTGCCTTCGGTTTCCTGGACGTTGCGGATCACGTGTCCCACGCGTTGTGCGGCCTGGAACATGGTGGGCGCATTCATTAGCGTTTCGTGCTCGCCGGTCTCGGGGTTGTCGAAGCCTTCGGTGAGGATGCTGACGACCGATTGGCTGATGGACAGATTCCCCGCGGATGCGATCGCCATGATGCGCTTGCCGGGACTGGTGAAGACGTGCAGCTTGCGGAAGGTGGCGATATTGTCGACGCCCGCATTGGTGCGCGTGTCGGCGAACATCACGAGCCCTTCGCGCACCAGAATTCCACAACAATAGGTCATCGATTCGCCAGCTCCCGTGAGCGACGTTTATAGCGGGTGCCCTCCGTTTGCGGCAATGGCGCGGGGACTTTGCGCGCGCACTTACTGATCGACTTTGATCGCGACCGCCAGCGTCTCGCCGCCGACGCCATAGCGCATGCCGCGTACCGGAATGGCTCCCAGGGCATCGAGTCCCACGGCGACGCGCACATAGGCCTCGGTCGGGCAAACGCAATTGGCCGCATCGAAACCGACCCAGCCGAGTTTGGGCACGAAAGCCTCGGCCCAGGCGTGCCCGGCGTGTTGCTCGACGGCGCCCTCGGGGCGCACGTAGCCGGCGACGTAGCGGGCCGGGATGCCGAGACTATGCGCCGCGCCGATGAAAATATGCGTCAGGTCACGGGCGATGCCGCGCTTGCGGGCGAAAACTTCTGCGGCGGTCGCGGCCTCGGTCTGCAGAGGATCGCTCTCGCCGCGCATTCCGTCATGCAGTCGATTGAGGAGGGTGTGGAGTTCGCCCAGCACGTCGCCGCCGTCGGCTGCGCGGATGGTCTGGGCAAAATCGCGGATGCGCGCGTCGGCCTGGGTCAACGTCGTATCGCGCAGGAACAGGCTCGGCGGAAATCGCTCGACCGTGCCGCGCACGATCCCTTCGGTGTCCTGCGTCTCGACCTCGCCATCGACGTTGACGACGAACTCCCCGAACGGGCCATCGGCGCTGAAGACGTGCGTGAGATTGCCGAAGGCGTCTTCGTGAGTGTTCAGCCGCGCGTCGCCGGAAACGTCGATGCGCCAGCCGATAACGTATTGGCCTTCGTGGTTGCGCGGGGTGAGTCGCAGCAATTGGATCATGCCGGCGGCCGGCGGGTCGTAGCGATAGACGGTGCGGTGGGCGATGCGGAGGCGCATAGCGGATGACGGATGACCGACGACGGAGGACGATCATAGACGAGCCGATGGCCTTCTGTCCTCCGTCCTGAGTCCTCCGCCGTCCGCTCACAGCAGATATTGCTGGGCGATCGCCGTTCCGAGCTTGTTGTTGTCCTCGACGAAATCGTCGATGAACTCATGCAATCCGGTCTGGAAAATTTCGTCGATGCGGCTGTTTTGCAGACGCGAGCGCACCGCCCGCGCCTGCCGCTGCGCATTGCCCTGGCGGCCATAGGCGTTGGCGATGCGGTCGAGATTTTGCACCAGATTCTCGTAACAGCTCGCCAGCGAACGCGGCATCTCGTCCCGCAGCATGAGCAGGTCGGCGACCAGCCAGGGCTGGACGTTTTGCCGATAGACCCAGTGGTAAGCGGTGAGCGCCGAGACCGAACGCAGGATTGCGGCCCACTGGAAATAATCAAGCGGCCCGCCGACACGCTCGTGCGCCGGCAACAGCAAATGATATTTGACGTCGAGGATGCGCGCCGTGTTGTCGGCGCGCTCGATATAGACGCCGAGCCGCGAGAACCAGTAGGCGTCGTTGCGCAGCATGGTGCGGTAGGCGGAGCCGTCGAAGCGCAGCGACGATTCCTGCACCCAGCGCAGGAAGCGGGCGAATTCCTCGCGCGAGCGCGGACCGTTGCCCCATTTTTTCAGCTCGAGCCAAGCGCTGTTGATGGTGTCCCACATTTCGATGGTGAGCGCGGTGCGCACGGCGCGCGCGTTGATGCGCGCGGTTTCGATGCAGTTGCGGATCGACGAGGGATTGCTCGACGAAAAGGCGAGAAATTCGGTAACGGTCTCCTCGTTCGCTTCCGAATAGGCTGCGAAGAAGGCACTGGCGCAGCCAGCGGTGGCGACCGCCGATTCCCATTCGTTCGAGGTGCCGACATAGGTGAGCGGCAGCGCCGTGAGCCGGTACGTCGTATCGAGGATGCGCGCCAGATACTCCGCGCGCTCGACGTATCGGGCGAGCCAATAGAGATTGTCGGCCGTGCGCGACAGCATCGCTTCAATTCGCTTTCATTCGTCCAGCACCCAGGTGTCCTTGGTGCCGCCGCCTTGGCTGGAATTGACCACGAGCGAGCCTCGCTTGAGGGCAACACGGGTGAGGCCGCCGGGCACGATGCGGACGCGGTCGCGGCCCGAAAGCACGAACGGGCGCAAGTCGACGTGGCGCGGCGCGATGCCTTCCTCGACGCAGGTCGGGCAGGTCGACAGCGCCAGCATCGGCTGGGCGATGAAATTGCGCGGATCGGATTTGAGCTTGGCGCGGAACGCGGCGATCGCCACCTTGTCGGCTCTCGGCCCGATCAGCATGCCGTAGCCGCCGGAGCCGTGTACTTCCTTCACGACCAGGTCCTCGATGTTGTCGAGCACGTAGGCCAAATGCTCGCTCTCGCGGCAGCGCCAGGTCGGCACGTTCTTCAGCAGCGGCTCCTCGCCGAGATAGAACTTCACGATGTCGGGCATGTAGCTATAGACCGCCTTGTCGTCGGCGATGCCGGTACCGACGGCGTTGGCGAGCGTGACGCTGCCGGCCTGATAAGCCGACATCAGGCCGGGCACGCCGAGCGCACTGTCGGGACGGAACACCAGCGGATCGAGGAAGTCGTCGTCGATTCGGCGATAGATCACGTCGACGCGCTTTAAGCCCTCGGTGGTGCGCATGTAGACGATATCGTCCTTCACCGCGAGGTCGCGGCCCTCGACCAGCTCGACGCCGAGCTTGTCGGCCAGGAACGAGTGCTCGTAATAGGCGGAATTGTAGACTCCGGGCGTGAGCAGCACGACCGTCGGCTCGGCCGATGCGCTCGGCGGTGCGATCGATTTCAGCGTCGCCAGAAGCTCGTCCGGATAGTTCTCGACCGGCGCGACGCGGTAGCGCGAGAACAGCTCGGGAAACAGCCGCAGCATGATCTCGCGGTTTTCCAGCATGTAGGAGACGCCGGACGGCGTGCGTGCATTGTCCTCGAGCACGTAGAAGTTCTCGGCGTCGACGCGGATGATGTCGATGCCGGCGACATGCACGTAGATGTCGTGCGGCACTTTTTGCCCGTTCATCTCCGGGCGAAACACCGGATTCTGAAAAACCAGATCCTCGGGCACGATGCCGGCCTTGAGAATCTCGCGGCGACCGTAAACGTCCTTGATGTAGGCGTTGATCGCCTTGACGCGCTGCTCAAGGCCGCGCTGCAGGATTTGCCACTCGGTCGCCGATATGATGCGCGGAATCACGTCGAAGGGGATGAGGCGCTCCTGCGCCTCGGGCTCGCCGTAGACGGCAAAGGTGATGCCGATGCGGCGGAAGAACAGTTCCGCCTCGCGGCGGCGGAAGTCGAGCACGTCGGGGGGGATCTCGCCCAGCCAACGCGACAGTTCGGCATAGGCCGGCCGGACCGCGCCTTCGCTGCCCCTCATCTCGTCGAACATATCGATCCCCGGCCCCGCGCGATCCCAGCGCTCGAAATGCCTGCCGCATCAATGGCGGTGGCGTAAATCTAGCAATCTTTGCGCCAACCCGGACAAGCCGGGCACAGACGATAAATAGGGGCTATCCGCCGCGATTGCTCATGTTTTAGGCGGCATGACCATCCTGACGGCGGGCAAGCTATAAGTCCTGAAAGTGCTTATTTTCCGCGACCAGTTTTTCCAAGAGCGGCGCCGGCTTGAAATCCTCGCCCATCGTCGCCTCGAACTGCCGCAGTGTGGCGAGCACTTTGTCGAGTCCGATCAAGTCGGCGTAGAACATCGGGCCGCCGCGATAGATCGGCCAGCCGTAACCGTTGATCCAGACGATATCGATGTCGGAAGCGCGCTGCGCCTTGCCCTCGGCAAGGATTTTGGCGCCTTCGTTGATCATCGGATAGATGCAGCGCTGCAAGATCTCGTCATCGGAAATCGTGCGCCGGTTGATGCCCTTCCTGGCGGCAAAGTCGAGGATGATCTTTTCCACCACGGGTGAGGGCGTGGCGTTGCGCCCTTCGTCGTAATCGTAGAATCCGGCGCCGGTTTTCTGCCCGCGCCGGTCCATCTCGCAAAGGATTTCGCGGATAGTCGAGGATTTACTCGTCTCCTTCGACCATCCGATGTCGAGGCCGGCGAGATCGCTCATGGCAAACGGTCCCATCGGCAGGCCGAAATCGTAAATCACGCGATCGACGTCCCAGGGCATGGCGCCCTCAAGGATGAGCTTTTGCGCCTCGCGCTGGCGCTGGGCCAGCATGCGATTGCCGACGAAGCCGTGGCAGACGCCGACCAACACCCCGACCTTGCCGATTTTCTTCGCGAGCTGCATCGCCGTGGCGATCACCGGCTTTGCCGTCTTAGCCCCGCGCACGACTTCGAGGAGCCGCATGACGTTGGCCGGCGAAAAGAAGTGCATGCCGAGCACATGGTCCGGCCGTTTGGTCGCTGCGGCGATTTCGTCGATGTCGAGATAGGAGGTATTGGAGGCGAGGATCGCACCCGGCTTGGCGAACTTGTCGAGCTTACCGAAGACGTCCTTCTTGATGTCCATGTTCTCGAACACCGCTTCGATGACGAGATCGCAGTCGGACAAGGCATCGAGATGAAGACCGGGGCTGAGCAGGCCCATGCGCGTTTCCACGTCGGCCGCGGTCAGCCGGCCTTTTTTCGCGGTGCTGTCGTAGTTGCGGCGGATCGTTGCCACGCCGCGATCGAGCGCCGCTTGCGCCGTCTCGACGATGGTCACCGGAATACCGGCATTGAGGAAGTTCATCGAAATGCCGCCGCCCATCGTGCCGGCGCCGATGACGCCGACCTTCTTGACCGGCAGGACCGGTGTGTCATCTGCCACGTCGGCGATCTTCCACACCTTCCTCTCGGCAAAGAACACATAGCGTTGCGCCCGCGATTGCGCGGTCGGAATGAGGTCGAGAAACGCTTGCCGCTCGAGCTTCATGCCTTCGTCGAAGGGCAAATCGACGGCGGCCTGCACGGCGCGCATTGCAGACTGCCAGGCTTCGAAACCACGGTATTTGCGGGCATAGTCGCGGCGGACTTTGTCGAAAATCTCTGGCCGGCCGCGTGCGGCTTCGATCTTGTCGCTGAGGTCGCGGATTTTGCGTAGCCCCATATGGGCATCGATGACTTTGCGCGCGAAGGCGAGCGCGCCTTCGCGCAACTTTCCCTCCTCGACCAGACTGTCGACGACGCCCCATTCCAGCGCTTGCCTGGCGGCAAAGGGCGTGCCCGAGAGGATAACCTCGAGCGCGTTCTCGACGCCGCTCAAGCGCGGCAGGCGTTGCGTTCCGCCGGCGCCGGGGATCAGGCCGAGCTTGATCTCGGGAAAGCCGAATTTCGCCGACGGCACTGCGACCCGATAGTGGCACATCAGCGCCATTTCGAAGCCGCCGCCGAGCGCCGTGCCGTGAATGGCGGCAATCACCGCCTTCGGGCCGCCTTCGAGCGTGCTCTGCAGCTCGGGCAATGTCGCTCCTTTCGGCGGCTTGCCGAATTCGGCGATGTCGGCGCCGGCAATGAAGGTGCGGCCGGCGCAGATCACGACGATGGCTTTGACGGCGGGATCGGCGGCCGCCTGGGCGACGCCGTCGCGCACCCCGTTGCGGACGTCCGCCGACAGCGCATTGACCGGCGGTGAATCGATCGTGAGCAGGGCGACGTCGCCTTCGCGGGTCAGATCGGTCACGACGTTGATGGCGGTCATTCTTCGTTCCCTCTGTCGCTTGCCGGCTTGTTATGGTCTGCAATAAGCTGTCGCGCAAAATCCATCATAGCTGCGGGGGGAGACGATCGTGTCGTTATTCGATCTGAGTGGCAAGGTGGCCGTGGTCACCGGCTCGTCGCGCGGCATCGGCCGCGCCATCGTCGAGCGGATGGCCGAGCAAGGCGCCAATGTCGTCGTTTCCTCCCGCAACATCGAGCCCTGCCGCGAAGTCGCGGCGGCGATCAACGCGAAATTCGGCGAAGGCCGCGCCGTCGCCATCGCCGCGAATATTTCCGTCAAGGAGCAGCTCACCCGTCTGGTCGAGGAGACGACGCGGGCGTTCGGCCGGATCGACGTGCTCATCTGCAACGCCGCGTCCAGTCCGCATTACGGGCCGCTGCACACGATCACCGACGAGCAATTCCGCAAGACGCTCGACAACAACATCCTCTCCAATCATTGGCTGATTACGCAGGTAGCGCCGCAAATGATCGCCCGCAAGGACGGTTCGATCATCATCGTCTCCTCGGTCGGCGGCTTTAAGGGTAGTCCGGTGATCGGCGCCTATTGCATCTCCAAGGCGGCGGACTTTCAGCTGGCGCGCAACCTCGCCATCGAGCTCGGGCCGCACAATGTGCGGATCAATTGCATCGCGCCGGGTCTCGTTCGCACCGACTTTGCGCGCGCACTGTGGGAGAATCCGGATACTTTGCGGCGATCGAACGCGCGCACGCCTCTCGGTCGCATCGGCGAACCCGACGAAATCGCCGGCGCCGCTATCCTTCTGGCCTCGCGGGCCGGGAGCTTTGTGACTGGGCAAACCATCGTCGTCGACGGCGGCGCTACGATCACCTGATCGCGGCTGCGTGCGCTTTCAAATTCGCGCGTTGGTGTATTTGCGCATCTCCAGCCGCGCGATCGCGCGGCAGTGCACTTCGTCGGGACCGTCGGCGAGGCGGAGCGTGCGGATATGCGCGTAGGCCTTGGCGAGGCCGGCGTCACTCGTCACGCCCATGCCGCCATGCGCCTGGATGGCGTCGTCGATGACCCGCAGCGCGACGCGCGGCGCCGCCACCTTGATCATGGCGATCTCGAGCTGTGCCGTCTTGTTGCCGACCTTGTCCATCATGTCGGCGGCCTTCAGGCACAGGAGCCGCGTCATCTCGATGTCGATACGCGCTTCGGCGATGCGCTGCTCCCAGATCGAATGCTCGGCGATCTTCTTGCCGAAGGCGACGCGGGACAGAAGCCGCTTGGTCATTTTTTCAATCGCCACCTCGGCGGCGCCGAGCGTGCGCATGCAATGGTGGATGCGGCCGGGCCCGAGCCGGCCCTGCGCGATCTCGAAACCGCGGCCTTCGCCGAGCAGGAGGTTGCCGGCCGGCACGCGAACCTTGTCGAGGATGACGTCGGCGTGCCCGTGCGGCGCGTCGTCATAGCCGAATACCGGGAGCATGCGCACGACCTTGACGCCGGGCGTATCCAGCGGGACGAGGATTTGCGACTGCTGTTCGTGCCGCGCGCGGCTCGGATCGGTCTTGCCCATGACGATGGCGATCTTGCAGCGCGGATCGCCGACGCCCGAGGACCACCATTTGCGGCCGCTGATTACGTAGTCGCCGGCGTTACGGACGATCGAGGTCTCGATATTGGTGGCGTCCGACGAGGCCACCGCCGGCTCGGTCATCAAAAACGCCGAGCGGATTTCGCCGGCAAGCAGCGGCTTGAGCCACTTGGCCTTTTGCTCCGGCGAGCCATAGCGGTGCAGCACCTCCATGTTGCCGGTGTCGGGCGCCGAGCAATTGAAGACCTCCGAAGCCCAGGAGACGCGGCCCATCTGCTCGGCGCACAGCGCATAATCGAGATTGGTCAAGCCGGAGCCCCGATAGGAACCTTCGTCGTGATCGGGCGAGGGCGGCAGGAACAGATTCCACAGGCCCTCGGCTTTGGCTTTGGCCTTCAACTCTTCGAGGATCGGGATGACCTTCCAGCGCTCGCCTGCGGCGTCCTGCGCCTCGTAAACGTCGACCGCGGGATAGACGTGCGCGTCCATGAAAGCGATGACGCGGTCGCGCCAGTGCTTTTGCCGCTCCGAAAGCGAAAAATCCATGGCGTCTCTCTCCCCGGTTTCGCGCGGACCATACACCGGCCATCGGCAAACCGCACCCATACTTGAGCGGCGTGGGCCGCCGCGCTAGATGGAGGCCGCCCGCGCGGAGTTTCCCATGACCGGCGCCCCCGAGAATAAGAGCAAAAGCGAGATCGTGACCGCCGGCCTCCTGGTCATCGGCGACGAAATCCTCTCCGGCCGCACCAAGGACAAGAACATCGGCTTCACGGCCGATTATCTCACCGCGATCGGCGTCGATCTGAAGGAAGTGCGCGTCGTGCCCGACGACGAGCCGGAGATCGTTGCCGCGCTCAATGCGTTGCGTGCGCGCTACACCTACGTGTTCACCACCGGCGGCATCGGGCCCACCCACGACGACATCACCGCCGACGCGGTCGCCAAGGCGTTCGGCGTGCCGATCGACTATAACCCGCGCGCCGTCGAGATTTTACGCGCGCGGCTTGCGCAGACCGGCGGCGTCATGAACGAGGCGCGCATGCGCATGACCCGCATGCCGGCAGGCGCCGAACTGGTGCTCAACAAAATCTCGGCCGCGCCCGGCTTCCGCATCGAGAACGTCATCGTCATGGCCGGCATTCCGGCGGTGATGCAGGCCATGCTCGAATACGTGACGCCGCAGCTCAAGACCGGCGCCAAAATGCTGTCGGAGACCGTGCGGGCCGATTGCCGCGAAGGCGACATCGGCACCGAACTCGGCGCCATCGCCAAGGCCCATCCCGACGTCATGATCGGCTCCTACCCGTTCATGGACGAAAAGCGCGGCGCCAACGCCCACGTGGTGATACGCGCGCGCGACCCGCAAAGGCTCGCCGCCGTCAAGGCGGACGTCGAGGCAATGCTCAAGCGCGTCCACGCGCTGCTCGCGGCCGGTTAGGGCTGGGCCTATCCACAACGCCTCACGGAAGCGGTGGAAAGTTTCTGTTCGCCGCAATAGGCTCGGACAGTTGCTCCTCTGAGCGGCACGCGCCGCCAGCCTCAGCCGCAAGGACCGACGATCATGGCCCACCTCGATATCCAGCAGACCGACGAGCCTGCCGCCCGGCGCGACCCGGCAAAGATTTTCCCGGTTTCCTGGGACCAATTCCATCGGGACTCACGTGCGCTCGCCTGGCGATTGAGTGGCGCCGGCCCGTTCGAGGCCATCGTCTGCATCACCCGCGGCGGTCTTGTGCCGGCGGCGATCGTCGCGCGCGAACTCGGCATCAAGCTGATCGAGACGGTCTGCGTGTCGAGCTATACCGGCACCAGCCAGGGCGATCCGACGGTGCTCAAGGGCGTCGCGCAGTCGATCATCGCGCGCGGCGGCGGACAGGGCGCGCGGGTTCTTCTGGTCGACGACCTGGTCGATACCGGCAAAACCGCCAAAGTGGTGCGTGAACTCGTGCCGCGCGCGCATCTTGCCACGGTCTACGCCAAGCCCATGGGACGGCCGCTGGTCGACACATTCATCACCGAAGTGTCGCAGGACACCTGGATTTACTTTCCCTGGGATACCGGGCTCGCCTTCCAGCCGCCGATCAACGAAGCCGGGCTGTAGGAGCTTTTTCTCCGTGCCGGGCTCCCGGGCGCTGCGCGAGCTTTTGCGCGTGGGCGGCAGCGTCTATGATGGGGCCGACCGTCAGGAGGATTTCGCCCATGGACGCCGTCACGCCAAAAGGCAGACACGACACCGCTGACGCCCATTCCCACGTCGTGCGTCCCGCCGGCATGGAATGGAAGAAGACGCGGTTCCCCGGCTGTGAAGTGAAGGGGCTTCTCTTCGACAAGGCGACCGGCCTCGTCACCGCGCTGATGCGGCTTGCGCCCGGTGCGGTGCTCCCCGATCACGAGCACGTCAAGATCGAGCAGACCTACGTCCTCGAAGGCAGCCTCGTCGACAAGGAAGGACCGGCGCAGGGGCTTACCGTCGGGCCCGGCGAATTCGTCTGGCGTGAGGCCGGGACCCGCCACGTCGCCTGGACGCCGCAGGGCGGGCTGATGCTCGCCATGTTCCAGGTACCCAACAAGTTCTTTGAGCAGGACGATCGCGTGACCGACATTTCCGGCGCCGATTGGGACGGCCTGTGGGGGCACGTTTTTAAGGATTAGGGCTGAGGCTGCGCTATCAGGCCGAACTAGGGGCGTGTCAGGAGCGGACGATGCTGCGGAGGCTTATCCAGGCGGGCGCGATGGTCGCCTTGTTAACGGGACCAGCTTTCGCCCAGGCACCTCAGTCGTCGCAATCGAGTTTGAGCGTCCCGCTCAAAACCGAACGGCCTCTGACCCAGGAAGAAATCGACAAACAAAAGGCTGCCGATCGCGCTTACGAGGCGGCCATCAATAAGATACCCGACAAGAAGTCATCGTCCGATCCGTGGGGCAATATTCGTCAGCCTTCGCCGACGGCATCCAAGAACAACACGCAATAAAGGTGTTGCGCCGCATCGTGTTCGCTTTCGGCGCCCACGCCGCGAGTGCTACAAGGGCGACCGCGCGGACTTGAGTTAGGGTCCGCTCCGCGGACGTGGCGAAATGGTAGACGCAAGGGACTTAAAAGGTCCAAAGTTAGGATTGTTGTCCGGTTAGACGGGCACGGCGTGTGAAAGACGCGCAATGCGGGCGTGGCGGAACGGTAGACGCAACGGACTTGAAGGAATTGAGTGCGCTCGCGGGAAACCCGGGACGCAGAACTGCTCAAAGTCGGGGGAACCTGTCAGATGGCAATCCCGAGCCAAGCCCGAAAGGGAAGGTGTAGAGACTAGACGGGCAGCGCCTAA
>Ga0116221_1001393_pt1 | contig 16251 bp, 13 predicted proteins | sample Sb_taG_5_FD_88965 | JGI IMG/M metagenome (GOLD analysis project Ga0116221, IMG submission 88965) | Peat soil microbial communities from Weissenstadt, Germany - Sb_50d_8_FC metaG | ecosystem: Environmental > Terrestrial > Soil > Wetlands > Peat | place: Germany: Weissenstadt | collected 2010-09-21 | reverse complement strand
TGTTGACCTCGCGGAAGATACCGTGAGACCTCATCTTTGCGGCCTGGTACTGGTTGTCCTCGGTGGGGGTGACGTAGTGCACCGAGTCGGCCTTGAAGCGGTGCACCAGGAAGAGGTGGACGAGGGTCATCAGGCGCTTCCTGCGCAGCGGCTCCGCAAAGGTGTTCTGGTCGCGCATCGAGAGGATGCTACGGCCACGCCGGTCGTGGATGGGGGCGAAGACGACGTTGGCGAGCTTGTCCTCCCCCTTGTCGTAGACTCCGAGTTCGAGCAACTCCGAGCCGGCGCGGTGGGGCCGCAACTGGACGTGGAGCGCGCCGGGTAGCTCATAGTGCCGCGTCCACATCGCCAGCCACTCCTCAAGCAGCTTCTTAGGCACCTCGGTCTGTATCAGGTGCTGGTGCTGGGTCGAGCCCCTGCCCATCGCCATGGTCGTCGCCGTGCGCCCCGACGTAGCGGCCAATGCGGCGTCCGCGCGCGGTCCGCCGACGAGGGTCTGGGGCGTGCGGTAGGGAGACTCGACCATGCGGAATTTTCGTTGCAGGCGGGCAAGAGCGAGCATGCCGTCCTGTTTGAGGGCGGTGGCCAACTCCTCGGCGGCGAGGCCGTCGATCTGGTGACCGCCGTAGGTGATGAAGTTGAAGACGAAGCCCAGCTTGCCGAGCTCCTCGGGGAAGCGTCGCATTTCCTCGTCGCCCATGCCGGTGGTGTCCCAACTGAACGACGGCGAGAGGTTGTAGGCGAGCATCTTGTCCGGGAACTCGCTGTGGATCGCCTCGGCGAACTGGTGGGCGTCGGCGAGGTCGGCGGTCTTGGTCTCCATCCAAAGCAGATCGGCGAAGGGCGCCGCTGCAAGCGACTTGGCGATGGCGTACGGAATGCCGCCGCGCACCTGGTAGTACCCTTCGGGCGTCTTAGCCGCCTCGCAGTCCCACTCGACGTCGGCGCCGAGCTCTCGCGCCTTCTCGCGGGCGGCGTAGAGCGAGGCGCGCGCGGCGAAGCGCTGCCACTCGTCGACGCTCGTCTGGAGCGGCTCGCCTTCGCTCTCGCGGAACTCGAGCACCTCGGCAACGGCCTCTCCGAAGGTCCGGAGGCGGGCCTCGTCCTCCCACGCCTCGAGGAAACGGGCGGCGATCCGGTCGAACATCGCGTCGATCGAGGTCTCTTTCCCTTCCCGCAACGACGCCACAGCTTCGGCGGCCTGCGACAAAATGCCCCGGCGCTCCAGCCACTCCTGGGCGACGGCGTGCTCTCCGGCCGGGATGGCGTATAGGAGATGGCCGTTGAGTCCGGCGACTCCCAGCTCGTGAAAATGCTGGATCAGCGCCAGGAAGCACGGCTTGTAGGCCGGCACGTCGGGGTTTGTCGCTCCAACCAGGAAGGGTTGATCGCGCTCGTCGCCGCGACCGTCGATCAGGTTGGCGGCCTCGGCGTCGGTGCGGGCGACGATAAGGCCCGGAACGCCCATGACGTCGAGCTGGAAGCGGGCCGCGTTCAGTCGCTTGTTCTGCTCGTCCTGGGCCACAAGCACTTTGCCGCCCTGATGGCCGCACTTCTTGGTGCCCGGGCGCTGGTCCTCGATGTGGTACCCCGCCACCCCGGCCTCCACGAAGCGACGGATCAGGTTGCGAACGTGCGGGTCGCCGCCGTGGCCGGTATCGGCGTCGGCGATGATGAACGGTCGGAAGTCGTGAGCCAGCGTCGCGGCGCGCTGCGCCTCGGTCATCCGCGAACGCAGATACTGTTGGTTGCGATCCGCCGTGAGCAGGGCGCGCACGAGCGTAGCCGCTTCGTCGGGCACCTGGCTGAGCGGATAGCTGGCGAGATCAGGTCCCGGATCCTCGCTCGTGCCGCCCTTGGCGGAGGTCGCCCAGCCGCCGAGGTAGATCCCTTCGATCCCCATCCGCTTCATCGTCACCGCCTGCCCCGGCGAGTACGGACCAAAGGTCGTGATGCACTTACGTTCTGCGAAGAGCTGTCGCAGGCGGTCATGGAATGCCGCCGCGGCCTCCCGCGCCACGGTGTAGTCGGAGGCGATAGTGCCGCGCTGCTCGACCACCTGGCGCGCGGAGTAGAGGCGAACGATCCCCGCGAATCTGGGGCTGTCGAACCACTGCTGGGTCGCGGCGATTTGCTTCTCGAACGATCTCATGACGGCGCTCCTTGCTTCAGGCTACTAAAGTCCAGGTTCTCGGTGATCCGCGTTCCGCCCCGCTCGAAGGCCTCGATGTAGGCCTGGATGCGGGACTTGGCGATGGCTAGGTCGTGGTTATCCAGGTTGAGGTTCAAGAGGTCGATGTACACGGGCGGCTTGACGCCAATGGTGACATAGGTCAGGTGTTCACCGCCCGGCGCACGCGGTCCTCGTAGTTGCGCATGTAGAAGTAAGTCATGCCGATGGAGTCGATGTCGGCGTTGAGGAAGACCGGGTCCGACGCCATCGCGTCAGGAAACCGGCGGATTGCAGTTGTGCCGATGTCGGACGCTGACGCGCGCCGCCATTGCTTCGTGTCGCTGAATTGGTGTGCTTCGACGTCACAGCCGGCGCCGGAGCAGTAATTACCGTAATTGGCGCCATCACTATTTCAGTAAAGCACCGGAGAGCGAATTCGACAAATCGACTCGCCCAAATCGGGCAACTCGCCCGACTTGACCTCGTCCGCGGCGAAATCATGATCTGCAACTTGACGGGATGTTAGTATCAAGCAACGAGTAAATTTCAGCTATGAGAACCACCTTGTCGTCAAACGAGCGTTACCGGGCGGGCGTGATCCCCTATGCAAAGATGGGCTACTGGGAACCCGATTACATCCCGAAGGACACCGACGTGCTCGCCTTGTTTCGCGTAACGCCGCAGGACGGCGTCGATCCCATCGAGGCGGCCGCAGCGGTGGCGGGTGAATCCTCTACCGCTACGTGGACCGTGGTGTGGACCGACCGGTTGACTGCGTGCGAGGTGTATCGGGCGAAGGCCTACCGCGTCGACGCGGTGCCGAATTCGCCGGGGCAATATTTCGCTTACATCGCCTATGACATGGATCTGTTCGAAGAAGGCTCTATCGCGAACCTGACCGCTTCGATCATCGGCAATGTCTTCGGGTTCAAGGCGATCAAGGCGCTCCGCCTGGAAGATATGCGTATTCCCGTAGCCTATCTCAAGACCTTCCAGGGGCCAGCCACCGGCATCGTTGTGGAGCGCGAACGGCTGGACAAATTTGGCCGTCCTCTGCTTGGCGCGACCATAAAACCCAAACTGGGACTCTCGGGAAAGAACTACGGTCGAGTCGTCTACGAAGCGCTAAGAGGCGGTCTTGATTTCACGAAAGACGATGAAAACATCAACTCCCAGCCTTTCATGCGCTGGAGCGAACGCTTCCTGTTCGGGATGGAAGCTGTAAACCGCGCGGCGGCGGCGACTGGGGAGATCAAAGGGCATTACTTCAACGTGACGGCGGGCACGATGGAGGATATGTATGAGCGCGCCGAGTTCGCCAAAGAGTTGGGATCCATCATCATCATGATCGACCTGGTTGTCGGCTATACCGCCATCCAGTCGATGGCCAAGTGGGCGCGCAGAAACGACATGATCTTGCACCTGCATCGCGCGGGCAACTCCGCTTATGCGCGCCAAAAAAATCACGGGATGAATTTTAGGGTGATCTGTAAATGGATGCGCATGGCGGGCGTGGATCATCTGCACGCCGGAACCGTGGTGGGAAAACTGGAGGGCGATCCGTTGATGGTCCGGGGGTTCTACGATACACTGCGGGAACCTCATACAGCGGCGCGCCTCGAGAACGGCCTGTTCTTCGAGCAGGATTGGGCCTCGCTGCGAATGGTGATGCCGGTGGCCTCCGGCGGAATTCATGCAGGCCAGATGCACCAGTTACTCCACTATCTGGGCGAGGACGTGATTCTGCAATTCGGGGGCGGCACCATTGGTCACCCGGCGGGAATTCAGGCTGGAGCGACAGCGAATCGTGTTGCCGTCGAGGCGATTATTCAGGCACGGAACGAGGGGCGCGATTACTTGAAGGAAGGCCCGGAGATTCTCGAGAGGGCCGCCAGGTGGTGCTCCCCGCTGCGTGGCGCTCTTGAGACGTGGAAGGATGTGACGTTCAACTACGAATCCACGGATACCGCGGACTTTGTTCCGGTGGCGACCCCGACTTATTGAGTGGAAGGACATTATGAGAATTACGCAGGGCACTTTCTCTTTTTTACCCGACTTGACGGATCAACAGATCGTCAGTCAGATCGACTATTGCATCACGAATGGCTGGTCGATCGGCATCGAGCACACCGACGATCCGCATCCGCGAAACTCGTATTGGGAAATGTGGGACCTTCCTATGTTCGAAGTGCGCGACCCGGCTGCGATCCTGGTCGAAATCAAGGCTTGCCGGAAGGCCTTACCCAACCACTACATCAAGGTCAATGCAAACAATCCCTTAAGAGGACGGGAGACGGTGGCGCTCTCCTTCATCGTAAACCGGCCCCAGCGGGAACCCGGCTTCCGGCTCGACCGCCAGGAGGTGGGCGGCCGCGCCATCCAGTACACGATCCACTCGTATGCGGCGGACAAGCCCGAAGGCGAACGCTACGACGGCGAGCGAACGGATTCTGGAAACGGTAGAGGATAGAGACAACTCTCGATGGAATGCATATCTGAAACTCAAGCGGCACAGGATGAAGTGGTGGATATCGGTGTAGCCTTGCGCGAATCCAATATCCAGGATGTTCTGGGAGAACTGGACGGTGAATTGATCGGCCTCGTCCCTGTGAAACTGAGAATCCGCCAGATCGCCTCGCTGCTTCTGGTGGAGCGGCTTCGAGAACAAATGGCGCTCTGCGCCGATCCTCCGTCCTTGCACATGTGTTTCACGGGCCGCCCAGGCACCGGAAAGACCACAGTCGCGATGCGCATGGCGAAGATACTCCATCGTCTTGGGTATGTGCGCCGGGGGCATCTTGTGGTGGCCACCCGCGACGATCTGGTCGGGCAATACGTGGGCCACACGGCGCCCAAAACCAAAGAGATCCTGCAGAAGGCCACGGGCGGAGTCTTGTTTATCGATGAGGCGTACTACCTGTATCGCGCTGAGAACGAGCGCGACTACGGCCAGGAGGCAATCGAGATCCTGCTCCAGTTTATGGAGAATCGGCGCGACGATCTGGTGGTAATTCTGGCCGGATACAAGGAGCGGATGGACAGTTTTTTTCAGTCCAATCCCGGCATGCATTCGCGCATTGCACATCACATCGATTTTCCCGACTATTCGCTCGATGAATTAATCGAGATCGCTGAACTGATGGCCCGGCAGCAGATGTACGGATTCGACGAAGACTCTAGAGCGGCGTTCAAGGAGTATCTGCAGTTGCGCATTAAGCAGCCGCTCTTTGCCAACGCCCGTAGTGTGCGCAACGCGATTGACCGGATCAAACTGCGCCAGGCCGTTCGGCTGGTCGAACAGGGAGGGCGCATTGCCAAACAGGAGTTGGCGCGCATCGACGCACTCGATATCCGGCAGAGCAGAGTATTTCAGGGAGGGCTGGATGGAGCCGAAGTGCATTCGCCGGCCAAAGCCCTGCAAGTGTAACAACAACTAGAGGAGTATGAGGAGTCCTACAATGACAGGCCGAAGACCGGTCCTACTTGGCATCATGGGCGACAGCGCCGCGGGGAAGACGACCCTCACCCAGGGATTGATCAACCTGCTGGGTCCGGACCGCGTGACCCACATGTGCACGGACGACTATCACAAATACGACAGGTCTCAACGCGCGGCACTGAATATCACCGCGCTCAATCCGGATTGCAATTATCTCGATATTCTGGAACTGCAACTGGAGCGCCTGCATTACGGCCAGCCCATCCTGAAACCGGTGTACGAACACGCCACCGGCACGCTCATCCGGCCGGATTACGTAAATCCCCGAGAGTTCGTCATTGTGGAAGGGCTGCTCGGATTTCATTCGGCCGTGATGCGCCAGTTCTACGATGTGAAGGTGTATCTGCAACCGCCCGAGAATCTGCGCCGGGTGTGGAAGATCAGACGGGATACGGCCAAGCGCGGCTACACGGTGGACCAGGTGTTGGCCGAGTTGGAGAAACGGGAAGCGGATTCGCGCGAGTTTATTCGCGTGCAGCGCGAACATGCCGATATCGTCGTGCAATTCTACCCCCCGGACGGCGTGTCCGCCGAGGAGGCCAATGGACATCTCAACGTGCGGCTCATTCTGCGGCCGACCATTCCGCATCCCGACATGAGTTACCTGTCCGAGAAGCAGAGTCAGGACGCGGGCATACGCCTTTTGTTGGGCCGGGACACCGGCCGTCCCGTAGACATTCTGGAGATCGACGGCAGCGTCACACCTGAGCATACGGCATATCTGGAGGAGACCATCTGGCGCCATCTGCCCGGCGTAGACCCGATTGGCGCCGATCAGTTCGGAGTCTATCAGGACCGCGGCGCGAAGCGGCAGAGCGACCCGCTGGCGCTCACTCAACTGCTGTTGACTTATCATCTGTTGCGTGAGTGCGGCGCGAATACGCAGAGGCTGTTTGCGCCGCCGGTGGCGGCTCTCAGCCGGGTAAGCAGAGCCGGAGCGCCATCGGCCTCCACCGCGACAGAGGCTCTCGTGCCGGTTCCTGAACCTGTCGGTCAACGGCGATAGCCGCCGGCCTGACCGCTTCCGCGCCCGGCACAGAATCAAAACGCGGCACTTCGGCCGAGAGTGACCAACAAGGTGCAAGGCTGGCCTCTGCCTCGTGCATCCGCACGGGCACGATCCCATCCCAAGCTAGGAAGATTGTCAACAAAAGGAAGAACGACGGGCTAGACATGCGTACACAAACGCTGGAAAATCTGTGCATCAATACCATCCGCATCCTCTCCGCGGACGCGGTGCAAAATGCCAATTCCGGACATCCGGGCTTGCCCATGGGTGCAGCGGCCATGGCCTATGCGCTGTGGACTCGATTTCTGAAGCACAATCCAAAGGATCCACATTGGTTCGACCGTGATCGCTTTGTGCTCTCGGCCGGACATGGATCCATGCTGCTATATAGTCTGCTGCACTTAACGGGTTATGATCTGCCACTGGAACAACTGAAGCGCTTCCGGCAGTGGGGCAGCCAGACGCCAGGACACCCTGAGCGTGGGCATACCGTGGGCGTCGAAGTGGCGACCGGGCCCCTCGGTCAAGGTTTCGGGAACGCCGTAGGGATGGCGATTGCAGAAGCATGGCTCGCGGCGCGTTACAACCGGCCCCGGCACAAGCTCGTCGATCACTATACGTATGCGATCTGCGGTGACGGAGACCTTATGGAGGGGATCACGCAGGAAGCCGCATCGCTGGCCGGGCATCTGCGCCTCGGCAAACTCATTGGTCTGTACGATCGGAATCATATTTCTCTCTCGGGCGCTACGGATATGACTTTTACCGAGGACGTGGCGCTCCGGTTCGACGCTAACGGCTGGCACACGAGAACTGTGACGGACGGAGACGATACCGCAGACATTGCAAGGGCGATCCAGGAGGCGCAGCAAGAGGAGCGGCGACCGTCGCTGATTCTCGTGCGCACGCATATCGGGTATGGCAGCCCAAAGAAGCAGGACAACTTTTCAGCACACGGAAGCCCGCTCGGTGAAGAAGAGCTGCAGGCGACGAAAAGAGCACTGGGCTGGCCGACCATGGACAAGTTTTATCTCCCGAAGGAGGCTGTGGATCACTTCCGCGAGGCAATCGACAAGGGCGCCAGGGCGCAACAGGAATGGCAGAAGCGATTCGAAGCTTACAAGAATGATTTCCCGGAGGAGGGAGCGGAGTTCGATCTGCTCTTGAGTGGAAAGTTGTCCGAAAACTGGGCTGCCGGTTTGCCGAATTGGAATTCCTCGGATCAACCCATGTCCACGCGGGTGGCAGGGGGGCACGCCTTGAACGCATTGGCCAAGAACATTCCGAATCTCATGGGCGGGTCAGCGGACTTGAACCCATCGACGGAGACAGCGCTCAAAGGCCTGGGCGATTTCCAGCCTTCTGAAGTCGCCGGAGCTGGCACCATGGGTTCAGTCGGCGGCGAGTGGAGCTACGCAGGCCGCAATCTCGCATTCGGCGTTCGCGAGCATGCGATGGGAGCGGCGGTAAATGGTATGGCCGCGCATGGGGGTGTGCTTCCATTCGGCGCGACCTTCCTGGTGTTCTCGGATTACATGAAGCCGGCGATTCGCCTGGCAGCGCTGAGTGGGTTAAAATCATTGTACGTATTCACACACGACAGTATCGGTGTCGGCGAAGACGGGCCGACCCATGAACCGGTCGAGCATCTTGCCGGCTTGCGCTCGATTCCCGGACTGACGGTGATTCGCCCCGCTGATGGCAATGAAACTGTGGAGGCATGGGCGTTTGCCGTACAACACGGTGGCCCGACGCTGTTCGCCCTCACCCGTCAGAATGTTCCACATCTTGATCGCGGCAATGCGAAGGACCCCAGTGTGGCAAAAGGCGCGTACATACTGTCCGAGGCAGAAGGTGGCACTCCTGAAATGATCCTCATTGGTACAGGTTCCGAAGTGGCTCTCTGCGTGAAGGCCCGGGAGAAGTTGAAGGGTTATGGTGTAAGCGCGCGCGTCGTCAGCATGCCAAGCTGGGAGTTATTCGCCCAGCAGGATGAGGCTTACCGCGACCGTGTTCTGCCTAAGGCAATCAAGAGGCGAGTAACCATCGAGGCCGCTTCCACTTTCGGCTGGCATCGCTGGGCTGGTGATGAGGGAACGGTTATCGGTATCGATCACTTTGGTGCATCCGCTCCCGGGCAAGAACTCATGAAGCGGTTCGGGTTTACAGCCGAGCATGTGACTTCAGCAGCCTTGCGCTTATTCGGCAGAAACGAGGAAGCCGACATGGTATGCGGGCCGGAGACTACCTTTGCGGCAACTGCTTCCGGTGGCGGTTAGGTTCAAGAGCACATATAATAGTAGCCCAGTTGAATCTCAGGGCGCGTTTGAAAAGCCTCGGCAGTTACGCTGTGGAGAGGGAATGCCGCCAACCTTACGACAGTGACCTTAGTGTTGCCGAATGGCGGCGGCTGTCCTCGTATCGCCGGGTTCGATGATGACTACGCGAACGCCGAACGGCCGTGCTTCCAGGCGCAGGGATTCGGTCATTCCCTCCAGCACGAACTTGGACGCGCTGTACAACGGCTGGAATGGTATGGCAATCAGGCCCCCGATGGAGCCAATGTTCACGATGTAGCCCCCACCCTGGCGGCGCAGGATGGGCAACACGGCACGGCATACGCGGAATGCGCCAAAGAGGTTCACGTCCCAATTGCCGCTTCATTTCTTCGATTGACGTTAGTGCGAGCGGCCCCGAGCGCACGCCGCCCTCGTGGTAGCAGCAGGCGAGCAGGAGGATGTGCGCCCGTCCTTCGCTCTGGGAATGAAGCCCTACCAACCAAGCCGACCTCCGCCTGATCCCCTGCGGTCCTTGCGGCGGCGCAATGGCCACTGAACCTAGCCTGGGAAGCGCTGGCGAATATTAGGCGAAGATCCTCTTGCTCGCTTGCTGCTACCAGGAGGGCGCTAGCCGTTTCTCGGCCAGCCAACCGAATTGTACATTTTGTAACACTCGTGGATGGTCGACGTCTGGTTGGCAGCAAATCTGGGGTCCCAATTTAATATTTTCAGGTATAGTAGTCCTAAATCGGTAGCGGCCCTGCTCCCGCGCCGCTCTCCCGCAGCCACACCGGGCGAGCCAGTCTGACGCTCATGGGCGTGCCGATTAGAGAGAGGGCTGTTCGCAATGACCATGGCCGAAGTGGATTTGCAGGATTTCACACGCTTCGGTGACTGTCCGAAAGCCTCCTCCGAAGACAGCACCTATACCGACCGGCACTGGCACGAACGCGGGAGGCCTGTTGAGGATCGATCTCCCAGATTCCTGAGTGCAAGCCGGGCGCAAACGGCGAAGGCCACCTACAAAAGAAGGATGAGGCGGAGTTGCTCTCCCCACCAAAGAGAGAAGAGCGCTCTACTACCGGAGGTGGGATGAGAAGCGGAAACAACCGCTGTGATAGCGTCTGCATCAAGTCTACCGGTTCATACGTTCCGGCCAGAATTTTGACCAACGAAGAAGTGGTGGCCAACCTGCCGACCTCCCCGGAGTGGATCGTCGAAACGTTGGGCGTCCGCGAGCGGCGCATCGCGGAGCCAGAGGAATACACTTCGGATCTCGCTGCAAGGGCCGGGCTGGAGGCGATCGCTTCGGCGGGGCTTGAGCCAAACGAAATCGACCTGATAATCGTTGCTACCGCGACACCTGACCGTAAGGCGCCTTCATCGGCATGCATTGCCCAGGCCAAGATGGGCATCAGTAACTGTTGCGCCGCGTTCGATGTGGCGGCGGTGTGCTCCGGGTTTGTTTACGGCATGACGATCGCCGGCCAATTCATCCAGAATGGTACGTACGAACGAGCATGCGCTGGTGATCGGCGCCGATACCTTCTCCAGAGTCACGGACTGGAAACACCGCAACTGTGTCTTTCTTGGAGATGGCGCCGGCGCCGTGGTACTCAAGAAGAGTCACCGGGAGAATGGGCTCTTTCGAAGCATGCTCTGGGCCCAGGGCGAGGGAATGGATCATTTCACGATCTTTCCTGGGGACGCCTACTTCACAATGAACGGAAAGGCAGTTTACGAGAACGCTACAATCGCGCTTCCCGAGTGTATTCGGCAGATTCTCTGTTTGAACCGGCTCGGACTCGAAGATGTCACGATGATCTTTCCGCACCAGGCCTCGGCGCGAATCCTCAAGCGCGTGGCCGAGGAACTCAATGTCCCTTTTTGCCGAATGCAGACGAACCTGGAGTCGCACGCGAAGACCGCGGGGGCCTCAGTCCCGTTGGTCCTGGACCAGGTAAACCGGCGCGGTCTCATCCACGAAGGCGATCTTCTCCTGTTCGCGGCCATCGGCGCCGGCTGGACTTGGGGCGCAAGCTTATATCGATGGTGAGTTCTCCCCCTGAGGGTGGGGGTGCGGCCAGCAGATGATGTGCAGCCTTTTGGGAGGCACAGAGAGTGGAACGCGTGCTTTTGGATATGGCAACCGAGAAGATCCAGGAAATCCGAGTGAGTAGCGAGGGAGTGTTCGAAGAACTCCTGGAAGGAATTGCGAGCGGTGGGCAAGCCTAAACATGCCCCACAGGGAGAGAACAGGTGTCGATTACAGAAATGTCCACGCAGACTGCGCGGGATGCCGCCGTCCCGCTGAGCGAGAATAGTCATCTTTTGAAGTGGGTCGAGAAGATGGTGCGGCTGACTAAACCCGCGGCCATCCACTGGGTGGATGGTTCCCAGGAAGAGTACGACATGCTGTGCGGCCGGCTGGTGGCCGGCGGCACGTTCATCCGGCTGAATCAGGAACTCTGGCCGGGCTGCTTCTACGCGCGGTCGGACGCGGGCGATGTGGCGCGCGTGGAAGACCGCACTTTCATCTGCTCGGTCTCACAGGACACGGCCGGGCCGACGAACAACTGGGTGGCCCCGGTTCACATGCGGCGCAATCTGAAATCGCTGTTCGACGGCTCGATGCGCGGGCGCACTATGTACGTGCTTCCGTTCAGCATGGGGCCGGTGGGTTCGCCCATGTCGGAGATCGGCGTGCAGCTCACCGATTCGGCCTACGTGGTGGTAAACATGCGCATCATGGCGCGCATCGGCCTGCCGGTGTTACAAGAGATCGACAAGGACTACAAGCGGGTGGTGCCTTGCGTGCACAGCGTCGGCTGTCCACTGGAACCGGGGCAACCGGATGTACCGTGGCCCTGCAACACGGAGAAGTACATCGTGCATTTCCCCGAGCGGCGGGAAATCTGGTCGTACGGCTCCGGCTACGGCGGCAATGCGCTGCTGGGCAAGAAATGCCTGGCGCTGCGGATTGCCTCTAGCATCGCGCGCGACGATGGCTGGATGGCCGAACACATGTTGATCGTGGGGATTGAAGACCCCTGGGGCGAGAAGACCTATGTGGCGGCGGCCTTCCCCAGCGCCTGCGGAAAGACGAACCTGGCGATGCTCATCCCGCCGGCGGGCTTCGAGGGCTGGAGGGCCTGGACGGTGGGCGACGACATCGCCTGGATCCGTCCGGACGCGCACGGGCGGCTGCACGCCATCAATCCGGAAGCCGGTTTCTTCGGGGTGGCGCCGGGGACGTCCGAAAAGACCAACCCCAACGCGATGGCGACGCTCTCGCGCAACACGATTTTCACCAACGTGGCGCTGACGCCGGAGGGCGGCGTTTGGTGGGAGGGTATGACGGATGAGCCGCCGGCCGAGTGTCTGGACTGGCAGGGCAACCGCTGGACGCCCGAAATCCACAAGCAGACCGGCGCCAAGGCTGCGCATCCCAACGCGCGCTTCACCGCGCCGGCCTCGCAGTGTCCCATTATCGACGCGGATTGGCAGGCTCCCGACGGTGTCCCCATCAGCGCCATCATTTTCGGAGGCCGCCGCGCCGACACCATCCCGCTGGTGTACCAGGCGTTCAACTGGTCGGCGGGAGTCTATGCCGGCGCCACCATGGGTTCGGAAACTACCGCCGCCGCGGCAGGCGCCACCGGGAACGTACGCCGCGATCCCATGGCGATGCTCCCGTTCTGCGGCTACCATATGGGCGATTACTTCCGGCACTGGATCACGCTACAGCGGACGCTCAGCGAAACGCCCGGCATTTTTCACGTGAACTGGTTCCGCAAGGACGCCTCCGGCAAGTTCCTGTGGCCAGGGTATGGGGAGAACATGCGGGTGCTGAAGTGGGTGGTGGACCGGGTGCGCGGGCGGGCATATGGGCGGGAGATGCCGATCGGCTGGATGCCGCGCTATGAAGACCTGGAGTGGAACGGCCTGGAGTTCGGGCGGGAACGGTTTCAGCAGCTTCAGACCATCGACCGGTCCGCCTGGCGGCGCGAGATCGCCCAGCACGAGGAGCTGTTCATCGACCTGCACGACCACCTGCCGCCCGAGATCCTCTACGAGCGCGACCTGCTGATTGGACGTCTGTCGCGCGAGCTTTCGCGGCCGCTGCGCGACGACCGGCCGGATCCGGTGTGGTGGGTGGATCCGGACGGGGAATGAGGGGGCTCTTTGTTTTCTCTCTTTGGCTCTTTACAACTACAACAGCCTGAAGGAATCGAGGGGCTCGTGCAGCCGGACACGAATCCATGCCGACACGCAGGGGCAAAGCAAGGCCTCCGCGTGTTCGTGTGCGACAACATGGCGTTCTCCGGCGCCATCCGGCCGGTGTTCGCGAAACACAGCAAGCACTTCAACCTGATCAAATCTCTCAGCATCGGCGTGGACCAGATGCGGCGCAACTTCAAGCCGATGATGGAGCAGGTGAACCTCTGGCGGGACTTGCAGCTTCCCGATGCCACGCGTTGGCGGCCCAGTCACCTTCGCTTGTCGATTGAGAGGAAATCGGGTGATCTGGGACGTTGTGTTGAAGGGCATTGCGCCGGAAGGCCAGAGGACAACCTACTAACATGATCGCTCGGGGACGCCTGCTGCCGCACGGTCGTCTCCGATTGAAGGGGGTGAACCATGAACGTGCCGCGTTGGTTCTTGGGCCTCAGCGTTTTTGCTCTCTTGCTTTTCTTCTCCATTCCGCGTAGTCTGCTTGCGCAAAACGCAGCCACCGCCGAACTGCGTGGCTCGGTCCGCGATCTTAAGAGCGCTGCCGTCCCCAACGCCAGCATCACGATCCAGGATGATGTCCGTGGCTACTCGCGCAGCGCCTCGAGCGATTTGCAAGGCTCTTACGAAATTCCCCTGCTGCCTCCCGGCCGCTACACGGTGACGGTGACCGCGCCGGGCTTCGCCCAGTTGATCGACTCCAATGTCGTGTTGAATGTCGGTCAGAAGGCCGTACTGCCGCTGGCGCTCACGATCGCTACCAGCTTCGAGCAGATCACCGTCAATGCCAGGGCGGAGCTCGTCGAGACCGAGCGCAGTTCCGAGTCGACCACCGTCGACCAGCGCCGCATCGACAATCTGCCCATCAATGGCCGCAACTACATCAACTTCACCCTCACCAATTCTCAGATTGCCCGCGATGCGGCGCCATCGGTCGGCGCCATTCCCACCTCCGGCCTCAACTTCGGCGGCGCTCGCGCCCGTGCAAACGCCGTCAATGTCGACGGAGCCGATGCCGGCGATTACATCGGCAATGGCGTGCGCGCGACTGTTTCCCAGGATGCTGTGCAGGAATTCCAGATTCTCACCAACGGCTTCGCGGCCGAGTACGGCCGCGCCTCCGGGGGTGTCGTCAACATCGTCACACGCTCCGGCACCAATGATCTGCACGCGACCGTCTACGGCTATGTGCGCAACCGCGGTTTTCAGGCTCGCAATGCCTTTAGCAATGTCTCGAATCCCGCGTATACCCGGGTCCAGTCGGGCTTCACCCTCAGTGGGCCCCTCCGCAACGACCGCACGTTCTACTTCTTCGCGACGGAAATCACGCGCCGCCAGGAGACCGGCTTTTCCGACATCGGAACCAACAGCTTTTCCCTCCTCAACATCGATGTCTCCAGGTTCTACGGCTATCCCGCGGGATTGATCAACATCCAGGGGACACCCGAGCAAAAAGCCTTCCTGAACAGCCTCCCGGCGGCCGCCGCAAACAATCCCGGCATCCAGCAATACGTGGCGCTCATCGCCAGTTCCTCCGCCATTGCGCTCAAAGGAAACAATCCCGCGTTTCTTCAGCCGCAGCTCGGCGGGGCGAATTTCGTTACCTCCGGCGCAGCGTTGCCGCGATCTTTCGTTCCTCTCAATTCGCTGATCGGCAACTTCCCGATTTCCGAAAAGACCGAAGTGTACTCGCTCCGGCTCGACCACAAGATCAATGGCGCCCAGCAGCTCATGCTGCGCGCCAACGTCAGCCCCAGCCACCTCACCGGCATCCAGGAGAACGCCCAAAACCAGAATTTTGGAGAAAACGCGTTCTCCCGCACTGCCATCCAGACCTACCACGATGTCAGCACCGTCGCCCAGCACGTCTGGGTCCTCAATAGCAACAAGATCAATGAGTTCCGGGTTCAGTTCTCGCGTCATCCGATCAAGTTCTCCAACTCCGATGCGCCCGGCGGCAGCAACCCGGCTGTCGACATCCCCGGGTATGCGTACTTCGGCAAGACACCGTTTTCCGTTGTTGACCGTGTTGAGAAGCAAATCCAGCTACAGAACAACTTCACGGTCACCCGGGCAGGGCACACGATCAAGACGGGCATCGACCTGCGGTATGTCCCGATCGATTTCCGGCAGGGGCAGCTCTATAGCGCCGGAGAATATACGTTCGGTAGCCTGGACGCCACGGACGTTAGTCCGGCGCTTGCGGGTCTGCCGAGCTTTTCGCCCATTCAGGCGTATGGTCTTGGCATTCCGCAGGCCTTCGTTCAGGGCATCGGGATATCGACGTTGAAGTATAGCGAGAAAGTCCTTGGCGCGTTTATCCAGGATTCATTCCGCCTCAACACCAGGCTGACGCTGAACTATGGCCTTCGCTACGACGTCGAGTTCGCGCCCACACAAAGCGCCCTCAATGCGATCACCACCGCCGCGGAACGCGCCTTTGGCATCCGCGAGGGCATTCCTTTGCGCACCGGGAACATCGCTCCGCGCCTGGGTATCGCGTTTGACCCGAGGGGAAACGGCAAGACCGCGATCCGCGCGAGTTTTGGCCTTTTTTACGACCGGCCTCCGGGCGATCTGGAACCGCAGTCCCTGGTATTCAATGCCAACACTGTGCCGCTGGTCATACTCGCCGGCGGCTCTCCCTGCGATGCATCTAGCAGCGTCAGCCCTCTGAATCTGAACGCAACCAACACTTTTCAGGGCACACTGTCGAATGCCAACTGTCTGCCGATTGCGAGCCTACAATACCAACCGAACCAACAGAACTTCAAGCCCGACAACTCCAACTCACTCTTCAACAACCAGAATTATCTCGCCGCCGGCTTTCCGCTCCCGATTCTGCCTTCCGGTCTCCCGGCGGATGCGCACTTCCACACCCCCTATGCCGAGCAAGCTGCCCTGGCTATCGAGCAGGACCTCGGCCGCGACTTGTCGCTCAACGTAGCCTACAGCTTCACGGCCGCCCACCACCTCAATCGTCCGGTGAACGTGAACCCGGTGAATCCGGCTTTGCTGGTTCAGAACTGGCGCGCAGCCGTCGCCGCGGTTCAGGCTG
>Ga0116221_1001383_pt1 | contig 16317 bp, 16 predicted proteins | sample Sb_taG_5_FD_88965 | JGI IMG/M metagenome (GOLD analysis project Ga0116221, IMG submission 88965) | Peat soil microbial communities from Weissenstadt, Germany - Sb_50d_8_FC metaG | ecosystem: Environmental > Terrestrial > Soil > Wetlands > Peat | place: Germany: Weissenstadt | collected 2010-09-21 | reverse complement strand
TCGCCCAATGCCGATGGAGCCGTCATCCCGCACCAATTGGCTGACGCTATTTGATCCGTAGTTTGCTACAGCTCCGAGATCGTCCCTGAACTGTAGAACTCCAGCGTTAGTGCTCGCGCCGCCATTACCACCCGTCGGCAACATGTCCACCAAGGATAGCGAAGGCGTCCCCGCTGTATCCAGCTTGAACACAACTACATCGTTGCCGCTTGCGTTATTCGTGCTAGTCAGCACGAACATATCGCGTTTGTGATCAGCCGCAGTCGCCGACACGACCGCGAGGAACATAATTGCCAGCATTCCGCTGACGCGACACAAATTGGTTTTCACGGTTTTCTCCTTTATCAACCTGCAAATCATCTTCCTCATGGATTCTCCTACCTTTTTTGTTTGGAATTTGCGCCCAAACGCGGGCGGCGCGCATGGGATGCGCCAGCAGCCAGAAAGTTACACAGGCTGGACATCCCTCCGAGGTAAAAAGTTCAACCAGCACTGGAGTACGGCCATCCGCAGCGCGTGCAGGTTCCGAACCCTGCGTCAACACCCAAGGCTGTTATTGAAAGTGCAGCTATCGCAGAAATAAGTGAAAGCTTCATGGTTTTCACCTCGTTTATGTCCACCTTCCTTGATGTCCAACCTGAATGAAAGTTACGCCGGCCGTGAGATTGCGGATCAAGAAGGTGCGAAACTTTTATCTTTCCGCGGACTCTAACAGGATCAGGCGCTCGGAATCGACTTGCCAAGAGCCACGAGGAGTTGTTATGTCCAGCTTGTTTTCACGCTTGTCTGTCATGTTCTTGACAGTGACATTCGCGGGCGTAACTGCCTGCAGTGCAGGGGACCGTGCGAGTGCCTCCATTCCGAACCCCGCTTTAGACGCTCCAATTGCTAAGACCAAAACCGAGCAGACGGCGGTTGTCGCTGGCGGCTGCTTCTGGGGAATCCAAGCCGTGTTCCAGCACGTAAAGGGCGTGATCAGCGCAACGTCAGGATACTCTGGAGGCTCAGCCGAGACCGCAGAATACGAACTGGTCAGCACGGGCGAAACCGGCCACGCAGAGTCTGTGAAGATCACCTACGATCCTTCGCAAATCACTTACGGCCAGCTTCTTCGGGTCTTCTTCTCCGTGGCCCACGACCCCACGCAGTTGAACCGGCAAGGCCCCGACGAAGGTACCCAGTATCGTTCATCCATTTTCTATGGCAGCGACGAACAGAAACGGATCGCCGAGGCGTATATTGCACAACTCGAAAAGGCCAGGGTTTTCCCACGCGCCATCGTGACCCAGGTAGTCCCATTGAAGGCCTTTTATCCGGCAGAGGCCTACCATCAGGAATATGCCGCGCACCATCCAGACAACCCGTATATCGTGTACAACGATGCTCCCAAGGTCGAGCACCTTCGCCAGGAGTTCCCTGATCTCTACACCGGAAAGTAGGAGAGAGCTATGTTCAACTCCGATCTCGACCGCGAAGGCTCCACAAACGTTCGTCGCCGTGTCTTCTTGACCAGCGCCGCAGCGGCCATAGGCGGCCTGGTGTTCTGGCAGTGGAAAGAACCGCACGTTCTGGAAGCCCCGGCTGCCGCGGCCACCTAGCCCAAAGAAGTCACGATCGTTCTCTTCTCTGACTCCGGGCAGCGGTTGAACAAAGTTCGCGTCGCCATGGTCATTAAGACCGCAGCCGAATGGCGCAAACAACTCTCTTCCGGAGTCTTCGACATCACGCGCAACGCCGATACCGAAATCGCCTTCTCCGGCAAATACTGGAACCAGCACGACAAAGGAATCTACCGCTGCATCTGCTGTGACAATGCGCTGTTCGACTCGGTCACCAAATTCGACTCCGGCACCGGCTGGCCCAGTTTCTGGGCGCCCATTGCCGCCGAGAACGTCCGCGAGATCCGCGATACAACTTATGGCATGGTTCGCACCGCGGTTTCCTGTACGGAATGCGATGCCCACCTAGGCCACGTCTTCGACGACGGCCCCGAGCCCACGCACCTTCGCTACTGCATGAATTCTGCGTCGCTGCGCTTCGTGAAGCATCCCTGATGGGGTGCGAGTGAACTTGTTTGGCAAGTTTCACGCGCCTGAAAACAGTTCGCACGCTCAAAACGAAAAATGCCCGAGATCCTTTCGAATCTCGGGTATTTTGTTATCGCTTAGAGAGCGTCGTACCCTTAGACAGCGGTAACGTTCTCCGCTTGCCAGCCCTTGGGCCCCTTGGTCACGTCGAACTGCACGGTTTGGCCTTCTTGCAGGCTCTTGAATCCGCCAGCTTGAATAGCGGAGAAATGCACGAAAACGTCTTCGCCATTTTGACGGCTGATGAAGCCGTAGCCTTTGGCGTCGTTAAACCACTTCACTGTTCCTTGTTCCATTGATATTCCTACTTCCATTTTGGTTTTCTGCTGAGAAGAATCGCTGCTGGTGAGAAGGGGTGACGCTGGTTGGCGGAACCGGTCTTTCAACTGCGGGTGAATCAAACTTAGCTGATAGTGTTTGGATGCATCGCCGCGAGATAACGACTCAGAACCTTGCAACACGCATTGAGCTGCGCTTGTCACCATTGCATGTCGACGCGGAATAGCTTCTTCGTGCTACTTGTGGCTACATAGCATGAAAGAAACGCAAAACTCCAGATTCACGCGAGCTGTTTGTACGTTGGGCCCCTAGAGTCGCGACGTTCCTCCTCCTACACTGCTGAGATGGCGGAACTGAAGGCATAGAGATCACACCTGAAGCCTTCACGGTCTTCCCTGGATTGTTCTGTCCTTAATAATGCTCATCTTCTTCACAACCAAGCTCCCGTTTGCGCGATCAGAATCTAGGCGAACTCCGACATCCGCATGGGTCTGATTGTTGGGTCCGTTGTGGGTCCAATAACTCCGGTCAGAATGGGTGTACGAACGACGATAAAGGTAAGGATTGCAACTACTTAGGCTCGGGCGACTACAGCCCTGAAAAGGCTGGCGTCGGCGGTTCAACTCCGTCCCTGGCCACCATAGTTCGCAAGCCCTTAACGACATCGTCCCACCTGGCTTGGCTCCATTTGGCTCCACAATTTCAGCGGTGCTCCTCGCGGACGTTCTCTATTGAAATCCGAGTCGTTCGGGCACGAGCATGACACTAGTCTGCTATCATCGCCAACCGAGGAGGATCGATGGCGCACATGTCTGGAGTTGGGGACGGAACGTCAACGCGCACAGAGGCAGATGGATCAAATCGACGCCGCGCTCGCCGCCTTGGGGAACTTGAACTCCAGAGGTCAGGGTCGCAGGAAGGGTCACACCATGTCGGCTGCTGCGCGTCGGAAGATTGCCGCTGCACAACGAGCAAGGTGGGCGAAAGCGAAGGCGAAGAAGAAATCGTAGCAAGAGAATTTCCAGACGAGGCGGACTGTGACCGACGAAATTTTTCTTCATGGACCCCAGTCTAGTGCGATGCTGGGACTCCCAGTGGACTTTGCCGCGAGAGCAGCCTCGTTCACGGAATGTTACTTGGGCAAGGCGGGGAGGGATGTATTACCAAACTCGTTCGGTGCCCCGTGATGGGTCGAAAGGCGCTATTGCATCTTCGCGTACTCCGCATTGGCTTCTTTCAGGATGGGGATGTCGGGGGGCGTGCTCAGGGCAATTCAGTGTGCAGCTTGAGATCTCTCGGAAAGGAAATCGGACTGGCACTGTTTCGCGGCGGTGAGCAGCTGAGTGAACTCAGGCGTGCCTCGCAGGGTCGCGAACGCAGAGTCATTCTGCAGGCCATTGTAGGCGCAATAGTGTCCCGCGACGATCGAGCTCTTGAGCAGACTCAGAGCGAGGTCCTTCTGACCGCAGAAAACGAGGTCAGGTGCGACTACGTATCGGACTTCGGCGTCAGGATCGGCTAACTCTCTGGCTGCGAATTCCCGGGCGAGGTTGGCCGCATTGGCGGACGATGGGGAATCGATGCACGCCGTCATCATCTGGGAAAACCGGTCATCGGCATGTTTCTGAATTGTGTCCCGCGCTTGCGCCAATTTTCCCTCGCGAATGTAATGCCGTATCAGGTTCGACGATGCCCATGTCGATCCGGCATCGAGCTGGAGAAAATCCATTGCTCGCGCGTAGTTCCCCAGTTGGTCGAAAGTAAACGAACACGAGCGTAACTGAAAGTTGCCCCGATCCAGGGACAGGGCGGCGTCGCACTGGTGCGCAGATTCCTCGGTTGCTCCCCCGTAGCGCAGGACATAGGCCAGAGCGAAGTGGGCCAGGGCGTTTTCGGGATGCCGCTCTACCAGCCCTTTGGCGTCCATGTAGGCTTTTCCTAACTGTCCTCTTTCGACCTGATTCGTGACCAGCCAACGCGCTGCGCTGACGAGGTTTGGATCCAGTGCCACCGCTCGTTCAAGGGCGGCGTTTGAGCGCTGAAACATGGCCTCGCCGCCGTTCGAATAAGCCGAATCGTAACTGTAGCGTTGTCCCAGAGCGCCCCAGGCGGGAGCGTAAGTGGGGTCGAGTCCTACGGCGCGCTCCAACATGGCGATCGCATCTTTGTTAGGAAGAGGATCATGCGGCAGCGAGACGCTTCGCAGGTAGAGGTCGTAGGCCTCTTCGTTTTTGGGATGTGTGCCAGTTTCCCCTGAATCCGTTCCGGCGCCAAGAGCGGGAACCAGCCCTTGGCGAACTCTCGCCGTGATCTGGCTCCGCATGGCAATCATGTCGGGAGCGGAGACGGTCATGGTGTCGCGCCAAAGTGTGCGGTTGTCCGCTACGTCCACGGCTTCCAGAGTAATCTGAAGCTGGTCGCCTTCTTTCATATAGTGTCCGGTGACGACGTCCGTCACGTGCATGGCGCGGCCGGCTTCTTGCAAGTCGAGGGTGGGAGAGTCGTACTTGCTGGTGGTAGCGAACGGGCGGATCGATAGGGAGCGAACGTAACTGAGCGCGGTTGCGATTTCGTCGGCTAGAGCAAGGCGCAGAAAATCCACATCCTTATCGGAGCCCAGATTCTGCAAAGGAAGAACGGCGACGGTTCTTTGACTGGCGGTAACCACAACCGGTGCGGAGCGCTGCTTGACGAACCAAAAAAGAGCGGCCAGCACCACGACCGCCGCGGCAAGTAGTGCGGCGATCTTTCCGCGGCGGGAACGGTTCTGTATCGAAGCCGTAGGCGGTTTGCCCACAGATACGGCGCTCGATAACGGAGACGGAGCAAGCGCAGGGGAGGAGCCGGATGCTGGCGACTGCGGTTGCGCGGCAACCTGAGAGCCGCTTTCCTGTGCGACCGCCACCGTGCCGGAACTCGCAGCCAGGGCTCGTTCCGTATCTGTATCTCGCTTCAGCCGCTGCAAATCGGTTCGCATGTCGGCTGCGTGCTGGTAGCGTAGATTGCGATCTTTCTCCAGCGCCTTGTTGATAATGTCTTCGAGCTTGGGCGGCACATCGGGATTCAGACGCACCACGGCCACCGGGGCGCGGTTCACGATGGCTTCACAGATCATCGCCGAACTTTCTCCGCGGAACGGCAAATTGCCTGTCGTCATCTCGTACAGCACCGCCCCAAACGAGAAGAGGTCGGTACGCGCATCCAACTCTTTAGCCCGCACCTGCTCCGGCGACATATACGCTACCGTTCCCACCATTGTGCCCGGACTGGTCAGATGCTCCGCGTCCAATGTCTGCGTGTTAAGAGAAGCAATCTTGCTCGAAGAACTGCCTGCAAGACTGACCTTCGCCAGCCCGAAGTCCAGAATCTTGGCGTGTCCGCGCTTGGTGACAAAGACGTTTGCGGGCTTGATGTCCCGGTGGACGATGCCTTCGGAGTGAGCCGCGTCCAGTGCGTCCGCAATCTCGATGGCCAGCGAGAGAATCAACTCGGTTTCCAGCGGTCGGCCAGCAATGCGGTGCCTCAGCGTCTGGCCGTCGAGAAACTCCATGGCGATGAACGCCTGTCCGTTCTCCTCGCCAATGTCGTGAATCGTGCAAATATTGGGGTGATTCAGTGCGGAAGCGGCTTGCGCTTCGCGTCGAAAGCGAGCCAATGCCTGCGGGTCGCGAGCAACTTCATCGGGCAAGAACTTGAGGGCTACAAAACGATGGAGGCGGGTGTCTTCCGCCTTATAGACAACACCCATACCACCGCCGCCGAGCTTTTCGACGATGCGGTAGTGCGAGATGGTTTGACCAATCATCGGTGGGCGCTGGGACTCAGGCTGCAATAGTAAGGATGTGAGGAAGCTGAGTCAACGAGGGGCACACCGAATGATGCAGGAAAGGGCAAATCCCGTGATTTCGGGCTTTCCCAAGCCCTCGCCAATCAGGTGGTTCGAAAGGGTATCTGCGGCAACTTCATTTTATGCGGCCTTTCGCCCCCTGTTTCGCCTCGGCTGAAGATGGTCAGCCAGTATACCTTCCAGACCAGTAAATAATCGGTTGGGATTCGATAGGGGGATAGGGGTCAGCGTGGTTCCCTTGAGCGTCGGAAACATGAAGGGAGATTCTCTTCAACGTAGTCTACGGTGGAGAAAGTCGTCATCCGCTCGGCTGTCCTGCCGACGTAGATGGATCGGATCGCTGACTGTCAAATCGCGGCAGCAGTTCAGCGAATTTCTGGTCAACGTTCTCCCGGCTCTGATGCAGAGTGCCCTGCTCGTCCCGAAGAGGTCGATTCGGGTCGCCCTTAAAAGATAGCCAGTTGAAACTGGTGACGGCCGCGAAATCGTGATCTTTGATCAGCACCTTTGCGTGCGTATTGCCAAATCGGACGAAGCGAAAGTTTAGGTACTTGTCCTTTAGTTTCCTAAGACCTTCGATTGCAGCCACATCCTTCGCCCGAGCTTTTGTTTTCGCTTCCTCAGCGATGCCGTAGCCTATGTACACCGCCACATTTTTTCGCAAAAGCTGTTCCAGCTTCTGGGTAAAGTCCTTTGTGACTATATCTGCACGTATCCATGGCGAGATGATCATAAGTCGTTCACGGCAATTATTCGTAGCATCGTCCAGAAGGGGCGGGTGATCCAACACATACAGATTCCGCACCTCGACCCGTCGTGCCTCATCTCGCAATTTGGAGAGTTCTTGTTCTGCTGCTCGCAGTTTTTCACGTAAAGCATCTCGTTCGTCCGGATTTTCGTTCAAGTCCAGTGCGTGTGCTGTCTCTGCCGCAGTCGTTTCCGCTGCGACAGTAGCTTCGTGAATCGCTTCATCCGTCCCAGCTGAAACGGCGTCGATCGGCTGTGCGGCGGTTGCAAGTTCCTGCTGTTCGGCTGCTTCAGGCCGAAAAGATTGCGCTAGGCGCCGGAACCCTGCTGAATCCGCAAAGGCCATTTCATGATCGCGAGACAGCTTTCCGTCGACTACAAATGCAATCTGCCGATCATCAGCTTAGGTACTCTTGAAAAGCAGAGCGATGGCCCGAATGTACAAACGCTTGATGTTCTCAAGAGATCTAATTGCGAGTACATCGCGGCTCTCCTCTGACTCTGCGCGAAATTTGCGGATTACACGCTCGATGCCGAACGGTGTTATGTCAAGTAGCTGCGGTCGTTTGGGAGGAATCTGGTCAATTTCGATGAGGCCTTCGTCCTCAAGCTCTCGATGCTTCAACGGTCGTTGGAAACGGTACAAAGTTGGCTTGCGTGTTAGCGCATCAAAATGAATCGGGATCGTCCGTTCCTCTGGAATCACCATTTCCGCTGTTTCGATCGTCGCTTTACCTTTACTTGTAAGAGTCCAGGTCTGCTTGCCTCGCGGCGCGGTAAGCGCGATGCTGTCCGTTTGTGCCAATCCCGCCAATGCTGACTTTATAACCTGATCTTCAAGCCCAAGGAAATGCGACAACTCGGCTGCTGAGCGGATATTCATTGACAGGCATCGCAGAACGAATTCCTCAATCGGTGGAAGGCGCCGGTGCGCCATCGTTAGAGCTTGTACATTGATAGAATAAATTGGTAATGCTACCTCAGCATAATCTGCCAGCCTGTAGCCACTGCGCTGCTGATATCGTTTGATGATCTCTTCGGTCGTCAATTCTTATATTCCCGCAATGCACATGAAGTAGGGTTGTCTTCAACGTACTCAACAATCCGCCTGAATGGGTTTTCGCCGGATGCTGTACGACAAAAATAGTGATCTCCGACAAGAATCAGATACTGGCGTCCACGAGATAGCGCCACATTTAGCCTGCGTGTCTCTTTCAAAAATCCCAGGTTGCCTTCGGGATTCGACCGCGTTACTGAGTATATTGCGATGTCAGCTTCTCTTCCCTGAACTGCGTCGACGGTGTTGCATTCGATGTGTAGGGCATGTAGCTGTGACAATGTTCCCGCCAACATCCTACCGAGAAACTGCTTCTGCTCAGCGTATCCAGTTATTATCAAAACAGTCCAACTGCCACCTTTCGACTCCGCGATCCCGTTCATCCGTACTAACAGGTCATAAATCATCCGAGCTTCGCAGGGATTCGTGAAGCTAAGACCAGACGACGCTTGGTGTCTGTTCAACGAATGTGCGGTAGTCAACCATACCACCGGCTTCGGCAAGATATTCTGGAATGTGTTGTCCCACTTCTTGGGTGCGCTCTGCAGTTCTCCGGGGTAAAAGCAGTCGGCGATCAGATTCCCGATTTCTGGCACCATGCGATGCTGGATGGATAGAGCGGCTGTACACACAGCAGGCAATAAATCCTGCAGGCGCGTAAAAAGAGTTGCCGTGACCGCCGCTTCATCAAGGTTGTGTGCTTCGAGTAGCGTCTTATCGTGTAATCCCTCGTCGAGGAAAGGGGGCAATTGCTTGCTATCCCCAACCAATATCCACCGCCGCGCACGCGAAAGTGGCACAAGCGTCTCTGTGGGAGTTGCTTTTGATGCCTCATCGACAATGCAGAGCTCGAAATCGATATCGCCCAGTGAACGAATTGCAGCAACGCCCACGCACGTGCCAGCCACGACTTGTGAGGCCGAGATCAACGCAGCTTCGAAATCACTCACCCGTCCGAAGCGGGTTTCCCAATCTCCGTGTACTTTCACAAGTTCCTTGAATCGCCGTGCAGCCGGAGAGTCAGGAAGATATGTTTCAGCCCAAGTGTCGAGTTCTTGTGGAGAGAGGTTAAGCAACTCCGCTGCGTTCTCAGGCTCCAGTGTGCGAAGCGTTGACGCGAGCTTCTTCTTTTCCTTCGTAACCTGATCGACCAACTTCCTCACTCGTGCAAGATCCGCTTCCAACTGGACTAGATCATCAAAGCCTTCTTGATTCGCTTCCACATCCCTTGCTGTTGCGGAGGTATCGCGTAACTCAGCAATGTCCTTCTCCAGACGCGCTTGATCTGATGACAAGTCTGCTGATTGTGTGATTGTGCTACTCAGCTGACGCAATAAGGTTGCCGTCTGAAAGTGCTGCCGGGAAATGCCGTTCTCTGTTGCCCAGCGCTTCAAATACTCACGCCCACGGTCGAGGACTTCGTTGCGCCAGGTTTCCATCTGATTATCAAGCAACAATGTTTCAACTTCTTTAGAGATCGCGGATTGTCTGATTTGCCGACACGCACTATGCGGAACGGTGTTTCTCCCCGTCCGAGCCTCTCTACGGCATTGTCCAGCGCTACATGCGTCTGGGATGTCAGTAAAATGCGAGCGCGAGGATTCTCCGCGAGAGTTTGGCGGATGACCTCTGTTATGAAGGTTGTTTTCCCTGTGCCCGGCGGCCCTTTGACAACGAGGAAGTCGGTTGTGCCCACTGCCTTGGCGACCGCTTCGCGCTTTGCATCGTCTAACTCTGTGTCGAAGAATATGAGTTCGCGGGAGTCCTGAGGAGATTGCGTTCGATCGGGATGTACGAGTAAGAGTCTTAGGTCAGCGCGAACAGAACGGTCATAGCGAATCGCATCAAGCGCATCCTTTTGGCGGCGTATCGCCTCACGTCCAGCCCAATTGTCGATGACTAATTCTCCATTGATCGGCAGCTCGTCCGAGACATGTCGGTCAACGAATAACGTGAGCTTGGTTCCGTCTATCTCGCCGACTTCACCGGTGACCAATGTGCGGTGTCCATCGCTAACCTGACGTAACTGCGTAATGACATCCTCTTCAGGGGCAGCCAGAAGATGGAACAAAACTCGATTTTCGCTGACGTTATAACCTCGATAGCGAAGCGGCTGCTCTTTTTGGCGCTCTAGCTCTCGTTTCATCTTCAGGACGGCATCCCATGTCCTAAACAGTTCTTGCTCCTGAAAGGCAGCCTCTCGCGCTCGCAGTTCTGCTTCATGCTCTTCAAGGCCTTGCTTGATGTTCAGTAATATTGCTCGCGCCTTTTCGTTGCTCTGGGCTCGTCCGACTCGAAATCGCAACGGAGGCTGAAAGGCTCGCTGGCGCTTTTCTTCGAGCAGGCTGCTCGATAGTCTACTGGCGTTGATGACGACAAGTTGACCATCGAAAACACGATGTACTGCAACGTGGCATGAGATCGAGGCTCCGTAAAGCTGAAATTGTTCTGTCGAATCAGGGTCGTTGCTGTAGAAGGGCAAAACTCCACATCCGGTATTCAAATCCTGAATGACAAAGGCTGTCAGGTCGTCTTTTGATTTTCCCGGAAACTCACGACGTAACTTCTCGACCGCTGCGCTGGAGAGTTCGAGATAAACATCCTGCCGTTCGATCCAAGTAGAGTCACGAGGAGCCTGTATCGCTTCTAACTCACACAAAAGCACCGCGGCGTTCAGTTGTCGCTCGGCCGGTTGAACCGATAGAGCTTTTTTCAACACGCCGTAAACGTCCTGCGGGACATCGATATCGTCCAAGGCAGAAAACAGTTCTTCGTGGATCACCAACGGTTTTTCGTGTAAACACTGCACGGCTAGTGCGCCGAAGCCAAAGACATCTCGGGTTGCGGTAAAAGATCCATCGTCGAGTTCTGGCGGGCAAAAAGGACGAGAAACGAATTCATTTAGCGTAAGACCCGGTTCTAGCCAAGTCTTAATCTTGGAAATTCCAAAATCCGCGAGCTTCGGTACTCCATCGTCATCAAGCAGGACGTTCTTTGGCTTCACATCCCGGTGGATAACCTGCCTCGAATGGGCGAATGCCAAGGCTTTCAGGAGTGGCCTACCTATCTCCGTATAGAATGAGTCCCAGCCTTGAGCCGCGGACTTCAAAGCCGCGGCTGAAAGATCTGACTGCATCCACTCCAGCACTAGAAATCGTCTGCCAGTAGCCGAATCAACTCCTTCGTCTTTCAATTCGACGATATGGGGGTGGCGCAGTGCTCGGAGGGCGCGGACTTCGCGATCGTAAGCCTCGTGCAAAACGTCGTCTTCAAGGTCGCCTTTTCGGAACAACTTCACTGCGACGTCAGTACATTCGCGAATGTCGTAAGCCCTATAAACATCAGCAGTGCCGCCTGACCGAATTTCGGGCTTGAGTGCGTAACGCGTATTGATTACGCGAGATTCAGCCATGAAGTTGTCCTTGAGAGGCGTAGCTCTGGAACATTATGGCAGATCGCTGAATCTGCAGCAGGCGTGCCGACAGGCGAGCAGATCAAACAGACCAAGATGCCAGCCGAGAGCAGGAATTTATGCGTCCAATCACAATGACCTGTGATCGTTGGCGTGCATTCCATGCAGGGATTGCAGCAGCACGTTGGTACCCGAAGGCGAACAACCGAAAGGCTAGGAAAACCAAGCACAACCGCCAACGAGGGAGTCCCGCGTTGCCGTGTTTCGGCAGGCATGCCGATGGTCGGCAGGCTAATGGAAGGAGTCTGGACTAGGGAAAAAGACGATTCTGAATCTGGGCAAGCTCCACTGGCGCGGAGCACTTCTCGTCGTCGTTGCCCACATGATTGACGCGACTGCTTACCGGGTAGGCATGCCTCCCAACCATCAATCCAGCGACAATGATCGCAACGACATTCAGGTATTCCATCATGAGTTCCTCCCTAAGCTACACCCACAGGCATAAGTCAGGCGGCCTTCCTTCTCAGAAGAAACGCGGCAACGATCATCATGTAAAGCGCTGTTCCCCAGTGAATATAGATGGGCGGCGCGAAGCCAAGATGGCTCAGTATGACCAGCCCATCGCCGAACGGGATGAAAATTGCAATGGCGAAGAGTATTGCGGTGGTGCGCCGGTCTCCCCTCCAGAGGAACGACAGGACTACGAGACCCGAAAAGATGTCGCGAATTCCCTTGACCCACATAAAAGGAAAGGCGGCGGGGTCGTGGATCGGAATGCCGTAGGCAGTTGAGGCCCCAACCGGGTTGAGTATGAAGTTGATGCCGATTCCGATGATAGCTACCGGTATCACGAGAGTGCACCAGAAGAGCAGCGAATTCCTTCTCAAAGTCGAACTATCTAAGCTTGTTGTCGTGTTCATTTGTTTTTTCTTTCTCCCCGTCACTTGAGCGGAGAACTTGTTGAAGGTAACACCGCATCGAACGAGCATCGTAGGGCTTCAGCAGTTCCGAGACGACCTGCACGTCGGTCATGCCGGGATCGAGCCACAAATCATAGCTCTCGCGGTCGAGGATCACAGGCATTCGGTCGTGGATCGCTGAGGCCACGGCATTCGGAGTCGTGGTCAGAATCGAGCACGTTTCTACCGCGTTGCCGCTTCCATCCTTCCAGCGATCCAGATTCCCGCGAACGCGAACAACTCCCTTGCGTTGACTTCAAAACAGTACGGTTGCTTCGCTTTCCCCGTCCGCATCCGGTCATAAAATCCATGAACTCAAGCTTGATTCACGGAATCGCGGCCAGTAAATCGGCTGTCGGAGCGTTGTCCCCGAAAGTCTGGCTGACGTGCATGTACAAGTCGATATTGCCGGGGCCGAAAACGAAGCTTCCCCCAAGCTGAAACGGATTTCTGCCCAGCTTGTGTTGCCGGTGTCCGGCTGTACGGGCTCTTTTCCGTGCCAATGAATTATCCCGGCGAAAAATATGAAAGAGCGAGCCGTTCAGGAGACCCGCAGCACGATATGCCTGCCGCTCGGCATCAACCAGAAGTGGGAACTTGATTCCAGACTCCTCGCAAAAGACTTGGGCATAGTGTGCGTCGCCCAAGCCGATGGCGGCCAGCCGAGCGCCTTTATCGCGGAATGCCTGTTCGTGGTCGCGCAACTGCGCGATGTGCTCGCGGCAGAAAATTCATCCGTAGTGGCGAAGGAAGGCGATCACTGCGGGCTGGTTGGCCCAGATGGAGCCGAGTCTGACAGGCCGTCCTTCAGAGTCGGGCAAGACTATTCCCGCGAGCTTTTCACTCAGTGACTGCAGCACGACTTCATTCTCAGGTGACTCCTCAGGGCTGTCAAGCAAAGTAACTCAGTGCTCATAGCGTCGCACAACGGCACGCGAAAAAACGCCTCGCCATCAGCCCCAGTGTGATGAAGAACATGCGGTGATGGGAAAATCGTAGCTTCTACTGAACCGCTTGTGCCACATAGTCGGTCATCGTAAAATTCTACGCCATGGAATTCTTCCAGCTTCACCATCCGCTAAACGCGACCGTGTTGTGTGACCGCAAAGGCCGCGAGCAAGTGGCCGACTACTTGGAAGTGGATGATAGCGGTCACGAATATCGGCTCTGCGCTTCGCACACCGACAGCAAGACGTATTCTTCGAGGCTACCAACGCGGAAACCAAGTCCTGATCTTCCTTTTCGCAGCCGACCTGCTGCTTGGACCGTGGGCGGCACCCCTGCGCCCAGCGAGTTGTAGACGGCGCTAGGAAGAACACAAAAACGACACCATGACTTCGAGTGCGTGCAGTGCAGCCCGAAACTGCTGCCTGAACAGGATCGCGCCTGAAAACAGTTGACAGGCTCAAAACGAAAAATGCCCGAGATCCTAAGCAGCATTTCGATGTGGGGCATGAGAAGCTCTATCCTATCTGGTGTGGCGAGTCATCCGCCAGCTACGCTGGTCGTGCTTCTGTGGGTCGGGCCTTTTTCCGCTGCGCTGAATCCGTACAGCTGGGCCGGGTTCTCGGTCAGATCGTGCCGTTTCTAACGAAACCATAAGTAGCTGGGCAGAGGAGATTCGTCAATCATTTGATTATGAGCTAATCGTAGTCCCGACTCGTGGGCCGGGCTAAGCCCCCTTGCGGAAGGATTCGACGGCTTCCGCCTCTGAGTTGTATACGTCGAAGACCGTGAGCAACTTGGTGACCTGCAGCAAAGCGCACCTATGCTGCAGTGCACACAATACAAATATATATTGACACAACTACCATAAAATAGTATAGTTTAGTCGATGCTGCAATGCAGCAAATTTGGGGGTGTTAAATGCCAACAACTGTAAAGCACGAACCCTCCCGAACTCATTCGGGGGAGTCTTCTTTTGTATCTCTTCTTTCGGGTTGGGCACGGCAGGGCGTGCAGAGCTTCTTTGCCACGCAACGGATCCTCATGGACCTCGCGATGCGGCAGAAGGCAAGCTTGATGCACTCTGTGCGGCAACAACCGTCCGACCCCAATCATTCCCCGACCGCCATTCTGAGTGAAGTGACTGCCGAGGGCATATCGAACTTCATTGAAGGGCAAAGGGTCCTTCTTGAACTGGGTCAAAAACAGAACGAAATCCTGATGACCGGTTTCAAGGAACGTGTCGGAGACTGGCCCCCGGCGCAGGCTATTACCGACCTGCTACAGCGCAGCGCGGAGACTTTCGTCCACATGCAGGAGGAGTTCCTGAAGATTGCCGGCAAGCAAACTCATACCTGGGTAGAGGCAGCCAAGTCCGGGAAACCGTTCCAGAGCGAGCAACTGGTGGAAACGGCCCGCGAGGCGATGGACAACTTTGTCAAAGCCCAGAAGCACTTCATGGACGTCATCGCCGAGGAGACAGCCAAAGCCACCGGCGGCAAGCACACCAATGGCGTCAGGAAAGCCAAGAAGACCGAGTTGTCCCAGTTGGCGCGCCAGGCCGCGGAGTCGTTCATCGATGCGCAAAGGAAGTTGGCTGATGTAGCCGGGCGACAGATGAAGGCCAACGTGAAAACCGCCGGCAAGACTCTGGAACTCTTGCGGCCATTTCCCTTCTTGCCGTTGGGCGAGTTGACGCGGGAAGGCGTGAAAAACTACGTCGACGCCCAAAAGGAGTTGATAGACGTCATGGTAAAGCCGGGTGCTGAGCACAAACACGCGCACAAGGTCGCACATCGCGCGAAGAAGCACGCGCATGCGCATGCGACTGCGGTCGCCTGACCTTCGCCGATAAGGATGGCGTCAACGTGCTGGCATCGTTTCGTGCCGTGCGCCCCCGGGTCGAACCTGACCCGCTGAACGCAAAGGCACTCCGCCAACGTGCCCTGGTCTGCTGCAAGGGTACGTTGGCGGCTTTTTGTGCCTCCACTAGTCCGGCGCCTGGCGCCCGAAGATGCGTGTGTGCCAGCGACATGCTCGTACTGATTCGCTGGCAGGGCCGGAACCTAGCAGTTCCTCTCTCTCAACTGGCCGCGGTGGATGCGGACGAGTCGACCGCCGAAGCCATCGGCGACTGGCACTACTGGGTGGCGCAAGGCTACCGTTTCTGAAGCAAACGAGTTGGGTCTGAGCCACGCAGGTGGGCTCGCATGGGTAGAATCGAGGACGTGTATGACGAAACGTCAGTCAAAATCGCAACCCACGTGGACCGATGTCAAAGCAAAACTCGCGGATTTTGACCGGGCAGCATTGCTCGGCTTGATTCAGAGTCTCTACACTGCGCACAAGGATAATCAGACGTTTCTTCATGCCCGATTTGGCTTGGGCGAGGACGTGCTGGAGCCGTCCAAGAAAACTATTGATCGGTGGCTTTGGCCTGACCTGTTCCGGAAGCAGGACACCTCTGTCTCTCAAGCCAAGCGGGCCATCTCTGATTACAAGAAGGCAGTTGGCGATCCCGAGGGACTGGCAGAGTTGATGGTTTTCTACTGCGAGCGGGCCGCTGGATTCTGCAGCGACGTTGGCAATGATGATGAGGGATACTTCAATGCACTGGTGCGCATGTTCGAACAGGCACTCCAGTTCGCAAACGCACTATCTGTCGACCGCCGGGACGACCTTGTCGCCCGGCTAGATCGTGTGCGGGCCATCGGCCATGAGTTTGGCTATGGCGTCGGAGATGACATGGAATTCCTGCTTTCGAAGTTCACGCGGCGTTGAGGCTGATAGTCCGTGAGTCACTGATCGCCTTTGATGGGAAAAACTACCCGAGTTGCGCAGACTTGCCGAAAGTACACGCCGCCGCCGTGCAATGGGCCGAGCGGATCATGCGCAAGATTGATAATGTGTTTTCGGTTGAGGGGCAAAAGGGAGGTGCGTGAGACCATTAATGAGGGAGTTTGCCCCACACCCTCACCTCGCAG
>Ga0116221_1001382_pt1 | contig 16319 bp, 17 predicted proteins | sample Sb_taG_5_FD_88965 | JGI IMG/M metagenome (GOLD analysis project Ga0116221, IMG submission 88965) | Peat soil microbial communities from Weissenstadt, Germany - Sb_50d_8_FC metaG | ecosystem: Environmental > Terrestrial > Soil > Wetlands > Peat | place: Germany: Weissenstadt | collected 2010-09-21 | reverse complement strand
TCAGGGGGGTCCGTCCATGACCACTATGGCTCTTAACCCGCCGCGATCCGGCGGCATGACGAGCGAAGAACGGCTCGTCATTTTTGCTTCATCGCTGGGTACCGTGTTCGAATGGTACGATTTCTATATCTACGGCACGCTCGCAGTGTTCCTGGCGAAATTCTTCTTCTCCAACGTGCCGGCCAACATCGCGTTCATCTTCACGCTGTTGGCCTTCGCCGCGGGCTTCGCGGTGCGCCCGTTCGGCGCGCTGATCTTCGGCCGGCTCGGCGACATGATTGGCCGCAAATACACCTTCCTGATTACGATGAGCCTGATGGGTATCGGCACGTTCTTCATTGGCGTGCTGCCCGGATATGCCGCGTGGGGCATCCTCGCCCCGACGGTCCTGGTCGGTTTGCGCCTGATCCAGGGGCTCGCGCTCGGCGGCGAATATGGCGGCGCGGCGATTTATGTCGCCGAACACGCCCCGGCCAACAAGCGCGGCTACTACACGTCGTGGATTCAAACCACCGCGACGCTCGGCCTGTTCATGGCGATCCTGCTGATCCTCGGCATCCGCACCTGGATGGGCGAGGCGGCATTCGGCGACTGGGGTTGGCGCATTCCGTTCCTGCTGTCGGCGATCCTGCTCGCGGTGTCGATCTGGATCCGGCTCAAGCTCAATGAATCGCCGCTGTTCCGCCGCATGGTCGAGGAAGGCAAGCAATCGAAGCGGCCGCTAACCGAAGCGTTCGGCCAGTGGAGCAACGCCAAGATCGCGCTCGCTGCACTGCTCGGCGCCACCGCCGGTGAAGCCGTCGTTTGGTATGGCGGACAGTTCTATGCGCTGTTCTTCCTGACCCAGACATTGAAGGTCTCGGGTGTTACGGCGAGCATTCTCATCGCCTTTTCGCTCTTGATCGGCACGCCGTGCTTCATCCTGTTCGGCGCGCTGTCCGACAAGATCGGCCGCAAGCCGATCATTCTCGCCGGCTTCGCCTTGGCGGTCGCGACCTACTTCCCGATCTTCCAGGGCCTCACCCACTTCGCCAATCCAAAACTGGAGAATGCGCTGGCCAACGCGCCGGTGACGGTCATGGCCGATCCGGCCGAATGCTCGTTCCAGTTCAAGGCGACCGGCGTCGAGAAGTACACGACCGGCTGCGATAACATCAAAGCCTCGCTGGTCGGTCTGTCGGTGAACTATACCAACGTCACCGTGCCGGCAGGCACCAAGGCGAGCGTGAAGATCGGCGATCAGACCATCGCCGCCGATGCACCGGATCTCGCCAAGGCGATCGCCGCCGCGGTCAAGACGCACGGCTATCCGCCGAGCGCCGATCCTAACGACATCAACTATCCGATGACGATTCTGCTGCTCGTCATCCTGGTCGTCTATGTGACCATGGTGTACGGGCCGATCGCGGCCTGGCTGGTCGAGTTGTTCCCGACCCGCATCCGCTACAGCGGATTGTCGCTGCCGTATCATATCGGCAACGGCTGGTTCGGCGGCTTCCTGCCGGCCACCGCCTTCGCCATCGTCGCCGCGACCGGCAACATCTATTCGGGTCTGTGGTACCCGATCGTCGTTGCCGCGGCGAGCTTCGTCATCGGACTGATCTTCCTGCCCGAGACCAAAGATCGCGACATCACAAAAATGTAAGCGAAAAGCGGGACGGCAGCTTGCGCCGTCCCGCACCCCGTCTTGCCCTCCCCCGCCGAGCCTTCGCGCCGCGGGGGAGTTTTTTTTGCTTATCGGAGTTCGGGCCAGATCAGCCGTCGCGCAACGAAATTGCGCAATGCCGTCGCGCCCGCGCACAACAGCGCGAAGCACAGTGTCACGCCGGCGATTTCAGGAACGCTCGTTGCGATCGCCTGGTGCGTGAGACCCAACGTCTTGAACAATCCGGCGGCGATGCCAAGCACGCCACCATACGCCGCCGCGCGCGTAACACTCCATTCGCGCGGCTTGTCTCGCGAGACATAGAGCGACGGCAGCGGCATTTTATTCGGCGGCTTCGACCTGAGCCTCGATTTGGGCCGGCCGCTGCGCCTGCAGGCCGGAGAGATCCGGCAGCTTGAGCCGCACGATCTGCGTCTCGTCGCGCGCCACGATATCGGCCGCTTCGCCGTCGTCGACATGAAGCGCCGTGTAGCGCCGGTACGGTGCGTCGTGGGCGATGCCCGACCCCGACAGCACCAGATAGACGCTGCGCTCGCCGGCGCGATAGGTGGCGCCGCGGGCAAGTTTTACGATCGACGCCCCGCATTGCCGCTCGGTAAAGGCGCCGAGCGGCTTTTCCGACACGCCCGGCATGCCGTCGACCGGCAGCCATTCGTAATTGGCGGGATCGAGCATGATGGGATCGCGATAGCGCGGTTTTGGATATTCCATGCGCTGGCCGTTCATGTGCTCCCAGATCGCCTGATAGCCGTCGGTCTGGCGGCGGCCCTCGATGTCGTCATTGCGGCGGAAAATGCCGCCCTCGAAGGTGCCGAATTTTTTCAGCTCTTCCGTGCCGGCATAGACTTCCTCACGCGACAGGTAGCCGGCGCCGCTGGCGCTGCCGAATTGCAGCACCGCGGTGATCGAGGTGCCTTCCGAACTCTGCGGCCCATATGGCGCGCCTTCCGGGAAATAGCCGACGCTGCCCGCCGCCATCTTGCCGTTGCGGTCGAAATTCATCGTGCCTTCGAGCTGGATGCGGAATTGATCGAAATTGTGCCGGTGCCGCGGCGAGGCAAAGTCGCCCTCGAGCTGCCCGATATTGAACTGGAAATTGCCGAGCGTGCCGGGCGTGCCGTTGAGCAGGTGCCGGTAGTGAAACGTGCCGCCGCGATGCTGCAGGCCGCGCTTCCATTCGACGTCATCGTACTGGACGATCTTCATCGCAGGATTCCCCCGGGCTGAGGTTGCGAAATCAGCGCGATCCTAGTCCGTCTTCGCCCGCCTGTCAGGTGGGTCGCGGCGGCGAACGCGCTGCGGCGCCCCGCCACGCTGGCCCGCGCCGGAATAGTCCACTAACATCCGGCCAGTCAGCGTGGGGGCAATAAGGCGCCTCAAGGCCGATTGCGTGTGCCGGCAACGCGTACGGCAGTCTGGCGACCGTCCCGCCAGCGAGGAGCGTCAATGGAAACGGACATGCTGCATTCCGCAGCGCATGCCCTGCTCATCATCCTCGACCCGACGCGCATGATGTATCTGTTCGGTGGCGTTTGCATGGGCCTGTCGCTCGGCATTCTGCCGGGCATCGGCGGCATCGCCGGCACGGCGCTGCTGTTGCCGTTCACCTACAATCTCGATCCGCCGACCGCCTTCGCGCTGCTGCTTGGGCTTGGCGCCACCACCACCACCGCCGACCCGATAGCGGCGATCCTGTTCGGCGCACCGGGCCACGCTGCGTCCGCGGCGACCACGCTCGACGGCTATCCGATGACCCGGCGCGGCGAAGCCGGCCGCGCGCTCGGCGCCTCCTACATGGCCGCCCTGATCGGCGGCCTGTTCGGCGCGCTGCTGATGGCGGTCGCGCTGCCGATCCTGCGCCCGATCATCCTTTACATCGGCTCGCCCGAGCTTCTCGGCGTCGCCGTGTTCGGCATTTCCATGGTCGCGGTGCTGTCCGGCAATGCGCCGCTGCGCGGACTCACCGCCGCCTGCTTCGGCATGATGCTGTCGATGATCGGCACCGACCCGCAATCGGGCACGCTGCGCTGGACCATGGACACGCTGTATCTATGGGACGGCTTGCCGCTGGTGCCGCTCACGCTCGGCATTTTCGCGCTGCCTGAGCTGTGCGACCTCGCCATCGGCCGCATGGCGGTGGTCCAGCAAGGCGTGACGCTCGACACCAAGAGCGGCATGCTGCTCGGCGTCCAGGACTGCATGAAACATTGGTTCTTGATCCTGCGCTGCTCGTGGCTCGGCGCGGCAATGGGCGCCATTCCCGGCATCGGCGCCTCGGTGATCGACTGGATCTCCTATGGCCACGCGCTGCGCACCGAGAAAGGCGCGAGCGAGACCTTCGGCACCGGCGACGTGCGCGGCGTCATCGCCGCCGAAAGCGCGACCAATGCCCGCGAAGGCGGCGCGCTGGTTCCGACCGTTGCGTTCGGCGTGCCGTCGAGCGCCGGCATGGCGATCCTGCTCGGCGCGTTCCTGATTCACGGCCTGGTGCCCGGGCCGGAAATGCTGACCAAGCACCTCGACATCACCTATTCGATGGTGTGGAGCATCGCCATCGCCAACATCCTCGGCTCCGGGCTTTGCTTTCTGTTCAGCGGCCAGCTCGCGAAGGTCGCGACGCTGCGCTACACGCTGTTCATGCCCGGCGTGCTGAGCCTGATTTATATCGGCGCGTTCGAGGCATCGCGGAATTGGGGCGACATAGCCTCGCTGATGTTCTTCGGCATGCTCGGCTGGGCGATGAAGCACTTTCGCTGGCCGCGCCCGCCGCTGGTGCTCGGCTTCATCCTCGGCGCGACGATCGAGCGCTACATGTTCATCTCGATCCAGCGCTATGGCATCTCGTGGATGCTGCGACCGTTCGTCGTGGTCATGTTCATCATGGCGGGGCTGTCGCTGTTGCGACCGCTGTTGGCGGACATCCGCGGCCACGGCGGCCTGCGCAGGATGGTCTCGCAGTGGGGCCATCCGAAGTTTTCGTACGAGAATCTGTTTGCCGGCGCGCTATTGTGTCTCTTCATCGCGATGCTCGGCGAGTCTTTCGAGTGGTCGTTCGCCGCCCGCATCATTCCGACCATCGTCGGCACCGGTGCGATCCTGTTCTGCTCGCTGAGCCTGATCAACGACGTGTTCGGCCTGCACGAGCGCGACGGCGGCGGCGTCATCGCCGAAAAATCGAAAAAAATCCACATGGATATCGCCTCGAAGACCGCGCACCTGCCGACCAAGGTGATCCTCACGCGCGGATTCTTATTCTTCGGCTGGATGGCCGGCTTCGCCGCTTGCATGGCGCTGATCGGGCTTATTCCGACCGTGCCGATTTTCATTACCGCGTTCATGCGCTTCGAAGGCCGCGAGCCGTGGCGGATCGTCATCCCGATGGCCGCCAGCGTGGTGGCGTTGATCTATGTGGTGTTCGACCAGCTGCTGGCGATCCCATGGCCGCCGACCGTGGCCGGGATGTTGTTCCCGGTTTTGCACGCGATACCCAGCGTGTGAGACGAACCGCGTCACTTCAAGCGATCGCGAATCTTTTCCAATCCGGCTTTGGCGCAATTGTCGTCGAGATTTCCGCCGGGCGCGCCGGCGGCGCCGATGCCGCCGATGACTTCGTCGTTCAGCTTGATCGCCACGCCGCCGGGAAAGAACAGGATATGCGGCAGCTTGGCGAGCAGAGCGATCGGACCGTCGCCCTTGGCGCGGTCGGCCAGAACCATCGTGTCGTTCTTGAACGTGACACTGGTATAGGCCTTGTCGTGGGCGCTATCGAGGGTGTGGATGCCGGCGCCGTCGCCGCGCACCGCCGCGATCGTGGCGCCGTCGGCGTCAACGACGACCACGGTCTCGGTGTAGCCGCCTCTGGCGCAGGACGCGACCGCCTCGCTCGCCGCCTCGGTCGCAAGCGCGGCGGGAATGCGATGGGTCGGCAGCGTTTGCGCCGACACCGCCGATGCGCCGAACGCGCTCGCTGCGATGACCAGCGACATTGTCAGTGCATGGATCATGGTGTTCCTCCCTCGATGATTGGCCTTATGTGATTGCGATAGCCATCGCCGATGCTATACCGAATTCGCAATCCTCGAACAGGCGCTCGCGACTGTCGGCATCGATCCGATGAATGACCAAACCACACAGCCGCAGCCCGCGAGCGAGACGGGCGACAGGACAGCCGTCGACCATCTGCTGCTGTTCTTCGCCCTGGTCTATGTCGTCGAAGGCCTCGGCCAGATCGGCGGCCTGATCGCGCAGCCGCTGAATTATTATCTCAAGGCCTCGCAAGGCTGGACGCCGGTGCAGATCACCGGCTTCATCACGCTGTTCAATCTGCCCTGGATCATCAAGCCGCTTTACGGCTTGGTTTCCGATTTCGTGCCGCTGTTCGGCTATCGCCGCAAAAGCTACCTGCTGCTCGTCAACGTCGCCGCCATCGTCGGCTTCATCTGGGTGACGCAGCTCACGGCGCCAGGCGACCTCTTCATCCCGCTCATGATCACCGCTTATACGATGGCGATATCGAGCACGCTGTGCGGCGCCTTACTGGTGGAGAACGGGCAGCGGCTGCACGAGAGCGGCGCCTTCGTCAATCAGCAGTGGCTGTGGTTCAACATTGCGGCGATGGCGGCTGCGATCCTCGGCGGCCAGCTGGTCCAGCATCTGTCGCCGGCCGGAGCGCTGCACGGCGCCGCCGCGATCATTGCGGTGGCGCCCTTGGCCGTCATGATCGGAACTTTGCTTCTGGTCCCCGAGCAAAAAGTTTCGGTCAATCTTCAAGGCATGAAAAACACGCTCGCCGGCCTCAAGACGTCGTTCCACAGGCGCGAGCTGTGGCTCGTCGCCGCGTTCATGTTTCTGTACTATTTCAGCCCGGGATTGAGCACGCCGCTTTATTTCACCATGACCGACAGCCTGCATTTCTCGCAAGCCTATATCGGCATTCTCGGCTCGATCGCGTCGGCGGGTTGGGTGCTCGGCGCGCTGCTCTATCGCCGCCTTCTCGGCGACCTGACGTTGAAGAACCTTCTCAACCTCAGCATCGTGCTCGGCACGCTGAGCACGGCGGCGTTCGTGTTGCTGTCGAACGAGGCTTCGGCCGCGGTCATTTATTTCTGCTCAGGCTTTGCGGCGATGCTGGCGACGGTGGCGACGGTGACGCTTGCCGCCGACTATTGTCCGCCGCGCGCCGAAGGCTTTGCCTTTGCGGTGCTGATGTCGATCATCAACCTGGCGACGGCGGCCGCCGACAATGTCGGCTCCTTCCTCTACACCCACATATTCGACCACAATGTGCGGCCGCTGGTTCTGATCTCGGCCGCTTTCACGGCGTTTGCCTTCGTGCTGGTGCCGCTGTTACGCTTGGGCGACAAGCGCCAGGGTGAGCCCGCGCCAGGCATCAATCCCGTGGAACCGTCTCACCCCTGAACGCGTTAAGCTTTGCCTGCCGTTGAGGGCGCTACTTTTGGGTGCCTGACCATGCGGAAAATCTGTGCGATCGTTACGATTGCCGCGCTTGCCGCAGTCGCCTTTTCGCCGTCGCCGAGCGCGGCCTTTGGGCTGCGTATCGGGCCATTCTATTTCGGCATACCGTATTTCGGCTACCGGCACCGTCATCACGCCAGCCACGCGTTGCGCGATGAGGCGAGCCTCAAGACGGCCGCGCCCGCGCAGCCTGCCGCAGGATCGCAAGCGACCGCGCCGCAAGGCCCGATGTCGCCGCTGCTCTACCCCGCCCTGGCTTTGCCCGCGGTCTATGACGAAATCTTTTCGCCGCCATCGTCCTCACCGTGGCCGTTCAGTTATGACGCCATTTTGCAGACGGCATTCGCCAAAACCGCGCCGGATCAAAATGCGGCGGCATGTCCGCAAGCCAATCGCCAGTCTGCCGTCGCCGAGCGCATACGCGCTGAAATCAGGCCGAGCGGCAATCAGTTGCAAGTGATGCAAAAGCTCGGCGGCGCGCTGGGCTTTGCCTCCGACTATCTGGCCAAAGCCTGCCCGAGCGAAATTCCGCAAGATCCGGCCGCGCGCCTGCAGCTAATGGAATGGCAGATCGAAAAGCTTGCCGAGGCGCTCGATTTCGTCCGTCCGCCGTTGCAGGAGCTCGAGCAATCGCTCAACGACACGCAACGCGCCCGCTTCGGCATGGCGCATCCGATGGCGGCGGCCGTGCGCCCCGACGGCTCCAACGCTATCGCGCCAGCCTGCGCCGCGGCACCCACCAAGGTCGACGCCTCGATCGAGCAGATTTCACTTGCGGTGCAGCCGACCGACGCCCAGCGCGATGCCATGGATGGTCTCAAGCAGGCCTTCCGCAACGCGGCCAATGAGCTCGACGCCATTTGTCCCTTGTCGTTGCCGGGCGACCCGCTGGCACGGCTGGAAGCCATCGAAGCGCGCCTCGACGCGACCTGGCGGGCGCTGGTCTCGATCCAGACCGCGCTCTCAGATTTCGAAACAAAACTCAGCGCCGAGCAGCGGGTCCGCTTCGACGCAACCGATTTTGCCGCCGCCCAATAATATCGCTCATCAGTTCTGAAAGAACCGGTTGGTCGGTCGCGGCAGGCCCAAATTCTCGCGCAGCGTCGCGCCTTCGTATTCGCGGCGGAACAGTTTTCGACGCTGCAATTCGGGAATGACTTGATTGACGAAGTCGTCGAGTCCGCCCGGCAGATACGGAAACATGATCGTAAAGCCGTCGGAGCCTTCGGTCTCCAGCCATTCCTCCATCTCGTCGGCGATGGTCGCAGGCGTGCCCACCATGGCGAGGCCGGAATAGCCGCCGAGCCGCTGCGCCAGCTGCCGTACGGTGAGATTCTCGCGCTTGGCGAGCGCAATGGCGCGCTCGCGCCCGCTCTTCGATGCGTTGCTTTCGGGGATTTCCGGCAGCGGCCCGTCGGGATCGAATTTCGACGCGTCGTGGCCGAGCGCGATCGACAGCGAGGCAATGGCGTTGGCGTAATTGACGAGGCTATCGAGCTTGGCGCGCTTCGCCCTCGCCTCCTCGACCGTATCGCCGACCACGACGAAGCAGGCCGGCAATATTTTCATGTGATCGCGCGAACGGCTGAGCTTCTCCATGCGGCCCTTGACGTCGGCATAGAATTTTTGGCCGACGGCAAGATCGCTCTGCGCGGTGAAGACCGCTTCCGCCGTCTCCGCCGCGAGCTGGCGGCCGGACTCCGACGCGCCCGCCTGCACGATCACCGGCCAGCCCTGGATCGGGCGGGCGATATTGACCGGGCCGCGCACCGAGAAATATTTGCCCTTGTGATCGAGCACGTGCATTTTCGCCGGATCGAAAAAGACGCCGTCCTCGACGTCGCGCACCCAGGCGTCGTCCGCCCAGCTGTCCCACAGCCCGGTCACGACGTCGTAAAACTCCCGCGCGCGGCGATAGCGCTCGCCGTGCTCCATATGCTCGTCGAGGCCGAAATTGAGCGCGGCGTCCGGATTGGACGTGGTGACGATGTTCCAGCCGGCGCGGCCGCCGGAGATCCAATCGAGCGAGGCGAAGCGCCGGGCGATGTGATAGGGCGCGTCGAAGGTGGTCGAGCCGGTGGCGACCAGCCCGATGCGCTCGGTGGCTTGCGACAAGGCCGACAACAGCGTGAACGGCTCGAACGAGGTCGAGGTGTGGCTGCGTTTGAGCGCATCCATCGGCATGTTGAGCACGGCCATATGGTCGGCCATGAAGAACGCGTCGAACTTCGCCCGCTCCAAAGCCTGGATCGATTGCTTGATATGGGCAAAGTTGAAATTCATATCCGGCCAGGCGCCGGGATAGCGCCACGCGCCGGTATGGATCGACGCCGGCCGCATGAAGGCGCCGAGGCGCAACTGACGGGCCGCAGCCATGGATGACCTCAGTTACTTGCGCTTCGATTTGGATTTGCGGGCGGCATAGCGGGCGTCCCTGGCCGCCTTTTGTTCGGCTTGCAAGGCGATTTCGCGCTGGGCGCGCTCGGCCTTGTCGCGCTCGGCCTGTAAGGCCGCGTCGCGTTCCGCCTTGAGCGCGCGTTCGGCATCGCGCGCTTTGGTCTCGGCCTTTTCGGCCTCGCGGACAGTTCTGACCGTCCTGCGCTCGACGGCACCCGCCGTTCGCGCTGTCAGCCGCTCGGCAAGCGCCGGATCGGCGGCCTTGGCGAGAAATTTCTGCAATGCCGCCTTCCTGGCCTTGGCGGCGGCTTCCTGCCGCTCTTGCAAATCCGGATTCTTAAAACCAGCCATCGCTCTCGACCTCGTTGGTCCCGCTGCACATCGCAAAGCTCAAGTACACCCCTTCAACGCGCGCGCCAGCCAACCACCGTTGCTTCGATCGGGGTGCTTGTCGCCACGCTTTGCCAAACGCCGCTGGTCCATCGACATAGGAACGGAATGACATAAGTGCCGACGTGATCCTCGCACAGCAGCTCAAGGGGCTGGTCCGCCGGCGGCACGCCATCATGGGTGAAAGCGCCGATTCGCTCTTGCCGTGTCGCCATGCGATCTTGGTGATCCGTGCCGTTAAGACTTCGATGCGCCAATATGGTGCTGCGACGGCAGCGCAGGATGCATATATAACGCGCAATAGTGCGGAATCAACCAGCGAGCGCCCCATGGCATTCAAGCCGAACTACGGAAGAGATCGCGCCGAGCGAGCCAGAACGGCACGCACGCGCAGCGAGGAAAAACAGCTCAAGAAAGACGAGAAGACTGCGCTGCGTAAGGCCCGGCGCGCCGAGATGGATCCGGCACCGGATGATACCAATCCGCCACCGGACGAAACGCAGAGCTGACGCGTAACCGCCCGGTACAACAGCCAAAACGTTGGAGCTTTCTTGCAATGTCCACGTCTGCCCCAGCGGCGACCCATGCGGCCGCCGCGCCGCCGGCCGATCGGCGCAGCCCGCAGCGTGTGCGTCACGAGCCGCGCCGGCGCACGCTGACGGTCAAGCAGGTCGAAAAGATCGCCGCCCACATGATCCGCGTCACGCTGAGCGGCGATCTGGAGGGCTTCAAGAGCCTCGGCTTCGACGACCACATAAAACTGTTTTTCCCCGACGGCACCACCAATGCCGACGGCGCGCCCAACATGCTGGGGCGCGATTTCACCCCGCGCCTTTACGACCCGGCCAAAAACACGCTGACGATCGACTTCGCCATTCACGATGCCGGGCCGGCGACACGCTGGGCGGCGCAGGCGCAGCCGGGCCAGACGCTGTCGATCGGCGGCCCGCGCGGCTCCTTCATCATCCCGACCACATACGACTGGCATTTGCTGATCGCCGACGAGACCGGGCTGCCCGCCATCGGGCGGCGGCTCGCCGAATTGCCGGCGGGGACGCGGGTCGTCGTCGTGGGCGAGGTCGACGGCGCGGCCGACGAGATTGCCTTCGACACCAAAACGAACGCCACCATCACCTGGGCGCACCGCAACGGCGCGGCAGCCGGCGAAAGCGACGTGCTGGCTAAGACGCTGTCGAGGATGAAACTGCCGGGCGGCGACTACTACGCCTGGGTCGCCTGCGAGTCGCTCACCGCCAAGGCGCTGCGCCGCCAACTGATCGCCGAGCACGGCGCCAATCCGAAATGGACCCGCGCCGCCGGCTATTGGCGCCGCGGTGTGGTTGCCGTGCACGAGGTGCACGACAACTGATCCGGTTAATCCAGTAACCAGAGTTCATGCGGATCGATCGTTCCGCATGTTCGTCATGTCAGGATGCGCGTAAGCCTCAACCGCCCGCGAGGAATTGTGGAACCGGCGGCGCGGGGAGCGCACCGACCTGCCCATTCACATTCCCCCAGGCGCTCTGCCATGTACCATTCGGGTTTCGCACCGTGTGTAGAACAGTCTTTTCATCCGCGAGAAGAATCATGATCTGAAACGAGTCATCGTGGCCGGCCGCACATGTCATCAGCTTGATAGGTTGTGGCGGTGTTCCCGACTGCCCATACACGTCACCCCAGAAATTTTGCCACGAACCGTTCGCGTTGCGTACAGTGTGCCAAATCTTGTTGTTCGCTCGAATTATGAGCTGCAGATTTCCCTTGGTGTCCACGTCACAATCGACGTCAACTATTGGCCCGGGAGCCGGCCCGACTTGCCCCATGACATCGCCCCAGAAGTTCTGCCACGTACCGGCAGGGTCGTTGCGAACGGTATGATAGAGAACATTTTTGATGCAGAAGACCCACTGTGTCATTTCGAAATCCTCCATCCCGTGGTTTCTTGACGTACGCGGTACTGCTGCACGGGTCGGCAACAACCGCGTTAGCCGCACGCCGGCCAAGCTAATCTGGCAATCGACAAGAGATGCGCCCGGCGAGCCAGATATCTCGACTCGCGTTTTTGTGCCGCCGACTTGCCAAATATCCTGACGTCGACTGACTTCTTCAGTCTTCGCCTACTAGAAGGTAACAATCCATCATACAATCTTAGAATGTGCAATCATAGAGCGAAAATATAAGAGCGACACACCCAACCAGATTGAGGCAGCGACGAAGTCGAGAACCAATGATTTTCACTATTTCCTGGGGATAATGCGATCTTTTTGATCACGATTGCGATGTCGGCGGTCGGATCGGCCCCGACAAAACGCAGCCACGTTTGGCACTTGAATGGGTCCGGAGGACCGCCCGCAGCGCCTAGCGAGCGCACCGAAGCAACGATTTCATATCGGCCAGAACAAAGGCCGCCCGGTTTCCCGAGCGGCCCCCACGCGTTCATCGGAGCGTTGCGGGTGATCCGATCATCCCCAGCGAATGGCGATGACGCCGGCGAGCGAGCGTGGCCGGGTGCGAAGGCGGTTGCCGTCGTTGCCGGATTCGATGATCCACTCGCCGCCCTCCTGGCCGACGATCTTGCCGACATGGTGCGACCAGACCACGACCGCGCCGACGCCGGCCGGTCCAGCCTGTCCCCAATGCGCCCAGTTGCGCGCCAGATTGAACGCGGGGCCCGGATCGCCGGACACAAGCTGCCGCATCTCCCAACCACACCACGCCGCCGGACGACCGCCGACGTGGCCACCGATTTGGCCGCCATATGCGCTTCGTTCCGGATAATTTTGGTCTGAGTAATTTTGGCTCGCGTAATTTTGGCCGAAATCGCTTCGCGCGTTCTCGGTAAAGATGTTCTGCGTGGCATAGCCGCCGCGCCCTGGCGACGAATAATGCCGGGCAAAATGCGCGGCATGATACCGATGATGGCGATAATGCTCGCGCGCTTGTGCCGATTGCGCAAACACGATCACGGCCGCAACGGCGACCGATATTGTCGTTAACTTCATACGCTAGACTCCTACTCGTTACTTTCAGGACGCCCGCGCTGCATTCATTCGCAAATGAAAACCCCGCCAAACAGGTTGGCGGGGTCAAGCAACGCAAAGCGAGAGGCGTCTTAGCACCGATGGAGGCATTCACACGGCCCGGGATTGCATAGCCCGTATCAGCAGAACGGCCGGGTGGGTCTCATTTTCGCCCCTTTGTATGATCCGGAATCCGCTGTGTGAAAGTTCCATTCAAGTTATCGACGCGACACATGGCTAAGATGATCATGGGGCGCCAAGCTGAATTGCGCGCATTCCTCGCGGCGGGATTTTAGGCGACTCTCGCTTTGGCGGGACGCGCTTGCGTGGAACTCCAAGCCAAGTCCGGATCGGCAGAACGGAACCACCTCGAGGCGACGCGGACGGCATTCGTCGCCGCTCCGAGACGAATATTATCCGCGGCAATCGTCAGGCAAAAGGAATTCTTGGCGCTGTCGCGCGGATCACGCCTGATCCGACCCACCAAAGCCCGATCTCGTCGATGAACGGTGGCAAGAGCCGTGAGCTCGCTTCCTTCACTGCCGGGAAAGAGATCAATCCAACGCGATGCCGCCATGGCAAGGATACGCTCGATCGCATCCAAGTCCGTCGGATCACGCAAACGCACCCAAACGTTTTCGTAGTGGCCGACGGCAACGGGCACTCGACAGCATTGCGCACAGATGGAGAGATCCCCGATACCGAGGATGCGCTTGGTTTCCGACATCAACTTTCGTTCTTCGCTTGAAAAGCCGGTGTCGTCAGTCCTGGCATTGTGCGGAACCGTGTTTCCGACATAGGCCGAGACGTCATGACTCAAACCCAGTACGTCTTGCTCCCGCGCAATACGTCCATAGGATTCATTCGCGTTGGCCAAGAAGTCGAGCAGCGCAGCCTTCCCCGCTCCGCTGACCGCCTGATAGGTGCTCACCACCACGTCCTCCAATCCCCATTCCTGATGCAGGACCGAAAGGCACATCGCCAGCGGTATCGTGGTGCAGTTTGGATTGGCCACCAGATTGTGAGCGCCGACGAGGTCGCAGTTCACACCGGAGACCACAAGAGGCACTTTCGGGTCAGCGCGAAACGCGTTGCTTTTGTCGATGACGCGGTACCCGAGTTCGAGCAACCGCGGCACGTATCGCAGGCTGTAGTCGTCATCGAGCGCGACGAACGCCAAGTCGCCCTTCGGAGCATCTGAACGCTCCAACGCGGTGGCCGCCGACACGGAGTAGGTTTTGCCCTGATGTGCGAACTCCTGCGTCTTGCTCGCATAGAGATCAATGTCGCAACCCGGCCAAGCCCTCGGAATGAGCTCCAGCAGCTCTGCGCCCACAAGTCCGGTCGCTCCGACCACACACGCCTTCATTCCGGAACCTCAAGGCAGATCGATTTCCCGACGGTATCCCTCAATCGGAAACAGAGCGCAAGCGCGCGGCTTTGCGATCACGCCCGGTCGGCAAGTCGAACAGCCTTTGACTGTCTCCCAAGCGGACGACACGGTGACTTGGCGCACCGCCCCTGCTATCAACTCCTGGTGAATCGTTGGAGAATGGAAATTGGTACCTAAGTGGTACCTGATCGGTACTTGGAAAAAGCCAAGTCACTGAAAAGCCGGGTTAGCTCAGCGGTAGAGCAGCGGTTTTGTAAACCGTTGGTCGGGAGTTCAATCCTCTCACCCGGCACCAATAAATTAAGGCGCGTCCCGGCGACGATTAGCGGCATTTAAAGCGGGGGCGTTACCAGACTTCCTGGGCGGCCGGCTGCCCAAAAATCATTCGCGATGGCGATAAGTTGCTCTTGCGGAATCGAACAACAACGGATGCCAATATGACGGCCGGGTCAGATACAGAGGCGGTAATGCGCGCCCATATCATGATCGCGGTTTTGACGGCGCTTGCAATGTTTGCAGTCGCTCATACGGCAAGCACACAGAATCGCGTCATCGGCGCCCCCGACTGCACTGTCGATTGCTCGGACCATGAGGCCCAGGCCGATAACGGCATCGGAACGAGGTTGCCCATTAACCCAAATGACTATGACGACGACGACAACAATTCAGACCAGTGACCGGACCACCGCGCCCTACAGCGTCCGCTGCTTGTCGCCGCATTCCTTGCAGGTGTAGGCGACGCGGGTCTCGCCCGGGGCGGCGGTGACGCGGTTGGGGGCGCCGCACTTGCCGCAGATGGCTTCGATCCGGGTGTTGCCCTGCTTGACGGCGACGGTCTTGCGCTCCAGCGCCTCTCGCACCAGCCGCTCGGCTTCGTCGCGCTGCGATTGTTTCGACATGTCTCGGTTTTCTTCCTCGGTGGCGCCCCGGTCCTACATGCGATTGCCGCTTTCGGCAACGAGCTTGTCTCGGTTTATTTCCGGATGAGGGATTTACCCCGGCAGTCGCGGGCGGCGAATGCGCCAGTCCCCATGCAGCCGTTGAACTGCGATTTGCAGCGGGCCGTGCAATCGGCGTTCATAACCGCCGGACAGCGGGTCGAAACGCACTGGAAAAATGCCTCCGAGCAGGTCGTCGCGATGGTGCAGATGCCGGTATCGCCTTGCGCGGCCGCTTCGCCGGAGGCGGCGGCAAGGAAAGCGGCAAACACGATCCAGCGACACTTGCGCACGGGCGCGAAACCTCGCGTTTTTCGCCATAATGCGTTGCAACTATGCTTAGCATCGCCTTCTTACCAATGCCTTGGGGCCGCCAAAAGGACGCCGATGCTGACCCGCCGCTCTCTCCTCGCCGGCTCCGCCGTCGCCGCATTGGCCGCCGGCGCCGATCCGGCCGCCGCCGCGGCGCCGCCGGCCGACAAGCAGGCGCCGGGCCTCTATCGCTACAAGATCGGCGCGTTCGAGCTGACCGCGCTTTATGACGGCATCTGGTATCGGCCGATCACGGAAAAATTCATCCGCAACGCGCCGTTCGCCGAAGTCGAGCACGCGCTCGATGCCGCCTTCATGCCGCACGACAAACTGGAGACGCCGTTCACCACGCTGATCGTCAATACCGGCAAGAAGCTCGTCCTCATCGACACCGGCACCGGCGGCCAGATCGCGCCGACCGCCGGCATGATCGGCGCCAATCTGGCTGCCGCCGGCATCGATGCGAAGGCCGTCGACCAGATCGTCATCTCGCATTTCCATCCCGACCACATCAACGGCATCAAGGACAAGGACAACGACCTCGTGTTTCCCAATGCCGAGATCATGGTGCCGGCGGCGGAATGGAAATTCTGGATGGACGACGCCAACTTGAACGCCGCGCCGGCCGATCTGAAACTCACCTTTCGCAACCAGCGGCGGATATTCTCGGACATCGCGCAAAACGTGACCCGCTTCGAGCCGGGCGCGGAAGTCGCGTCCGGTATCGT
>Ga0116221_1001380_pt1 | contig 16322 bp, 9 predicted proteins | sample Sb_taG_5_FD_88965 | JGI IMG/M metagenome (GOLD analysis project Ga0116221, IMG submission 88965) | Peat soil microbial communities from Weissenstadt, Germany - Sb_50d_8_FC metaG | ecosystem: Environmental > Terrestrial > Soil > Wetlands > Peat | place: Germany: Weissenstadt | collected 2010-09-21 | reverse complement strand
GTCTTCGGCGAGGACGTCGCCGATTGCACTCGCGAAGACAACCTCCGCGAGGTCAAGGGCAAGGGCGGCGTCTTCAAGGTAACTGCCGGCCTGCAAATCGAGTTCGGTTCCCGCCGCAGCTTCAATACCCCCATCGCCGAAGCCTCCATCGTGGGCCGCGCCATCGGCATGGCCACTCGCGGCCTCAAACCCGTGCCCGAAATCCAGTTCTTCGATTACATCTGGCCCGCCATGATGCAGATCCGCGATGAGATGGCCACCCTGCGCTGGCGCTCCAACGGCGCATTCTCCTGCGCCGCCGTCATCCGCGTGGCTATCGGCGGCTACCTCAACGGCGGCGCCGTCTATCACAGCCAGTCGGGCGAGGTCGCGTTCACCCACATCCCCGGTCTCCGCGTCGTCATGCCCTCCAACGCCCTGGATGCCTGCGGCCTGCTGCGCACCGCCTTGCGCTCCGACGACCCGGTGATGTTCCTGGAGCACAAACGCCTCTACCGCGAGCCCTATAATCGCTCGCCGCATCCTGGGGCAGATTTCACCATCCCGTTCGGCCGCGCCAAAATCGTCAAACCCGGCAAGAGCCTCTCCGTCATCACCTACGGCGCGCTGGTGCAGAAGGCGCTGCTCGCCGCCACCCAGATCGAGCGCCGCACGCCCCGCGCCAGCATCGAAATCATCGACCTCCGCACGCTCGCACCCTACGATTGGGACACCATTCGCGAATCCGTCGCGCGCACCAGCCGTGCCATCGTGGCCCACGAAGACACTCTGTCGTTCGGCTACGGCGCCGAAATCGCCGCCCGCATTTCCGACGAGTTATTCGACCGCCTGGACGCCCCCGTGCGCCGCGTCGGAGCCCTCGACACCTGGGTCGGCTACCACCCGCAACTCGAATCCGCCATCCTGCCGCAAACCGAAACTCTTGTCGCCGCCATCGACCGCTTGCTTGCCTGGTAACGCCGGCGGTCTTGCCGCCGGCTGCCGGGATCTGGGGTGCTGCACGGCAGGCGTACTATCCGGCTCAAAAGCCGACTCGGCCTAGAAACCAGCTACTTTCCGACTTGAAATTCGTCTTCAGGGCAGGGTGGACCGCTTCCTTCGGTCGCGGCTCAGCTATAAGTCCTGTGCTGTCAACGAAAGGATTTTCTGAGCCACGACCGAAGGGAGTGGTCTTCTCCCGGTCATCCCGAGCGGCAATTTTAAGTCGGGAAGTAGCTGAGCTAGTGAACTGCCCGCCCACAATTTGGCCTGTCCGGTGGGCCGACGAACCGTCGGCCCGCGGGCAACCAGCCAAACTACCAGCCCCACAAGCTACTGCTGGCCGCCCAGCGTCGAGAGCGCGGTGTGGTCCCGCTCCAGGTAAGGCACGCCCTTCGCCATCCAATCGGGCGCGGGCGCGCCTTTCAGGAAGTGATCGAAGTACTGCTGCAGGCGGATGGTGTAGTCCTTCTGGTCGGCGCGGTTGCGCAGGCCGTGGGGCTGGCCGTTGTAGTTGAACATGTAGACTTCCTTGCCCAGGCGGCGCAGCGCCAGGAAGAATTCAATGCCCTGGTACCACGGCACCGCGTCGTCGCCGTCATTTTGCAGAATCATGACCGGCGTCTGCACGCGGTCGACCCAGAAGATGGGGGAGTTCTCGATGAAGCGCGTGGGGTATTGCCAGATGGATCCGCCGATGCGGCTCTGCGTGCGCTCGTACTGGAACTGCCGCGTGAGCCCCGTGCCCCAGCGGATGCCGTCGTAGGCGGCGATCATGTTGACCACCGGCGCGCCCGCGGCCACGGCGCGGAAGCGGTTGGTCTGGGTGACCATGTAGGCGATCTGGTATCCGCCCCAACTGTGGCCCTGGATGCCGATAGCTTTCTCGTCCACGATGCCCTTGTCCACCACGGCCTGTATGGCGGGGAGCACGCACTTGAGCGCGCTCTGGCCGGGATAGCCGATGGTGTAGACAATATCGGGCTCGAGCACCAGGTAGCCGTTGCTCACGTAGTAGCTGACGTTGATGGAAGTGCCGGGCTGCGGGTTCACGAAGTGGTTCACGTTCTGCGTCAGCTTCTCGTAGATGTAGACCATCATGGGGTACTTCTTATGCGGGTCGAAGTTCTCGGGCTTGTAGAGCGCGCCCACCAGCGGCACGCCATCGGCGTTCTTGTACTCGACGAGCTCGGAAGTGCCCCACACGAGCTGCGCCTTCTGCGGATTGACGTTCGAGACCTTGCGCAGCTCCTTGAAGGTGCCGTTGGTGGTGACCAGGTCGGGGAACTCGTTGAAGGTCTGCCCGGTGAGCAGGTAGACGTCGGCGTCCTTGGCCTTGACCGGGGCGGAGAAATTCCTGGCGGCCATGAGGAGCTGCTTGGGCTCGCTGCCATCGAGCGGCGAGCGGAAGAAGCCGCTCTCCCGAGTCTTCAGGTTTTCGGCTTGCAGCATCACGGGCTTGGAGGCATCGATCCAGCGCTCGCGCGGATTCTCCGCTTCGGTACGGATGTAGCGAAGCTGCAAGTCGTGCTGGCGGCCATATCCGGCGGTGACGTTCCTGGCACCGGAGCCATCGGGTGAGATCCGCCAGATATCGTAGTGGTCGTAGAGCAGCACGGACTGGCCGTCCTTTGTCCAGCCGGCCGAGCCCCAGGCGCCGGGCGTGCTCGGCGTATCGACGTCTTCGTTCCAGAACTTCACCGGCAGGTTGGCGGTGAGGTTGACGGTCTGGCCATCGGGAACCGAGATGGTCTCCCAGTCTTTGCCATTGAAGGACAGCAGGTAGCGGCCGTTGGGCGACCAGCTCACGTTGCCGTGGTTCTTCTTCGCGACTAGCTTGCGCGCGCCGGTGGTGGCGTCGACGACGTAGGCGTCGGCATAGCGTTCGTCGAAGTCGGCCAGGCGGCGGTACTCGCGGTCGTCGGTGCCGAGCACCCATTGCGGGCTTTCCGAGGGCGTGATGGTCTCCAGGTCGTTGTCGGCCAACTGCACCACCTTCTTCTCGGGAATAAGATAGGCGGCGGTGAAAGTGCGGTCGCGGTCGCGCGCGGCGCGCACCTTCTGGATGGGCTGGATGTAGTCGTCCTTATAGGACCAGAGGTCGACAATGGCCTTGTCGTCGGAGGCCGAGTCAGCGGCCGCTGGGTCGTCCTTCTTGTCGGGAGCCGGAGGCGCGCAGGCGAAGAAGATTCGGGTGCCGTCCCTGGAGAAGCTGAGGGTGCCCTTGTCGCTGATCACGAACTCCTGGCGGAAGCCGGGAATGCCGGCGGAGGCAAGTTCAGTCGGGGTTGCAGACTTGCGGTCCCAGCGGTAGAGCTTGAGCTTGGGCTGCTTGGCGGCGGCATCGTCGCGATCACTGAGGAACGCGAGCTGGGTCTGGTTTTCGTCCCAGGTGAGCTTGAGGTACTTGCCCTTGCCGGCGAGCAGCGCAGCGGGCGCGTCGGAGGACCCGATGCCGGCTGCGAAGACGCCGTTCTTGGACGAGTCTCGGGCGGAGACGGCGTAGATCAACTGCTTGCCGTCTTCGGGGAAGGAGAATTCGACGACGTCGGCGAAGGTGCGCTCGGTGGAGTCGGAGAGGTTGCGGAGGACGAGGTCGCTGCCGAATTCGGGGCGCGGGCCGCGGGCTCCTCCGGCTGCCGCACCGCCGCGGCCTCCGCGGCCGGCTTGCTGATCGGCATCGCCACCGGCGGGCCTGGGCGGCTGGGCTGCGGGCGCGGCCGATTCGGGCGGCTCGCGCAGGTAGGCGAGCCAGCCGTTGGCTTTCTCCGGCATGGCGAACTGCTTGATGCGGTCCATGCGGGTGGCTTTGCCGGAGGCCAGGTCGACGATCACCATACCGTCCTTGGGCATTTGCGCCGCGGTCTTCTTGTCCTTCTTGGCCTTGTCGACCTCGGCTTTGGTGGCGAAGGTGGAAAAGACCAGCGTGCGGCTGTCCGCGGAAAAGAGAATGGTGACGGCGCGCGGCGGTGGCGGCGGCCCTTCTTCGGGAACGGCCGCCTGCTCGGGAGCCGGACGCGCGCCCGCGGGCTCGTGTTGGTCCTTGCCGGTGACGAGATTACGGACGATCACTTCACCGTCGCCTTCCTGCGGGAAGACTCCATACGCCAGGAACTTGCCATCGGCGGAAAGACGCTGGCCGGAGACGGTCTTCCAGCCGTCGTAGTCGTGGTGGTTCAAGGGGCGCTTGCCGGGCTGGGCAAACGCGAGAGAGAGCGTGGCGATCAGCAGCAGTGGAAGGCGGCGGAGCAGCATGAGGGTATTGTACAGGGGCCAGGGGCCGGGGGCCATAAGCGTTAAAATAGGAGCAACTTATCTTAAATCGGAAATGCGGCTCCCCCGGGTCTTGCCGGAAGAACTCCGCTCAGCCCCTGGAAAACGACATGCCCGCGAAGCTCACGACGCTCTGCTGGTCGATGTTCCATTGCTCGTACTGCAGGAGCTTGCCGCGGGACTTCGGGGCGGCCTTCAGAAACGTGTAGAACGGCGCGGAGCCGCACCATTTCAAATCGTCGCGATTCTCGCGGACCAGCTCCCAAAAGCCGGCGGGATCCGAGGCGTTGATACGCTCGATGCGGGCTTCGTCGCGCGCGCCCACCTGGCTCATCAGGCCTTCGTTGGCGGCGGCCTCGAAGCGGTCGCCGTAGCGTGCGCCCATGTGCGCCATGTCCACTCCCAGAATCCAGAACAGGCGGTCGCCCTCGCGATCGTTGAGCTCTCCCAGCGCTTCCAAAAAGCCTTTCACGCGATCGGTGTCCTCGGGATTGCCGCCGTTGTAGAGGCTGTGGGCAAACGATCCGCAAAGAATGGGGAGAATGCGCACGTCCGGTCCCAAGACGTGTTGCAGGAAAATCACCTGGAACTCCACCGTGTGCTCGAAGGAGTGGCAGTAGTCTTCCATGGCGACGGCAGGGCCGCCGCGGGCCGCGAGCCAGTCCACCAGGCGCTGGTCCGAATGAGCCTCGCCCAAGGGCGTCGCGAAGTTCTTGCGCGTCATTCCGAACCTCTCGGGCTCGCCGTAATGCGAGGTGCCGAGGATCACGAAGGTGCGGTCGCGATACTCCGGGCGCAGCATGCGATAGGCCGCGCGGTACGACTGCCATCCACCCTCGGGGCTGACGTGCGGCGCGGCGATGGCGAACAGGCCGTCGGGCGCCGCCGCGGCCTCCGTTTCCTCACTCCCGTCCGCCAGGTATCGCTCCAAAGTCTCGCGCAGCGGGCCAGGTTCGGCGGGATACGCCGCGCCGGCGTGCGCCGCCTCGCGGATGGAAGACGCCGCAAACTCGCCGCGCCGCTGCTCCTCGATCCGCTGGAAATTCTCGTCCTCCAGGAACCCGGCGTCACTAAGCGTCTGCACCAGGTGCTGCTGGATGTCGCTCACGTCCAGATCGTTCGTCACGCGGACCAGCGCGGCTCGCAGATCCAGGTCGGTCTGGCGGCCGTCGAAGCACTGGAGGCACTCCACCAGCACCGGGGGAATGATCAGCATGGCGTCGGAAAAGTGGAACGGATCGCGAATGAACAGGCCGGGGTGATCCGGCGACGGCGAGGGCATGAAATCCAGGTTGTGGCGCAGGGCGGGCAGCGGCAGGGACAAATCCTATCGTAGCGCAAGCGCGCGGTACTTCCGCAGCAGCTCGTAAATCACCACTCCCCCGGCGGTGGCCACATTCAGGGAGTGCTTGGTGCCCAGCATGGGGATGCGCACGCGCGTGTCCGAGAGCGCCGACACTTCCGGGCGGATGCCCTCCACCTCGTGGCCAAAAACGATGCAGAGCGGGAAGCGCGGCGTCCAATCGAACAGATCCACGGCATGGACGGTGGTTTCCACGGCGGCGATTTCATATCCGCGGCCGCGCAGGTCCTGGACCACCGGTACCGGCTCCCAGTTGTACTGCCAGTCCACCACCTCGTCGGCGCCCAGGGCGGTCTTGGCGATGCCGCGCTTGGGAGGGCGGCCGGTGATTCCGCAGAGATAGAGCTTCTCCACGGCAGCGGCATCGGCCGTCCGAAAGAAGGCGCCTACGTTGTAAAGGCTGCGGACGTTGTCCAGGAGGACGGCGACGGGAAGCCGCAGATTTTCGTACCGGGCGCCGGCCGTGGTGGCCTGAAAGGGAACGCGATCCATGGTGCTAAACTAATATTTTCCACGGCGATGCTGTCGATTGTCATCCCCATCCACAACGAGGAGCATTCCATCCTCCCGCTCTACGATCGCCTTACGGCGGTACTGGAGAAACTGCAGCGGCCCTACGAAATCCTGTTTGTGGACGATGCGTCCAACGATCGCAGCTTCGAGCTTCTGGCCAACCTGGTGGAGACCGACGGGCGCCTGAAAGTCATCCGGTTGCGCCGGAATTTCGGGCAGACGGCGGCGTTGTCGGCGGGATTCCACGAAGCCAAGGGCGAGGTGGTCATCGCCATGGACGGCGACCTGCAGCATGCGCCCGAGGACATTCCGGCGCTGCTCCAGAAAATCGACGAGGGCTACGACATAGCCAGCGGCTGGCGCCAGCATCGCGTCGACAATGCCATCCTGCGCAAGATCCCTTCGCGCGCCGCCAACTGGCTGATGGCCAAAGCTTCGGGCGTGAATCTTCGGGATTTCGGCACCACCTTCAAGGCCTATAAGGCGGAAGTGCTCAAGGATGTCAATCTCTACGGAGAGCTGCACCGCTTCATTCCCGCGCTGGCGAGCTTCTATGGCGCGCGCATCGCGGAGGTGCCGATTCGCAACACGCCTCGCGCCACGGGGGGCTCGCATTACGGGATCGGCCGGACCTTCCGGGTGATGTTCGACATCCTCACCATCAAATTCCTGCTGAAATACTTCACCTGCCCGATGCATTTCTTCGGTTCCCTGGGGCTGATCGGCACCACTTCGGGCGGCGGCATCATGCTCTACCTCGCCATCCAGAAGCTGCTGGGCTACGAAATCGTGATAGCGCACGGGCCGCTCATGATTGCGGGGGCTTTGCTGCTGCTGGCCGGCATGATGATGTTCAGCACGGGGCTGATCGGCGAAATGATGATGCGGACGTACTTCGAAAGCCAGGATCGGCGCATCTACGCGGTGCGGGAGATTCTCACGCGCAAGCAGCGCGGCGTGGCCGGAGGAACGCGGTAGTAGGACACTCCGTTGCACGGAGCGAGACGATCGGTTTTTGTCGTCCGTCACCGGCCTCGATTTTGCAGGGCATGACAGGCCACGAAAGGCGATGGCCTGTCCTACTACAGATTTCGACCCCGTCGCCAGCGATCCTCGAACAGCCCTTTCATGGCCTCGCCCATGCCTTCGTGGTAGAACACCACCGCGGTCCACGTGGGGCGCGTGATCACCGGGTCGAGCAAAGCGATCATTCCGCGCTGGCCGTCGAACACTGCCAGTTTCATGGGTAGAGCGTCGGCGATGCGGACATCCACGCCCGCAGCCATGTATTCGGTGAGCCGCTGGCGGTGCTCGTCATCCAGCGACGCGGCTTCGAGGAGGAGCCGGCAGGCGACACCGCTTGACGCGGCCTGCTTGACCAGTTTTTCGTCGAGCGGATCCACGGCGTAGGGCGGGCGGGAGAACTCCAGGTACTCCTGCTTCACCTCGCCGAGCATGCGGCGATATTCGGCCGCGGTCTGGGCCGGCTCGGTGACGATGCGCAGGAAATCCAGGGTGCCGCGTCCGCCCTGGCCCTCGGAATAGAGGGCCTTCAGGTCGTCGATCAGGCCGGCGCCCGCCCGGCTGTTGTCCGTCAGCTCCTGCTCCAACATGCTCCGTTTGCGGCCCAGATAGCCGGGAATCGCCAGGCTGGGCTCCACGGCGGAGAAGAGCTTGGTCTTCTCCTGCACCACTTGCGCGAATCCTTTTTCCACGAGGCTGTCGAGCACTTCGTAGATCTTCTGCCGCGGGACGTGCGCTCGCGCGGCCAACTCCAGCGCCTTGAACTTGGGATGTCCGAGAAGCACCAGGTAGGAACGCGACTCATAAGCATTGAGCCCAAGTTGCTGCAATCTGCGCCAGAACCGTTGAAAATCAACTTCGGCCAATTCTTCGCTCATATTCTTTTCACCTTAGCAGAGGCCGCACCAGGCTGCGAGGGCCGCAAAGGAATCCTCCGCCTGGGCTTACCGGGGCCAAAAAGGTAATTTGACTTGGTACCATTGGGTCTCTACAATCAAATCTAGCGGTACGTGTATGTCCGAGAACAACACACCCACGAACGGGCCCGGGTCCGGGTCGATGACCAAAGCGAAGATACGGATCGTCGTCGCCGATGACCATCCGATTTTTCGTGATGGTCTCTGCAAACTGCTGGCATTAGAAGAGGATTTCGAAGTAGTCGCCCAGGCGCAGGATGGAAGGCAGGTGCTGGAGGTCTTGCAGCAGTCGGAACCGGACATCCTCCTGCTCGATCTCAAGATGCCGGGCCTGGACGGGCTGGCCACGCTGCAGCGCCTGCAGGCATCCAAGAACAAGACCCGCGTGATCGTGCTGACCGCATCGGACGACAAGAACGAGTTCGTTCAGGCGATGAAACTGGGGACGTCGGGCATCGTCCTCAAGCAGACCGCCACCGAGTTGTTGATCAAGAGCATCCGCAAGGTGCACGCCGGCGAGATCTGGCTGGACTCGCACACCACGGCGGCCGTGATTCGGACGTTCGTAGCAGCCGAAGATGCGCCTGGGCCGCCCGGCATTCCGCAGGTGACATCGAGAGAGCGGGAACGCTCTCCTCTGAGCCAACGCGAGCGCGAAATCGTGGCCTTGGTGGCGCAGGGTTTTAAGAACAAGGAAATGGCCGAAAAGATGTTTATCAGCGAGCAGACGGTAAAAAACCACCTGCACAACATCTTCGACAAGCTGGGCGTGTCCGACCGCCTGGAACTGGCCCTGTACGCCATCCACAACAATCTGCACACCGGAAGGTAAATGCGTTCGGAGGCCGTAACTGCCGCCTCCTCCGCCGCCACCGCCTGCAAAGCCGGCACTTCGTCGCTTCCACGGTTCCGCCAGAATCGACGTCACCCGCCTCTCCCGCACCGTAACGGAGAACTGCCGGACGGACCCTGAAGTTCGAGAATCAAGGATTCGAGGAGAGCTGAACCCCAGTCACAATAAGCGCAAACATTAAAATTCCTTGATTTTCGGCACTGATTCTAAACAACCCGCCACACTGAACCTCTCCAGTGGGCAGTGCGTCCCGCTACAGAAGAGGTACCAAATCGCTTGTTTTCAGCCAATGCTATCATCTAAGATTGTTTGACCCAGGGGTGGGTCGCTCATGCTCTCACGTACGGTCCGATCGTTAGCAGTTCCAATCGTCCTGGCCTGCATGGTTCTTACGGCCCAGGAGCCGCAGGCGCCCCAGAAGCTCAACCTCGTCATCGTCGAAGGCGAGGGCGCCATCAATAACATCAAACTGCGCACCGCGCGCGAAACCATCGTGCAGGTGGAGGACCAGAACCACAAGCCGGTCGCCGGCGCGGTCGTCGTCTTCCTGCTGCCCGGCAATGGGCCGGGCGGCGCCTTCGTCAACGGATCGAAGAGCGCCACTGTCGTCGCCGACAATACCGGCCGCGCCGTAATGCCGCGGATGCAACTGAATTCCGCCGGAGGCCGATACGAAATCAAGGTGCATGCTTCGCACCAGGGACTGGAGGCCGACGCCATCATCGCCCAGTCCAGTATTGCCGCGGCCGGTGGGCTTTCCACCGGCGCCATCGTGGGCATCGTCGCCGCGGTGGCCGCCGCCGGTGTCATCGCCGCCGTCGTGGCAACCAGGAGCAGCGGAAATTCAACCGCCCCCTCTACGCCAACGCCGCCAACTTCACCGTCCGGTACCATCGGTGTCGGTAGCGGCATCGTCATCGGGCCGCCCCGATAGGAGAACGCCAGGAGAACGCCATGAGAATCCAAATGCCAAAAACTCGACTTCGCTGCTGCTGGCTGCTCCTCATCCCCGGCTTGCTCCCCGCCGCCGTGAGCCTCTCCGGCCCGATTGCCGGATACGTTGCCGATCCCTCCCGGCCGGTACTGCGCGTCATTTCCGGCGTGCCGGGGTCCTATCTGTTCAGCGACCCGCTCCCCATGCCGGACGGAGTCACCCGCATTCACCTCGCGCCCGGAAAGGACTTCGCCCTCATCGAATTTGCCGATTCCTCTCCGGCCGTCCTGTTCCTCAGCGCCGGCGCGGTCGATCATGTCGCGACCCTCTCCGGGGCCATGCCAGCGGCCGATTGGGTGGCCTTCAGCCCCAGCGCCGCTTCGGCGGTCCTGTTCTCGTCCTCCGCCCAGCGGCTGCAGCTTTTGACCGGCCTCCCTGCCGCTCCCCAGGTGGCCATGGATTTGGACGCCTCAACCCTGCCCGAACAACCCCTCTCTGCCGCCGTCGCCGATGACGGCAGCCTGCTGCTGGTCGCGTCCGGCAATTCCGTGTACCGGCTCTCCCCCGGCGGCTCGCCGCGGCTCCTGCTCTCGGTCGGCCGGATCGTCTCCCTCGCCGTGCTTCTCAACGGCGCCGGCGCTGCGGTGTCGGACAGCAGCACCGCCTCCATCCACGTCTTGCGGAACCTCGATTCCACGCCCGATATCCAGGTCCTCGCCTCCGGCCTGCAGGGCATCGGAAAGCTCTATCCCGCCTCGGACGGCGCCACCCTTTTCGTCGCCAGGCCTGGGGCGAAAGCCGTGTCGTCGCTCGCCCTGGGGTCCGGCGCCATGCAAACGTTCCCCTCCTCGGCCGCGCCCGTCGATCTCGTTCCCTTGCGCAACCGGGACACCTTCCTCATTTCCGCGAAACCGGGACAGCCCGGCAGCATCTTCTTCCGCGATGGCAATTCCGGCCGCGTCGTCTTCATACCGGCCACCGGACAGGAGGCTGTGCAATGATCCGGCTTCAGCCTCTCTGCCTACTCGTGTTGCTCGCCGCTCCGGCCGCACAGGCTGCATCATCGACCGTTTTCATCCTGTCCGTGTCGCCGGCCAGCCCCTCCACATACGGCCAGGCGGTGACCCTGTCCGCGTTTGTGAGTCCACTAGCCGCACCCATAACCATCACGTTTCTTGACGGCACTACTCCGATTGGCGCCGCCACCACCAACGCCAACAACACCGCGATCTTACCCCCTATCTCCAGCCTGAGCGCCGGCACTCACTCGCTGCAAGCTACCTTCCCAATCGTCGGCGGCGGCACGTTCGGGTCGAACATCGTCCCCTACACCGTGAACAAGGTGCCCACCAGCATCACCGTTTCGTCCTCGCCGAATCCGTCCACTTTCGGTCAGACGGTGACCATTACGGCGACGGTAACCGCCTCGCTGGCAGGAGAAACGGGAACCGTGTCGTTTTTCGATGGCGCCACCCAACTCGGCGCCCCCATCACCGTGAACTCCTCCGGAGTCGCGACCTTCCAGACATCCGGCTTGGCGGTGGGTAGCCACACGATCACCGCCACTTACAGCGGTGACGCCTATTTCGCCGTCAGCAGCTCGGTGACGACTCAAGCGGTGAATCGTGTGACCGGCACGACCACCCTTTCCTCTTCGCCGAATCCCTCCGTTTTCGGCCAGACTGTGACCATCACGGTGACGGTAGCCGCCGGCGCTACCGGCAACGTCTCGTTTTTCGACAGCCAGACCCCGCTCGGAACCTCCGCTCTGAACAGCAATGGAACCGCAACCTTCCAGACGTCTACCCTGGCGATCGGCGACCACAACCTGGCCGCCATATACCTCGGCGACGCCGACCACTCCCAAAATACGTCGAACACGGTCGTCCAGACCGTCAACAGAGTCTCCACCGTCACCACCCTCTCCGTCAGCCCGAACCCCGCCAATAGCGGACAGACCGTGACCCTGACGGCGTCCGTCGCGCCATCCAGCGCTACCGGAACCGTCACGTTCCTGGACGGAACGAACCCAATCGGCACCGCCACCCTGTCCGGTGGAGCTGCGACCACCACCACCTCCACCCTGGCGGCGGGCTCCCACTCCCTGACAGCCACCTACAACGGCGACGCCAACAACAGCCCGAGCACCTCGCCCACGGTCACCCTGAATGTGGGGCAGACGGCTACCTCTACATCCCTCGCGGCATCTCCGAATCCGGCAGCCGTGGGGCAGACCGTGACCCTCACCGCGACTGTGACCCCCTCCAGCGCCACCGGAACCGTGACCTTCCGTGACGGAACGAACCCAATCGGCACCGCCACGCTGAGCAACGGCAGCGCGACCACCACGACCGCCAGCCTGGCCGTCGGCAGCCACAGCCTGACCGCGGTGTACGGCGGAGATACCGCCGACAGCCCCAGCACATCCGCGCCGGTCACGGAGATTGTGAAGGCGTCAACCACCACCAGCCTGACGGCCTCGCCCAATCCCGCCACACCCGGCCAGACTGTGACCATCACCGCCACGGTCGCCCCTTCCGACGCCACGGGAACCGTGACGTTCGTTGACGGTACGAACCCAATCGGCACCGCGCGGCTGAACAACGGCGCCGCCTCCCTCACAACCGCCAGTTTGGCCGCCGGCAGCCACTCGCTGACCGCCACCTACAGCGGCGACGGCACCTTCAGCGGCAGCTCGGGAGCGGTCACCCTGGTAGTCGGTAAGGCATCGACCACCACCAACCTGACAGCCTCGCCAACTTCCCTCTCTCCCGGCCAATCCGTGACCCTCACCGCCACGGTCGCCCCCTCCAACGCCACGGGAACCGTGACGTTCGTTGACGGAACGAACCCAATCGGCACCGCGCCGCTGAACAACGGTTCCGCCGTCCTTACGACCACCAGCCTCGCGGCAGGCAGCCACTCGCTGACCGCCACCTATGGCGGTGATAGCAATTTCAACGGGAGCACGTCCGCGCCCGTCGGGGTTGCCGTGGGGCAGGGATCGACCGCCACCAGTCTTTCGGTCTCCCCGCTGAATGCGATCCTCGGCCAGCCCGTCACCCTCACCGCGACCGTGACCCCCTCCGGCGCCTCCGGCACTGTGACCTTCCGTGACGGAACGAACCCAATTAGTACGGCCCCATTGACCAACGGCAGCGCCACCTTCACCACCTCCACCCTGACCGTGGGCAGCCACACGCTGACGGCCGTGTACAGCGGCGATAACACCTTTAGTGCCAGCACATCAAACCCAATTGTTGAAGTGATTAATCAGGCTGCCACCGCGACCCAGACCAGCCTTTCCGTCTCCCCGAATCCCGCGCCGTCGGGCCAGCCGGTCAGCTTGAACGCCTTAGTGGTCCCCTCCACTGCCACGGGGACCGTCACCTTCCTGGACGGCGGCGCCGCCATTGGCACCGCGACCCTCGTCAATGGAACCGCCACCTTCACCACCTCCACCCTCACGGTGGGCAGCCACTCCTTGACTGCCTCATACGGCGGCGACAACGCCGACAGCCCCAGCACTTCCGGTGGGATCACGGAAATCATCAACGCTCCCAACGGCACCGTGACCCTTTCCGCTGCGCCTAACCCCGCGAACTTCGGCCAGACCGTGACCCTGACCATCACCGTCAGCCCGGCTAGCTCGACCGGAACTGTCACCGTCTTCGACAGCGTGACCGCCGGCACCGTGGGAGGCACGGCCACCCTGAGCAACGGAACCGCGACCATCACCACCTCCACGCTGAAGGTGGGTAGCCACTCGCTACAGGCCTTTTACAGCGGGCCCAACAATCTGACGGGCCAGTCCAACTTCGTCACCGAGACCATCAATCCGGCGCCCACCACCACCACGCTGACGGTCTCCCCTACCTTCACCATGACCGCAGCCGTGACGCCTTCCGGCGCCACGGGGACCGTGACGTTCAAGGACGGTTCCGCTACCCTGGGCACCGCCACGCTCAGCAACGGAACAGCCACCTTCTCCGTAGCGACTCTGGCGCCGGGCAGCCACACCCTGACCGCTACTTACAATGGGGATGGCAACTTTGCCCCCAGCACGTCGAATCCCGTGACCGTAACCCCGGGGCTCCAGACCACGACCACGACCCTCACGGTGTCGCCGACTACGTCCGCTCCCGGCCAAACCGTCACCTTGACCGCCACAGTCTCCCCCTCGGCCGCTACCGGAACCGTGACTTTCCTGGACGGCTCCGCGACCCTGGGAACCGCAACGCTGAACACCGGAACCGCGACCTTTACCATCACTACCCTGACAACCGGCACCCATACGCTCACCGCCTCCTACGGCGGCGATTCCAGCAACGGACCTAGCACTTCGAACGCGGTCACCGAGACCGTTGGGACGGCCACAAGAACTGCGCTATCGGTTTCGCCAAACCCATCCGCTTCCGGCCAGACCGTGACCTTGACCGCGGTAGTGACGCCGTCCACCGCCACCGGAAAGGTGACGTTCCTCGACGGCTCAACCACCCTGGGCACCGCCAATCTCAGCGGCGGCACTGCGACCTTCACCATAGCCACCTTGACGGCAGGTGGCCACTCGCTTACGGCTTCCTACGGCGGCGATGCCAACAACGCGCCCAGCACTTCGACCGCGGTCACCCAGACCGTGAATCCGGGGACGCCGCTCCAGATCAGCCCGGGCAGCATACCATCGGCAATCCTAGGTGTGGCCTATTCGCAGACCTTCACCGCATCCGGTGGAACCCCGCCCCTAACCTGGTCGCTGGTCTCGGGCACCCAGGATCTGACCATGACCACGTCCGGAAACAACGGCGTCCTCGCAGGCACCCCGAAAACAGCCGGCGCCTTCCAACTGACCGTCCGCGTGCAGGATAGCTTGGGACAAGCAAGCGCCGCCGTTCTGGCCTGGACGGTGAACCCGGCGCTGCCGCCGATTTCCATTACGGCCCCTCAGCCAACCACCATCTCGGACCAGCCGGTCCCGCAAGCGAGCCTGGGTACGGGCTACCCGGTGGCGTTGAACGCAACTTACCAGCTTATGTTCACGTCCACGCCCAGCCTGGGCGCGGGCTACACCGCCGTGCAGTTCGTCACCGGGGGCACCACGTCTCCTACGATCGCCATCCCCGCCAACTCCACCACGCCGGTCAACCTGCCCGCCGTGCAATTGGGCAGCGTGGCCGGCACCATTACAGTGCAACTGGCATCCTTGACCGTAGCCGGCACCAGCCAGACCGTGCCGCTTCCGTCTCCCGTGCCCAGCTTCCCGATCACTGTCCCGCGACTCGCGCCGATCATCGTGCCGGGCTCCGTGAAAATTACAAGCGTTACGTCCTCGGGCTTCCAGGTGTTTCTGGACGCCAGTTCGACGCCGCGCGACCTGACGAGCGCGAACGTGACCTTCACCGCCGCCTCGGGGACCACCTTGAACGGCACTTCGTTCACGATTTCATTGACCAGCGCCGCGACCCCGTGGTTCGACCCGGCCAACGCCACCGGGGTGGCCAACGGCGGCGCGCTCTCGCTGACCCTTCCCTTCACGTTCACCGGCAGCACCAGCGCCCTCGGAACGGCTTCGGTGACGCTGACAAACTCGGTGGGCACGTCGGCAGCGGTGTCCGGCGGGCAGTAGTCTGCTACCATCGAGGCATGGAGAGTTTCGCGTTGCGAATCTCCCGCAGGTCGTTCCTGGTTTGCGGAATGGCGGCCGCCGGACTGCTGGCTGATGGGCCGAAAGGCACGGCGTACCCCTCCGCGTGGCGCCGTTATTCCGACGCGTTGACCGAGCTCGAAGTATTCCGGCTGACCGATCCTGCGTTCTCCAGCACGCTCCCGGCATACTACGGCCGCGCCATCTCGAAAAACAGCGGGTTCCTGCTTTATGGCTGCGATCGCGGCGGATCGCCGCAGGCTTTTCGCATGGACTTGAAGACCGGCGCCACCAGGCAACTGACCGAGGCCGAGAATCTGGACGCGGCGTCGCTCACACTCACGCCCGACAATCGCCAGTTCTGTTACTTTGCGGGGCGGTCTTTGTTGATCGCGCCGCTCGCTACGCTGCGCGAACACGAGCTGTATAGTGTCCCGGAAGGCTGGGAGCGTTGCGCGGGGATGACCGTCGGGCCGGACGGCACGCACGCCACGTTCGCCGAGCGGCAAGCGGATGGATCGCGCCTGCGCATGGTCTCGCTGGTGCAAGGCCTCGCGCGCACGGTGATCGAGGCGCCCTTTGCCATGAGCGATCCCATCCCGCGGCCCATGCGCGCGCAGATTTTGTATCGCCAGGAAGACCAAGCGCTGTGGCTGGTCAATTCGGACGGCCAACAGAATCGCCAGCTCAAGCTGGCAGATGGGCGAATCGGGCCGGCCAATTGGGCGACCGACGGCAAGACCCTGCTCTACCTGAGCTTCCCGCAGGACAAGACGCAGTTGAACACCATTCGCGAGCTGACGCCCGATTCCAACACCGATAAGCTG
>Ga0116221_1001367_pt1 | contig 16397 bp, 10 predicted proteins | sample Sb_taG_5_FD_88965 | JGI IMG/M metagenome (GOLD analysis project Ga0116221, IMG submission 88965) | Peat soil microbial communities from Weissenstadt, Germany - Sb_50d_8_FC metaG | ecosystem: Environmental > Terrestrial > Soil > Wetlands > Peat | place: Germany: Weissenstadt | collected 2010-09-21 | reverse complement strand
TTCTTCCCGTCCCGGCTCAAGGGAATTTCCTTGCCATCCGCGGCGCGCAGGTAGACGTTGTTCTCCTTGAGCAAAGCAGTCCATTTACCGTCCGGAGGCCGGCTCGAGCGCCGCTCTTCGGACGGGCGTCCTGTCCGCTCTTCGAACCGCAATTGCCCTGAACCTGGCCAACTATCGGTCTTTGAGCACTCGTACGATGCGAGGCTGCATTTCCACAACGTGACACCGGCTTTGAAGACGATGGCCTTGCCGGCATCGGCGAATGCAATCTCGTCAAAGGGTAGGTTCTGGGCCAAGCACTCCGTGCCGGTCGCATTTGCCAGCGCGGCAGCAAGCTTCTGGTGATCGAATGCAGCTTGCCGACGGCCCCGTTCCGCATCGACGAGGATGAATTCCTTGCCGATCCTCAAGTCGTTGCGGTACCAGAATCGTGTATTGTTTTCGAGCCAATGCGGAGTGATCCGCGTCTTGTAGACTCCGCCGGCGGAGTCTCCGCGCTGCTGGCGCTGGAAGGATCCCTGGAATTGGTCGGCAGTCTTTGTCTGACCGACCGCCAGTGCCAACGCAACGGCCCAAATTACCATGCTCATCATCACTCTCCATCCGAAAGTCCTTCTCAATAATCGTTCGGGCTCCCCCTTTTGTAACGAGAAAACCTTTAGATGGAGCCCGTGAATACTGCACACCGATTGTGCCAGCAGAAAGTGTGTGCATCCTGGCACTTCATTGCCCCCTCAATCCTTGGATTACAAACCGGCAGGCGCGCACATCGCGATATACGGCTAACTCGAAAATGCTACTAAGCCTTTGTACAGAAGCCGACCAGTGCAAGAGGCAAGTGCGTGCTGTCTGGCCGGGCTATTCCTCGGGGTGTTCGTCAGCTTGAGAGCCGGGCCATTTGAGGGTACTGCAAGAGAACCAGGAAGCTCTAAAAGGTGCTTCCCTGCGGATTGGCTAGCCAGCCGCCTCATCAATTCCTCATTTTTTGGATTACAAACAGCCAGGAGCGGACGAATCTACTCAGGAGGATTGTGAGCAATTCGAGCGCCTGAGTGCGACCTCCGTGCGATCCGAAACGCGGCGGGCGAACTCGAACCCAGGCAGCAGCAAATCCCTGTCCGGTAGGGACCGTGGAATGACTCGACGGCAGCGTGCACAAGGCGAATACGCTCTGCTTCTACTCTTGATCGCCGGCTGTTCGTCAGCGCACAAGTCCGATGAACTCAACAAGGAGGAGGAGGCGATCGCGCATGTTGGCGCGGCCTACCGAGACGCCAGCCACTTCCTAAAGCGAGGGCCCGCCAGCGTCAAGGAACTCAAACCATACCTGAAGAAGTATGGTGATCCAGATACGGTCCTGACCTCGCCCAACGACGGGCAGCCTTACCAGATCAATTGGGGACTCATTCCGTCACGCCCATCCAGAAGCGCTCAAACGCAACGCATCCTGGCTTATGAGCAGGCTGGAAAGGACGGAAAGCGCTACGTTCTTGATTTCATGCTCAAGGTCCATCATTTGAACGACGCCGAGTTCGAGCGCATGCGAGACTCGAAATGATTTTCGCGTCTGCCGGGCTGAACGAACATGCCCGAATCGTAGGGGGTAGGCTCTGCGTGTTGAAAAAGGGGTCTGACGCCCTGAGTTCTGCAGTGCCTGGTGCCTCAGAAATGAGCGGAGTACTCCGCTTCTTCTGGAGGTCTGACCGCTTTTTCAAGAGGCTCTGAGCATCGGCAGCCCGACTCGGCATGCGAATGGTCATTTATCATGCGTTTAACCGTCCTCATCTCTATCCTGGGAGAGCCGAACATGATCGCCAGATTGCGTCGCCACGCGTTCACTCTGATCGAGCTATTGGTGGTGATCGCCATCATTGCCGTACTCGTCGGCCTGCTGCTGCCGGCCGTTCAAAAGGTTCGCGAGGCCGCCAACCGCATTTCGTGCGCCAACAATCTTAAGCAGATGGCGCTGGCAGTCCATAACCACGTTAGCACCTATAGCTACATGCCGACTGCCGGGGAGGGCAATTACTACAACTTCAACCGCACGCTTACGGGCGACGCCTACACCGGTGGTACATTGGTTACTAACGGCGCGCCCGCAACAGGAGCGGGACAATCATGGGGCTGGGCCTATCAGATCCTCCCCTTCATGGAACAAACCAACCTCTGGAGCTACGTCGAGCCCAAATCCATCAATCCGATGAGCGCCACCTTCCAGGGAGACTATTTTGTTTCGGGGGGCATCCCCAAGTTCTATAACTGTCCCAGCCGCCGGGGCAAAACTAATTCCATAGACCCTTATCCCTGGAACGGCGCGCCCGTGACAATCAATTCCATGGATTACGCCGGTAACGGCGGCAGCTATTCGCTGGGCTATGATCCCCAGGCGACGGACGGCACGACCCTCAACGGCGCCTTCAATGGCGTGAACCACGCCTTGGACCCGACCAACACCTTCCTCATTCCGACTGTCGTGAAAGGCCAGACGATGACATTCGCAGCCATCAGTGACGGCCTTTCCAACACGATGCTGATCGGCGAGAAAGCGGTGAATCAGGCAACCTATATGAGTGGCACGGATAGCGACTGGGGCGACGACGAGGGCTACGCGGAAGGCCTGGCCTGGGACAACATCCGTTACGGCGAGCAGCAAAACTCGTGGGGTGGGACATCGCCGGTACCGTATTCAGACGCGGTCGGACTTCCAGCCCATCCGGTCCAGGATCAACCGGCCCCGCCGCCCTATTTCCCGGCAGCGGGGGCCAATTTTGGAAGCCCAGGCGACCCGGCGTGGCCCAATTATCGCTGGGGTTCGGCACATCCAGGCGTCATGAATATGGCGCTCTGTGACGGTTCGGTTCGCACGATGAGCTATACCATCGATCTACAGGTGCTGTCCTTCCTTAGCAGCAGGAACGACGGTCAGGTGTTCAACCTGGATAACTAGCAGTGAAACAAGTGAAACACTGGATCGTCATCGTGTTGATCGTCGCGCTGGTGGGTGTGGCGTGGGCAGGCCATGCTGCATCCGTCCAGCGACGCGCCGACGAAATGTGGACGCTAGCCGACGAGGAGTGCCGGCGGTTTGATTTCAGGGCCGCTCACGCCCACTTGCTCGTCTATTTGCAATTGCGTCCGGAACGAGCGGATGATCATTTGCTTGCCGCCCGGTGCGCGCGCAGGGCGGAATTTATCGAGGACTACGTTGGTCCGGACGCCGAGCTGCGGGAAATGGCCGCGAAGCAGCTCGCGACCGCGGAGCGCCTCGGCGCTCTCCCCTCCGCTGTCGCGCTCGAACGTATTCTGGGGTCCACTCAACATGGTGACCTCGCCGGCAACGAACGCACGCTCATCGACTGCACCAAGCCGGCGGGAGCCGACTCTCCGCTCATCTTGGAAGCGCTCGTCCACAGCTACGTGCGACATCTGCAGTGTGAGAAAGCACTCGTCTGCGCGGAGTCGCTGTTGCAATTGGAGCCCGACAATGCCTTGGCCCTCCTGTGGCGGGGAAGGATTCGGGAACAAATCAACCAGGCACGCAGCGCCCGCCAAGACTATGAGTCGGCTCTTCGATTCGTCCCCGATTTTGACGCGGCGCGCTACTATCTGGCCGAGAGTTTGTTACGTTCGAACCAGCCCGGCCCTGCGGAAGCCCACCTGCGAATCTTGGAGTCGAAGGCTGGCGAGAACCTGCTCGTTCGTCTCGCATGGGCGAAATGCCTGATTGCCAGGGGGGATGGCTCCGTCGGCCAGGGACTGCTGGACGCCTGGCTTGCCGACGCACCCAAGCATCACCCGCGCTTGCTGGAGGCGTTGAACGCACGGGCGGGTCTGGCGCTCGCCTCGGGTCGCCTCACAGAGGCTGAGGAGTTCGCACGGCGCGCCTTGCAAGAGTCGCCTCTGGACCGGTATGCTCTGTATGACCTCGCCCGGAGTCTGAATGCCCAGGAGCGCAAGAAAGAAGCTCGTGCGATCGAGGAGCAGCTGGATAGGATCAAACGGGATTTACATTTGGTGGCCCAGTGCAGGGAGCGATTGGCGCGGGAGCCCGCCAATCTGGGACTGCGTCATGAAATCGGTGCGGCGTACTTACGACTCGACAGGCCCGGAGAAGCCTTTGTTTGGCTTAACAGCGTACTAGATCGTGACCCGAACCATGGGCCCACGCTGCATACGTTGGCGGATTATCATGCCCAGGCTGGCAAGGAGCCCCTTGCAGGGGAAATGCGGCGGCGCTTTGCCGCCGGCCCGTGAACGACGCGAACGACCTAGGTGGCTTCTGCACGGAGAGTAGACCGATGGAGAGGCTCGATTCACAGCCGCGGGTAGCGGAATTCGCTGCATGCGTGTGCGGGATTCAGAGCCGTCTCTTTGGCTACATCCATTCTCTAGTCAGGGACCTGAATGATGCCGATGACTTGTTCCAGCAGACCGCCCTCATCATGTGGAGGAAGTTTGACGAGTTCGACCGTGACCGGAGCTTCTTCGCCTGGGCATGCGGAATAGGACGCCTGGAAGTGGTCAACTTTCTCCGCAGCCGCGGGCGACGGCGTTTGTATTTCAGCGACGATCTGAACCTGTTGCTCATCGAAGCCCAGGAGGAGATGACCAGCGAAGAAACCGAGGAACGCCGCGATGCACTTGCCAAGTGCGTAGCCAAGCTCCGTGAGCGCGACCAGGAGCTGCTCATGGAGTGTTACCAGAATCCAGCGGGCGTCAATCAAGCAGCGGGACGGCGCGGCCGTTCGCCGCAAAGTGTTTTCAATTCCCTGCGACGTATCCGTCGCGCCCTTTACGTGTGCATCTCCCGCACGCTTACCAAAGAGTCGAGGCCGGAGTGGATCGCATGAGTGAACAGGAACAACTGCCAGAGCATTGGAAGGAGCTCATTGAGGACTACCTGGACGGGCTCCTGGATGCATCGGGTATTCAGGAGCTCGAAGAGAATCTCCGCGCCGATGAAGTCGCCCGGCGCTACTTCGTTCGCTACGCGAGGCTGCACACCGACATCCATTTGGAGGCGCGTGCCTGCGAGGCTGGATCGCGCGCGCTTGAGCAGCTGGGAAGACTGTCTGAGAATCAAAAAGCGCTGGCGTCCACCGCGACGCTCATCCCGCCGCCAGCCAGGACGGCTCGATTCCTGGCTCATCCTATGTTGCGCTGGACTGCGGCTCTGAATAGACTTGGGATCGCCGCCGGCTTGCTGATTGTCATTGGCGCCAGCTGGTGGCTTGCAGCGGGATGGGTAGGTCCGTCGCGGACGGAAGATGAACCAGCCATTGCCTGGCTGGTCAATGCCCAGGACTGTACCTGGTCAGGATCAGGGCCGACCGGTAATTTGCAGTCGGGCAAGGTCTTGAGTATCGAGCGCGGTCTGGCTGAGATTCACTTTCAATGTGGCGCTCGCGTCGTGCTTGAAGGCCCATCCGTGCTGGAATTGATCTCCAGCAAGAGTGCTCGACTAACATCCGGCAGATTGACTGCCAGGGTGCCAGCCAGCGCCTCTGGGTTTGAGATCCTGTCCCCGCAGGGTAAAGTCATTGATCTGGGCACCGAGTTCGGCATCCTTGCCGACAAAGGCTCGACCGAAGTGTATGTGTTCGAAGGGAAGGTCGAAGCTCTTCCCGCTCAGGACAGCCCGGCCGAGGCTAATACCGTGAGCTTGACCGAGCACCAGGGGGCTCAGATGGCCGCCGGCCGGGTGACCATTCGGCCAGTGCTGCGCGCGGCCGCCGAGGGACAGTTTGTCCGCGCCATTGCCCCAACGCCTGTCATAGTGCCCCGGACAATGCGGCTCACATTTGCTGAAGGCGTCAACGGAAGCATCAAAGATCGAGCCGGCTTCGGAACAGGATTGACGCACCGTTTGCCGGGCACGGGCAAGCTCCTGCCGGAGGCGGACGGCAACCTGCGGCTCAACACGGATAAAGCGCAACTGGAATTGACGACGAGCAATAGCGACCTTAACACCCAGTACAAGCTTGACCACGGCGAGTACCTTGGCACGCGGCTGGCTGACCTTGGCTTCACCGGTACGGAGGACTTCGCCGTCACCGTGGCCATCCCCAATATTCCTGCCCTGGAGGTCGTCGGCCAGTTTGGCCTCTATGCCGGGGTGAAAAGCAACTGCAATATCCGCGGCGGCTTGATCGGAGGACCGGCGCCCGGACAGTACACCCAGTTCATAGTCAACAACAATAACGGGTCCGATTCGGACGAGTCCGAAGTAGGGTTGCTCACCAAGGGAACGGATCTCCGGTTGACGCTGAAGCGCATCGGTGGGAAGTACTCGTTAGCCGTGGAAAACCTCACCAAGGGGAGTACGAGCACTCTCACCCTTCGCCATCCCGATTTCCTGGATGGTGTGCCTGATCTTTACGTTGGCCTGTTCGGCGCCAACACGCAGAGCGAAGTCCGAAAAACCCTGATCTTCAAGGACTTCCAGGCGACGGTGTGGAAGACGGCAACGTCGACGGTGCATTCCGGGGATGCCGCTCCCAAGCTGTCTACTGCTCATCATCCTTTTGCCAATCGAAGTATTCGTCTTCCTCTTTGAATCACTTTTGATAGAGGAACTTCACCCTCATAGGACTAGCCACATGAGCCGGCTCTTGACTTGCGTAATCTCTCTGGTGCTGCTGGGGATCTCTTCTGCGCGAGCTGGCGACACGAAGACGATCAAGCTCTTGTTTCTTGGTGACCACGGGCATCACCAACCGGCCGAACGCTTCCGGCAGTTACAGCCTGTCTTGGCCAAACACGGTCTCCAGCTGACTTACACGGATCGTACCGACGCACTCAACCCACAACTTCTCGACCGGTACGACGGCCTGATCATTTATGCCAACACGACCCGGATCACGCCCGAACAGGAAAAGGCACTTCTCGAATTCGTCGAAGGGGGCAAAGGCTTCATTCCGCTCCACTGCGCCTCGTATTGTTTTCTGAATTCTCCCCGTTACATCGAGCTTGTCGGTGCCCAGTTCCTGCGTCACAGCACTGGTACCTTTCGAACGACGATCGCCCAGCCGGAGCACCCGGTCATGAAGAACTTCAAAGGGTTCGAGAGCTGGGACGAAACCTATGTCCATACCAAGCACAACGAAAAAGGCCGGACTGTCCTCGAATACCGCGAAGAAAACGGGACCAAGGAACCCTGGACCTGGGTGCGCCTCCAGGGCAAGGGGCGCGTGTTTTACACGGCATGGGGGCACGATGAGCGCACCTGGGGCAATCCCGGCTTCCAGAACCTGGCAGAGCGCGGAATCCGCTGGGCCGTCGGTGGGGATCCGGGCGTTGTGCCTCCCTTCTCCAGCAATCTTCCGAAGGGACTTGCGTGTCCGAACGGCACAGACTCGCGGCCTCAACTAGTGATGAAGCCGAAACGAACGGACGTCAAACCATTTGAGTACACCGACGCTCGCGTACCGTTCTACCCCCCGAGCCGGCAATGGGGAATCACGGGCAAACCCTTCCCGCAAATGCAGAAACCGCTCGAACCGGCGGAATCGATGAAGCACTTTGTCACACCGGAAGGCTTTGAAATCCAGCTCTTCGCCTCCGAGCCCGAACTGGGCGGAAAACCGATCAGTATGAACTGGGACGAACGCGGCCGACTCTGGGTCTGCGTTACCGTCGACTATCCCAATGAAAAACAACTCGAGGGCAAGGGCCGCGACCGAATCGTCATCTGCGAAGACACAAAAGGTACAGGCCGTGCCGATAAGTTCACGGTGTTCGCGGACAAACTTAGCTTGCCCACGAGCCTTATGTTCTACCGCGGCGGAGTGATCGTTCATCAGCCGCCCGACACGCTGTACCTCAAGGACAATGACGGCGACGGCGTGGCTGACGAGCGCCGCGTGCTCTTCACGGGGTGGTCGACGGAGGACACGCACGCCGGACCGAGCAACCTGCACTACGGACTGGATAACTGGATTTACGGAATTGTCGGCTACGCTGGTTTTAATGGAGTCATCGGAGGGGAAAAGCATCGGTTCAGCCAGGGCTTCTACCGCTTCAGGCCGGACGGCTCCAAATTGGAGTTCTTGCGCAACACCAATAATAACTCCTGGGGAGTGGGATTCAGCGAGGAGGGCATTCTGTTCGGCTCGACGGCCAACGGCAATCCCAGCGTTCATCTGCCCATTCCGAATCGCTATTACGAATCGGTACGCGGCTGGTCGTCCACGGTTTTGCGCGGCATCGCGGGCAATCCGGCGTTCGAACCCATTACCGACAAGATCCGCCAGGTGGATTACCACGGCCGCTTCACCGCTGCTGCGGGCCACGATCTTTACACGGCGCGCACTTATCCTCCCGAATTCTGGAATCGCACAGCCTTTGTCGCCGAACCCACGGGTCATCTGCTTGCGACATTCGAAATTCAACCCGATGGCGCCACGTTCCGATCGCGCATGGCAGGGAACTTGCTCGCCAGCGACGACGAGTGGTCTGCCCCCATCATGGGCGCAGCGGGACCGGATGGCCAGGTCTGGGCCATCGATTGGTACAACTACATCGTGCAGCACAATCCGACGCCATCCGGCTGGAAGACCGGCAAGGGCGGCGCGTACGAGACGGAGCTTCGCGATAAAAACCACGGCCGCATTTACCGCGTCGTCTATAAGGGAGCTAAGCCGTACAAGCCTCTCTCGCTCCAAGGCGCGACACCCGGCCAACTCGTTGCCACGCTCAGGAACGACAATATGTTTTGGCGGCTGCACGCCCAGCGCCTGCTCGTCGAGCGCGGCCAACAAGACGCGGTGCCCGCGCTCGTGAAGCTGGCAAGCGACCAGAGCACGGACGCTGTAAATCTCAATCCCGGTGTCATCCACGCTTTGTGGACCTTGCACGCGCTAGGCGCGCTCGATGCAGCCCACCCCGAGGCGATCTCCGTCGCAGGGGCTGCGCTGCAGCATCCCTCGGCCGGTGTCCGCCGCAATGCGTTACAGGTCTTGCCCCCTGGCCCCGACGCTCTGGCTGCAATTGTCCGTGCCGGTTCCCTGCACGATCCTGACGCCCAGGTTCGGCTCGCCTCACTCCTGGCGCTGGCGGACATGCCGGCAGTCGCGCAGGCTACCGGTCCGCTCCTGGCTGCCCTCAAGGATGAGGGAACGCTGCGAGACCGCTGGCTTCGTGATGCCGCCACCAGCGCGGCGGCCAATCATGCGGAAGCTTTCCTGCCGGCGGCCGTTTGCCAGAATTGGGAATCGCCGGTTCGCCCAGACCTGTTGGCGCTGCTCGAACGTGTTGCGGAACATTACGCTCGTGGCCGGCCCGTCCGAACAGTGCACTCGCTGCTCGAGAAGCTGGCTTCGGCGCGCGAGCCCGTTTCGGGCGCGGTTGTCGCGGGGCTCAGTCGCGGCTGGCCCAAAGACCAATCGCCGAAGCTTACTGCAGAGACGGAAGCGTGTCTGGCCAAGCTGTTCAAAGAGCTGTCGCCCCGTGGGCAGGGACACATTGTCGAGCTGGCCACTCGTTGGCAAAGCCGGGCACTGGATAGACAGGCAGCCGAGATCACCCGTGTTTTTGTCGAACGCGTCAGCGACGACAAGGCGAGCGATCGCGATAGAGCCGCCGCCGCCACTCAGCTCGTGGACTTGCGGCGAACCGACGCGGCCGTGGTCAGCCAGCTACTCGCGCTGATTACGCCCCGAAGCTCGCCTGAGTTCGCTCAGGGCGTCCTCGACGCCATCGGACGCAGCGAGGCCAGCGCCGGCGGCGCCGCCCTGGTGGAGCTCTTGCCGAGTCTCACGCCTGCCGTTCGATCCGCGGGCTTGCGAGTGCTCCTTACCAGGGCCGATTGGACCGGCGTTTTGCTCGACGCCGCAGCTGCTGGGAAAGTGCAGCTTACCGATCTCTCGCTCGACCAGCGCCAGAGTCTGTTGATGCACCCGCGCCGCGGCATCGCCGCGCGAGCCAGGAGGCTGCTCGCCCGCAACGAGGGGGGATTGCCCAGTCCCGACCGTCAGAAAGTCATCGACGAACTCATGTCTCTGACCAAACAGCACGGGGATGCGGACGCGGGCAAATTGGTCTTCAAGAAGAACTGCGCTGTCTGCCACACGCACGCTGGAGAAGGGGGCAAGGTTGGCCCGGATCTGACCGGCATGGCCGTCCACCCCAAAGCCCACTTGCTTACCGAAATCCTGGATCCGAGCCGCAACGTCGAAGGGAACTTTCGCCAATATGTCCTGAGCACGCGGGCCGGACTGACGCTGTCGGGCCTCCTGGCCTCGGAAACGAAGACTTCTGTCGAGTTGCTTGACGCCCAGGGCAAGCGTCATTCGATTTTACGTGAAGACATCGAGGACGTGCGGGCATCCAGTAAGTCTCTGATGCCGGACGGCTTCGAAAAGCAGCTTTCGCGGGACGACCTTGCTAACCTCCTTGAATTTCTGGTCCGCAAAGGCAGGTTTCTCCCCTTGCCGCTCGGCTCGGCGGCCACGGTCGTCAGCACGAGGGGAATGTTCTACAGCCAAGAGGCTGTAGCGGAGCGGTTGGTGTTCGACGATTGGGGACCCAAGGCGTTCCATGACATTCCGTTTGTGCTCGTCGATCCGCGTGGCGACCGGATCCCTAATGTAATCCTGCTCTACGGACCGGAGGGCACCTTTCCCCCCAAAATGCCCCGCTCTGTTTCCTTGCCATGCAATACCAGCGCCAGGGCGATTCACCTGCTCAGCGGTGTCAGCGGTTGGGGTTACCCCTATGGCCAAAAGGGCTCGGTGTCGCTCATCGTCCGCCTCGTGTACGAAGACGGCAAGACGGAGGACCACCCATTGAAGAACGGCGTGCACTTCGCGGACTACATCCGCCGAGTGGATGTGCCCGACTCACAATTTGCATTCTCTCTCCATGGTGGCCAGCTCCGCTACCTTGCCATCCATCCACAGCGGCGCGAGAAAGTTGAGCGGATCGATCTCGTCAAGGGCCCCGACGACACGGCACCCGTGATCATGGCGGTGACCGTCGAACTGCAGGACTGACCGGCTCGCGCTCAGGCGTGCCGGATCGATTCGTGACCTTGCTCTATTGTTCTTTGTCTCACGAATTCGGCATGATCTTTCTTAGGAGCGAGCGTATCACGCATCGGCGTGCCAGCACCATACACAAATTCTGTGTGCGGAAGCTACGGGGCCTCCGTCCTGGCCACGCGGTCCACGCTGGCGCCATGGTCCTTGCCGTCAGGGTGCTTTGGATGGCGAGGCAGCAAGCGCCACATCCGCCGTTCGAGGAACGGTGACAGCATGACCAGAGTATCGCGGTCGCTCTGCCAGCGCTCCTGCCACGAATTCAGCGTGTAGTATTGCTGGGAAACGGCAAATCCACTGGTCAGGCTGCAGACACTGTGCTTGCCAATCCAGCACGCCTACTCCCCCCCGAGCCGGTCGGGACACCACCGACGACTATGCCGTCCTCCGCGCGGATCCGCGGCTGGGACTTCGTGGACGGCTACACGCACGCTTACTCCCTGGCCGAGCTGCTCGAATTGCTCCACGACACTGACCCGGCCGAGTGCCTGCGCTTGTGCCGTCCAAGCCTTCGCAGAAAGGGAGGCCGTTAAGGGCGGAGTTCGGAAGTGACTCACCGAACAGGAACAGCACCCTGGCTTATCTTTAATTTGTCCGCTGCACTTGACGAGACCAACGCCGCCTGAGGGAGAACATTGAACTGGTTTCCTTGTGCGAGCTTGACAGCGCACGAATGGATGCTCAAATTGATGATGAAGAGTATTACCGGCGTGCTGTTGGCGTTTCCAACCACGCTGATCGTTAAGTGGCTTGTGACCTGGTTAGCCCCTAGCTCCCAATGCAAATCAGATTACGCAGTCCGTCCGTTCTCTACCACCTGACGGCCTGCATTGCACTAGGGGGATCGGCGCTGCTGCTTTTCTCCGGGATGGTTACTGCCGACGAGGGGGGCCCAGGCGAGCGGATTTACCGCAAGCGCTGCGCCCTCTGTCATGGTGCCTCCGGCGAAGGGACCGACGATCATTACCCGCATACGCTCGCCGGGAATCGGGCATTGCCTCAGCTGACGCGCTATATTGCGAAGTACATGCCGAAGGATGCTCCACAGAAATGCACCGCCGCTGAGGCCGAGCAAGTTGCTGGCTATATCTACGAGGCCTTTTACTCGAAAGCCGCCCAGGAAAGCAAAAAACCGCCGCGGATCGAGCTGGCGCGACTCACTGTGCGCCAATATTACAATGCCGTGGCGGACCTCGTCGGCAGCTTTCGCCCGCCTGCCCGGCGGAACGAGCAGCACGGCTTGCATGGAGAGTACTTCAAATCGGGCACGTTTAACCAAGGCGAGCGCGTTCTGGAACGTCTCGACGCGGAAATTCACTTCGATTTTGATATTTCGAGCCCGTCTCCCCAGAAGATCGATGCCAAGGAGTTCGCGATTCGCTGGCGAGGTTCGGTCCTGGCTCGCGAGACGGGCGAGTACGAGTTCACGGTTCGTACGGAACACGCCACGCGTCTCTGGGTCAACGACAACGTCCATCCCTTAGTCGACGCTTGGGTCAAATCCGGAAATGACACTGAACACCGCGCCTCCATCCGCTTGCTGGGAGGCAGGCTTTATTCGTTGCAGTTGGAGTTCTCCAAGGCCAAGCAAGGCGTGCAGGATTCTAAAGAGAAGAAAGCCAAGATGCCGGTCGCCAAAGCGTCGATCGCTCTGGAGTGGAAACCGCCTGGACAGGCTGCCCAGGTCATTCCCGCCCGCCATCTGTCGCCGGAGCGGTTTCCCGAGATCTTCGTTCTGAACACAGCCTTTCCGCCCGATGACCGAAGCCTTGGCTATGAACGGGGAACGTCGGTCTCCGAGGCTTGGGACCAGGCGACAACCAGCGCGGCCATCGAAGTAGCCGATTATGTGATCAGTCATCTAGGAGAGCTTGCCGGTTCCTCGGAACATACTTCCGACCGAAGCCGACGCTTGATGGAATTCTGCCAGCGTTTTGCCGAACGGGCCTTTCGACGGCCGCTCACCGACGAACAGAAACAGCTTTATCTCACGCGACAATTCGAGAAGGCGCCGGACCTGGAGACGGGAGTCAGGCGTGCGCTTCTCCTCATCCTCAAGTCGCCGCGGTTTCTCTACCGTGAGATTGGCGGCGACCGGGATGGCTTCGACGTTGCCTCGCGGATCTCGTTTGGGCTATGGGATTCATTGCCCGATCCCCCGCTGCTCGAGGCTGCGGCCAGCAAGCACTTGGCCAATCGAGAACAGGTAGCGTACCAGGCTGAGCGAATGGTTGGGGATCTGCGGGCGCGATCGAAGATCCGCACATTCCTCTTCCAGTGGCTCAAGCTCGAACCCGCTCCCGAACTGTTCAAGGCGAAGGAGCAATTTCCCGACTTCGGTCTAGTGGACGCTTCCAACTTGCGCGATTCCCTCGACCTGTTCCTGGATGAGGTGGTCTGGAGCCAAGGCTCGGACTTCCGTCAGCTCTTTCTCGCCGATTACCTCTATCTCAATGGCCGGCTGGGGCGCTTCTATGGGGCGAACATCGCGCCCGACTCTCCATTTGTTAGAATCTCCCAGGATCCGCACACGCGCGCGGGAATCCTCTCGCACCCCTACCTGCTGGCCACGTTTGCCTACACGGCGACCAGTTCGCCCATTCATCGTGGCGTATTCCTCGCACGCAATGTGCTGGGAGTTCCGCTCCGACCGCCGCCGGAGGCGTTTGTGCCGCTTCCGGCCGATCTGCATCCTCAGCTCACCACGCGCGAACGCGTAGCGCTTCAGACCCGGCCGCAGCAGTGCCAGGCTTGTCATGGGATCATCAATCCGCTCGGCTTCACGCTGGAGAACTTTGATGCCATCGGCCGCTTCCGCGAACGGGACCAGGGCAAACCAATCGACGCGACGGGGATCTTTGAAACACGCACGGGCAAACGAGTGAAGTTCGCAGGCGTTCGCGACCTGGCAACATTCCTGGCAGACAGCGAGGAGGCGCAGAATGCGTTCATTGAGCACCTCTTTCAGTACCTGGTCAAGCAGCCCATCCGCGCTTTCGGTCCCCGTGAATTAGAGAATTTGCGCCAGTTTTTCCGGGGACACGATACCAGTATTCGTAAACTAATCGTGGAGATCATAGCAACCTCGGCTCTGCCTTCGAAGAATTAGAGTATGTTGCAACAATCGAGAGAGAGTGTTTTGCTTCTGGTGCCTGTCCTCTTTGTTGCGACAAGCTCTTAGGAGTGCTGTCTACGTGATGAATCAGCAAAACCGCCGCGAGTTCATTCGGGACCTGGGAATCGGGGCAGCCGCTCTGCCTTTCATCCTGAACTTGCCCAGCCTGGGCTTTGCAAATCAGCAAGGGCGCAAGCAGCGGTTGGTGATCTTGTTCAGCCCGAACGGCGTCGTGCCCAACACGTTTTGGCCGGAGAAGGCCGGCAGTCTGACCGAGCTGAAGGAGAGCTTGAAACCCTTGGAGCCGTTCCGCGATCGGACCCTGGTCCTGCAAGGGATCAGCGACAGGGTGCGCGGAGACGGCGACAATCATATGCGTGGCATCGGCTGTTTACTTACCGGCATCGAGCTCTTTCCTGGAAATGTCCAGGGAGGCTCGCATACCCCGGCCGGATGGGCCAAGGGGCTATCGATCGATCAGGAAATCAAGAATTATTTGCAAAGCAGACCCCAGACCCGAACGCGTTTTGGATCATTGGAATTTGGCGTCATGGTGCCGGATCGTGCGGATACCTGGACCCGCATGGTGTATGCAGGTCCGAACAAGCCACTGGCGCCGATCGATGACCCGTACCAGATGTTCGCCAAGCTTTACGGCCGCATGAAGAATCAGGAACTCATGAAGAGCGTTCTTGATGATCTGCAGGAAGATCTGCGCAAGGTGAGTGCCAAGGTTAGTTCGGAAGACCGCAGGCTGCTGGAAGAGCATGCCTCCTTCGTCCGCGCCATGGAGCAAGAGCTCCGGCCGGCCCGGCAGGAAGCGGCAGGGCATGCGGTTCCTGCGTTGGACCCAGGGCTGAAGAAGGCGAACGACCAGATGCCCGAGATCAGCAAAGCCCAAATCGATCTCATGGTCCAGAGTTTCGCGGCTGATTTTGCGCGAGTTGCCACGCTGCAATACACCAATTCGGTTGGTGGAGCCCGAATGCACTGGCTCGGCGTGAACGAGGGCCATCACGAGCTCTCTCACGCCGAGGACAAGGACAAGGCTGCTCAGGAAAAACTGACCAAGATCAACCAATGGTTCTGTGGCCAGTTGGCCTATCTAGCCCAGAAGTTGGCCCAAACGCCCGAGCCAGGTGGCAGCGGTAGTCTGCTCGATAACACGTTGCTGATGTGGACCAATGAGCTCGGCAAGGGCAATTCCCACACGCTCGATAACATCCCGTTCGTGCTGGTGGGCGGCGGACTCGATTTCCGCATGGGCCGCGCAATCGCTTACAAGAACGTTCCCCACAACCGCCTCCTATTGTCCGTGGCCGCAGCCATGGGTCATCCTATGCAAAGCTTCGGCAATCCCAATTTCTGCGGCGCCGGCGTCTTGGCGGATTTGACGTGATGACGCCCGCCGCGACCGCACGTCGGTCTGCCCTCGCCAAGCTCTGGGGCATCGAAGATCCGCCCCGGGTACTCACGCCCAGTCCGCGTTCAAGGCTCACTCCCGTAAGGCGGCTTTCAAAAGCTTCCCCGTCGGTCCCTTAGGCAACGGCTCCGCCCGAATATCGATAATTCGCGGATACTTGTAAGCAGCAACGCGTTCCTTGCAATACGCCTTCAATTCATCCGCCGTTACCTTGCTCCCGCTCTTCAAATAGACCACCGCCTTGACTTCCTCGCCCAATTCCGCATGCGGCACGCCGATGACCGCGCATTCCTGCACCGCCGGGTGCTCGTACAGCAATTCTTCGACCTCGCGTGGATACACGTTGTAACCGCCGCGGATGATCATCTCTTTCATGCGGCCGACAATGGCCAGGTAGCCTTCTTCGTCGAGCCGGCCGATATCACCCGTGTGCAGCCAACCGCCCCGCAGCGCCGCAGCTGTTGCTTCGGGATTCTTGTAATAGCCCTTCATGAGGTTTACGCCGCGGATCAACACCTCTCCCTCTTTCCCCACCGGCACTTCTTCGTCCTTGTTGTTGACGATCTTCACGTCGCAGCCCCAAATCGGTTTGCCACAGCAACCCGGCTTGGGCCTGATATTCCCGAGGCTGAACGTCGCAATGGGCGACGTCTCGGTCAGCCCGTAACCCTCGCGAATGTCGAAGCCAAATGTCTTCTTCCACGCGCTCAGAGTATCGACGGCAATCGGCGCCCCGCCGCTGATGCAGCGCCGCAGCCGGCTCAGGTTGTACTTGCCGCGATCGGGATGGTTGAGGAGCTGCACATACATGGTCGGCACGCCG
>Ga0116221_1001353_pt1 | contig 16485 bp, 11 predicted proteins | sample Sb_taG_5_FD_88965 | JGI IMG/M metagenome (GOLD analysis project Ga0116221, IMG submission 88965) | Peat soil microbial communities from Weissenstadt, Germany - Sb_50d_8_FC metaG | ecosystem: Environmental > Terrestrial > Soil > Wetlands > Peat | place: Germany: Weissenstadt | collected 2010-09-21 | reverse complement strand
GGCTGCGACATTCTGGTGGTCAAGCCGCAGGACTTTGGGATCCGTTTCCCTCGGCACACGCGCGGTGCCCACCTGCGGGTCATTACGCCGCCGATCCTCTATTAAGGACCCTGAGACTGCAGAGAGGTCCCGACCGCCTCCATGTCATCGCGCTGCAGCCCGCGTGCGACGCCGTGCGCCTATGACCCCTAAGGGTGATTACGTATGGAACCAAAGGTGATTACGTATGGAACCAAATCTGTCAGGGCCGTACCTTAAGTGAGCGATTAGGTTGCTCGCGAGACTGAGTAATCAAGCAGACGTCTGCAGTAGAGGCAGTCCGGAAAGTTATGATTCTAAATTACGCCATTCAGCGGCCTTCGATTGACACCGCTCTGCGCCAAGGAAGCGACCAGCCGGGCCATTCTAAGAAATCACCGCTGTATTGACGATAATGCCTAAACACATCGCGCGACTCCTGCTGCTGTTCGTCGGATTCATCGCCGTCGCGATCACGGTGCGATATTTCCTCACCGACAGGTCCTTCTATAGGTACGGGCACTATCGCGGCGACTCGGTGGCGGAAATCGCCCGGGACAAACCCAAGTACCAGGGCACGGCATATTGCGAATCCTGCCACGCAGCACAATTCGCCGAATGGTCCAAAGGCATCCACAACAGCGTCAGCATCGGCAAGTTCGTCACATGCGAGGTCTGCCACGGCCCGGCCGGCAGCCGCGACCCTGAGCAACGCTTTATCAACGCAGCGACCGGCCGGGTTCACCCCAACAACCTGAAGCTTAGCGTCCCGACCGATACGCGCGCGCTCTGCACGCTTTGTCACGAACAGATGCCGGGCCGACCACTACAACAGGCCCAGATCGTGATCGCGGATCACGCCGGAACGCAACAGTGCACGCTCTGTCATAACCCCCATTCGCCGCAGACGCTCGTCGGATCACTCGGCGCGCCGGCGCATCCGGGCCACGCGGCGGCGGGCAAGAACAAGACCGCGACCTGCGCCGCCTGCCACGGCGCCGACGGTGTCAGCGTCAAGCTGCCCGGACCGACTCTCGCCGGACAGAACCAGGCCTACCTGCTCGAATCGCTCACGGCGTACAAGACCGGCAAGCGCACCAATGCGCTCATGACGCCCATGGCCGCTGTGGTGAGCGAGGGCGATATTGGGGATATTGCCGCGTATTTTTCCGACCAGAAATGCAAACCCACCCTGAATGCCGCCGATCAGGCCCTGGCCGCGCGCAAGGCTGGAGCGTCGGTGTGCACGAGCTGTCATGGGACGAACGGGGTCGGCACCAATCAGGCGTGGCCGAACCTGGCCGGGCAATCCAAGGATTATCTCGCCAGTGCGCTGAAGGCCTACGCGCGCGGCGAGCGCTCGAATGTGATCATGTCTGCGCTCGCCAAAGGCTTGAGCGATGCCGAGGCGGAGAATTTGGCGACCTATTACGCCAGCTTCAGTTGCCAGTAAGACGGCGCGCAGAGCGGATTCGGCCAGGAGGATATCGGAAATGGATGACAAGGAAAAACTCGAGAAGCACCAGATCGCGCGCCGTGCCTTTCTGGGTTGTCTGGGAGGTGCCGTGGCCGGTGGCGCCGCCGTGGTAGCCACGACTGCCGTGCTGCCCAACGAAGCACGGGCGGCGGCGAACAGCGCCGCGCCCGCCGTGCCGGCGATCCCGGGCTATGACTGGAGCAAGCACCGTTGGGCGTTCGGCGTTGATGCCACGAAATGCATCGGCTGCCTGCGCTGCGTCGAGGCGTGCAAGGCGGAAAACGAGGTCGCCGGCGACGCTCATCACTTCCGCACCTGGGTCGAGCGCTACGTCTACCTGGAGGGCGAGGACCAGCCGCGCATCGACAGCCAAGACGACCCCGTGAACATCGCAGCCTCCGGTTCGGAAGGTGCCTATCGATTCGCCAACCGCTACAAGGACGCGAAGGTCGAGAAGGCGTTCTTCGTCCCCAAGCTGTGCAACCACTGCACCCATCCGGCCTGCGTGCAAGTGTGCCCAACCGGCGCGACCTTCAAGACCGACGACGGCGTGGTCGTGATCGACCATACCTATTGCATCGGTTGCCAGTACTGCGTCCAGGCGTGCCCCTATGGCGCGCGCTTCTTCAACCCTGAATTGAACGTTACCGACAAATGCACCTGGTGTTATCACCGCATCACCAAGGGTTTGCTGCCCGCTTGCGTCGAGGTGTGTCCGGTCAGTGCTCGCATTTTCGGAGATCTCAACGACAAACAGAGCCCGATCAGTCAGTTCGTTGCCAATAATCGGGTCGACGTGCTCAAGCCTGAAACCGGCAACGCCCCCAATGTCTACTATGTCGGCATCGACAAGGAGGTAAGGTGATGGAACCCCTTTTTGCGGCCGCACCGTACACCGGCTACGTCTACCCCAACGAGACCGTCTTCCCGTGGGGCATACTGATCGTCGTCTATCCCTATATCACCGGGCTGGTGGCCGGCGCATTCACGGTTTCAAGCCTGTATCAGGTATTCGGCCTGACGCGTCTACGCCCGGTCGCGCATCTCGCCTTGCTGACTGCATTGTGCCTGATGTGCTTCGTACCCACGCCGCTGCTGCTGCATCTCGGCCATCCCGAGCGCGCGTTCAATGCCGTGTTCACGCCGCATTGGAGTTCCGCAATGGCCATGTTTGGCTACTTTGCCGGCTTCTATGTCATTCTCCTGGCATTGGAGACTTGGTTCGTGTTCCGACCCTACATGGTGCAGCAGGCGCAACGCAGGAAAGACCTGCTGGGCCGGCTTTACCATGTGCTGTGCCTCGGGTCGCATGATTTGTCAGACAAGGCAATGCGCTACGACCAGAAATGGATCTTCGCCTTGGCCGTCGCCGGCATCCCCGGGGCTCTCGGCCTGCATGGCTATGTCGGATTCCTATTCGGTTCTCTCAAGTCCCGAGAATGGTGGTCATCCGACTTGATGCCGGTCATATTTTTGTTTTCGGCGATCATCTCCGGTACCGCGCTATTGATCGTTCTGTATGTCCTGTCCTGCAAGTTGCGCAGGGTTCCGATTGACGTCGATTGCGTGAAGGCGTTGGGCTACACCCTGTGGGGTTTCGTCATGTTCACCCTGGTGTTGGAGGGGGTCGAATTTGGCAATATCATCTATAAGGCCCGGGAGGGGATCGACATCATCATGGCTTTTGTGACCACCCGCCTGATCGTGCCCTTCTTTGTACTGCAATTCGCCGTCGGCGCGGTAACGCCGATCATCATCCTTTCCTACATGTTCTGGCGGGGTACCGCGGGAAGAGCGCTGGTCGCCGGCATCACGGTGAGCGCGCTGTTGGTGCTGTTCAATGTGATCATGATGCGCTTCAACGTAGTCATCGGTGGGCAGGAGATCTCAAAGACTGGGAAGGGCTTGCTGATTTTTCCCTGGGTGATCTTCGGCAGGGAGGGCGTATTGGCCGCAGCCTCGGTGCTGATCGCGCCGTTTCTGCTGTTGTTAGTGATGATCCGGCTGCTGCCGCCCTGGGAAGACGAGCATGGTGACGATAAAGCGGTGGTGTGAGTTCAAGCCGTAGAGTGGCAGCACACGGGAGCGCTGGAAACCCGTACCGTTGTCGGCATTGTCCGCCGATCGTTCTTGAACTCCTAATCAACGTTGCGGGCCTTGGCAGGCGTTGCGGCGCGGGGCACTGCATCGATTGTCTGCAAGGCGCCTGGCTCGTCTGACCAATCGCCCGCTATAAAATGGATTTTACGAACATTGAATGCCCAGCACCGACATTAAAGTCTGGTCCATTCGAAAATTGCTGAATGGCGGCAAGCGCTACCCGCACCCCCGGGCTGCCTTCGTGTTCTCACCCCACGCTCAAGCCGATACCGGCCAAAAGCTGCTTTCGATGAGCAACGGCCACGTTCAGAGCCTCGCTCACTGCGGTCATCGCGGTCGCGCTCAGGTCCGATCGGCAATGTCGACAAGTTGCTGAACGCTTCCCGTCTTATCCTGCATCATCCAGTGGGTTAGATCGCCGCTCGATATCACGGCGAGCACCTTGCCGTTTTCCACAATCGGCAGGTGCCGGAACCGTCGATTGGTGACTATCGTCATCGCCTCGCCGACCGTCGTCGTCGGCGGGATACTGTAGGGATTATCGGTCATTACCTCTGAGACTTTCGTTTTGAGTGGATCACGGCCGGCGGCCAGCACCTTGTTCATCGCATCCCGCTCCGTGAAGATGCCTATCAACCGTTGGCCATCCATGATGATCAGGGCACCGAGCTTCTCGGAGGTCATCGTGCGCACGCACTCGGTGACCGAGACATCGGGTCCAACGGAGTGTATCGGATCGCGCTTATCGAATAACCTGCTCAATGGAGTCCGACGCCTGTCACGTATGCTCATGAAATACACGGCGACGATAACGACGGCGACGATCAGAAAGAACACGTATATCGTCAATTTGCCAATCGTCGTCTGCACATCTTCGACCGCAGCAAACGCGGCGGGGGATAGCAGTGCGAACCCGCTGGCGGCGACCGAATTGCAAAGAAACCTTCTCATTGCTGTTGCTCCTCGATTGGTATGCTGACTGCGATCGAGTCGCCCGCTTACCGCCGCTTTGGTACGTGCTCGGGCCCTGCATCCGAGCCCGCGCCATTTTCGACGTCTATCGGTGAGCGTTCTGTGGTGACATTGAACCTAACTACGAGTGACGTCAACCGCTCTGCGACGGTTCAAGAAAATGCCATTGGGACCCTTTATGAGTCGGTGAGAAGTCGGCATCTCGGCAATGCGGCCAACGTTGTAGCCGGGTACCCGCCGGCGTTCTCAAGCTGCGGCGCTGGCCGTTTCCACGTCCTGCAAATGATAATCATCTCGCCGGCCTCTGCACCGCCTCTGGCGACGCGGCGGGGAAAAGCCAAGGGGGGGCGAAGGTGCTCGCATCGAGCCTCGCCAGCCCGGTCATCACTGCGTACCGGTCGCATAGGAGCCACCGTTGCGCAGTGCCGCGACATATCGCCGGTGCTGGTCGATCATCCCACCTGTCGCTTACGCTAGATCGTATCATTTGTTTACAGAGGATCGTGTCAGCCTAATCGATCACTGCATCCTCGCATCCTTTTGTCACCTGTAACAAATGACGGGCGCATCGCAACACCTATAGCGCAACAATCGGCTCAAACACAAATAATCAAAGATTGGACTCGAAATGATGGATGCACGACGGTGCGCTGACGGCTGTCAACGCGTCTAAGCAGCTCGCATCCTGCTCCCACATTGAGCACGACCCATAGCAACTAGAGACTCACCAGATGCACGGCCGCAAATATTTCAACTACCCCTACTTGTATGATATTTCGATCGGGGTTATGTTCTGGCGGTAATAATGGCGCTCGTTGGGTGTTTGATTGCATCTACAACTGAGCGGCTCAAGGCAGGGCAGAGTGATGTTTCTAAAACTCGAACTCTTTACGTCGATTGCTGTGACGATTGGTGTACTGTTGGGCACCGTTGCTAATGCCGACACGCTTCAAGCGTGTATGGAGACGAAAGCGGCAGCGCTCGGTACAGTGACAACGGAAAAAGTGCGCGAGAGACAAGGGTGCACAACGGAAGGAACGGATTTCATAGTCAATAATTACCAATACCAAGGATGGAAACAGCACACATGTGATGACGACGTCTGCTGGACGGCACCGCCAGGACGGATAATTACCGATGCGTCAGCCGCAGACGTAAGTGCAAACGGGGACGAGCACACTATCGGAGCGCCGCGGTATTCACCGGATAAGGAACTAGCAACGACGGTGTGCGTTCATGTTCACGCAAAGAGCAAAGAGCAGAGCAAGGGTTCTAGAGGCTGGCAAAAAATTGACTTGATCGCGACGACAAAGCACCTGCCGGCGCAAGAGGAAATGATAACTATTGCCGCGGAATGCGTTAAGGAAGGGGCAAAATAAGCACGCGGACCTGGCCTTCGCGAAAGAACATCGGCCGCGCACGAGGTTCAGCACTATCCCGCCACCGAGTTCCAGGGGCACCTCGAAACGCGATCCTCTTGGACTCAGCGCCCCCAGATCGATGAAGGGTGCTATGGACTAGGCGCCACTCGCCGACTCAAGCGCCGCCTCGCTGTCCTCGCCAGAACTATCCAGTGCCGATCGCCAACGCCAAAACAACCCCGCATTGACCCCTCGCGCCGACAAAACTCCGTTACCGTCAACCCGCAGGATCCCTGGCGTGAAGACAGTTCCCGCCACATCGCCGCGCTGCGCTTTACCCGCTTTATCTTGCTCATCGCTCACTCCAGTAGTCCGACAACTGGAGTGCTATTGTCCGGATCCATCCCTCGGGCAAAAGAACGCCGCGTGCTTACCGCTTACCACCGTGCATCACCGCCAGGTTGCGCATATTGTTCTGGAATGAGGGCAATTGCTTCATGGGATATTGCACGTGCTGGCCTCGCAGGCCATGCCCGTCTGGCGGACGAAACTCGGTACCGCATGCGCCATCGGCGCGGGCTATCGCTTCGCGGAATATGGATGCGATTGCCGGTAACACGTATCCGGAGGTCTGCAGCGCCTACGGCGCTAGCGAAGGCGCCAGCCGGTTCTGCAGCGCCAACGCGGTATTCAACCGGCGCGATCTTGTTCGAGCTCGATCTCAGTCACCGAGCGGCGACCGCCGCCGATTTTCTCGAAGATCTGCTGTCGGTGATAGTCCAGATGCACGCGCTGCTCCGGGGTGAATGGGCGCGCTGGCGCCGGCCGCTCGAGGCCCCAGGCCTTGCGCACGTAGGGATTCAGATGGCGGGAGATCAACAGCATGCCGTCGTCCGCAAATGAGATGTGACCGCGATCGAACAGATGGTGAATATGGGGGGAGAGCAGCAAGCCGTTCGAGCCATCGAGCTTCTCCCGATCGTCGGCGTCCTTCCAGGGCTTGATGTGGGTAGCTCGCAGGTAGCGGCGATCCAGGACGCCGGTCACCCGACATGCCGTTTCCGCATGCTCCACACGCTCGCGAAAAATGCCCTGCCCGTTCCGGGCGTTGATCAGCTGCCGCCGCTCGCGAGGCCCGATGTCGGATCGTTGCCAGATGTGTTCCTCGATCGCTTTCTCTGCAAGCTTGCCATCCATTTCCATGCCGATTCGGGCCTCGCAGTCCTCCACTTGCCGGTTTAGCAGCCGGCGCAGGAGCTGGGCCATGGGCGCGGGTATCTCGGCGAGGTAGACGTTTTGATTGAGCTCACCGGAGGCCCGAAGCGGTGACTGCCGGCGGGGCAGAAGCGGCTTGATCTCTGCCAGGTGATCCTTCGGCCGCAGCGGCTCGACCAGCTCCACGAAGCGGATCGGAACCATCCAGCCGTCGTCCGCCGGCCCTGGCTGCGCCGGCACGCCAGATTGCACGGGCATCGGCACGCTCCGAGCGCGCTCCAGCGCGAAGCCAATAGCTGCGATGGTTGCTCCCGCGCACGAGAACACGATGTCGCCTGGCGTCAGGCGCGTCATGTTCTGATGGGACTGATTCCTCGACCCGTTCTTATTCTTCCTCGGTAACCACAAGTAGCCGCCATCGACTTCCGCACGATCGCTATGCGGGTGATTCACCCACCAATGCCGCAGCTGGGGCGTTTCGGCGGCTTCCGTGCGAACGTAGCTCGAAGATTCGTTCTTCATTGTTGTGAGTGCAGCAGCCTCGATTGCGGCGCAGCCCACAGGGGCCGCATATCTGCACAGATAATGCCTGCGATCCCGGCTCCATGATAGGCCCTTGCGCCGTGTCGGCGGCTTGCGTTGAGTTGCATCTGTTACGGAGCCGCCTGTGCAATCGTTTCGGTGCCGGCCGATTGCGTCAGCGCCAGGAGGTCACGCAGTGCGAGATCGAACTGCCCGGCGTGATTGAACCGACGCCACTGCGCTTGCAGCAGGTTGCGCGCTTGCGCAATCTCGCCCATCCGGACATACGCTGCAGCGGTGACGGTCGTGAGATATGCGAGCTCGTCTTCCGCATTGGATGGATGTGGTCCGAGCAGCTCCGTACCGAGCTTCACGATCTCCGGTGCGTTCCGCTGCGAGATTGCCGCAAGCAAATCCGCCCACGTTTTGTGTTCACCCGTCACATCGCGATAACAGGGGCTGGACATAACCTTAATCCAGATTTCCTCAAGCTCGGCCGGATTCAGATACGCCGACGTATCGTCGCTGATGTTGCGTACCGCGTTTTTCCAGGTATTCTGCGCTGGCTTCGCAGCACACCGGTCCCGACTCATGTCAATGCGCGCCAGGTATGACGCGCTGAGCGGATCCAAGTCGTCGAGACTTCCAATGGATACGGCACGGCGAATTTCGAGAGCCCTTCGCACCAGGCGGTCCCGAAAGATTGCGCTGTTCGCGGCAGGCTCGACTGTTGCACCCCGCGGCGCAGAGCCGTCGAGTAGCTCCAGGAACGGGATAGGCAAGAGGGTGAGCGCGGGCAGTTCAAGCGCGTTCTCCCGCATGTAGCGCAAGCGCGGTGCATTGAGATCCACAAACGGGAAGAAATCCGAATTCGGCGGAACCGGTATCGTCTGCAGCAACGGGCCAATCGTCAGATTATCGCCGATCTTTCGCAGCTGAATGTCAGCGACCGATTGTACGCCGACCCGCGTGAGCTCTGCGCGCAGCTGTGGCGATTGCAGTAGCCGATCATCCGGGGCCCGCAGCGTTGCGCCGCGACTCGCAATGATCAGAATATCTAAATCGTCAGTATTGTAGAGCGCGTACGCACCGAAGTGCGGAGCCAGCGCTTTCATGACCGACGCCAGAATTCCTATGTTCGTTTCATAGACCTGCATCCACTGCACGAAGTACCCATCGGGCGCAAGGTACTGCGCGATGCGCCCGTAAAACTCATCCGAAAATAGAGTTGCGACTCCGCTCACCCACGGATTGGATGGTTCAGAGACGATCAGATCGTACGACTCACGCGCGCTTGCAAAGAAGGTCTTTGCATCCTCGTAAACAATGTGGCTGCGCGGATCGTCGAAGACGTTGCTGATGCGAGGACCAAAGCCCTTGCGCGCAGCTTCCACCATGAGCGGCTCGATCTCGATCGAGTCAAGCCGATTGACCAGCCCGCTCGTGAGAAGCGTATGGGTCGTAAGCCCGGATCCGAACCCGATGTTTGCGACGCGGGCGGGGTGCGGGTGCATGCTGAGCGGTATTGCCGCGGCCAGCACCATGGTGCTTTCGTCGACCGTTGCTTTCCCCGGCCCCATTTGTATGCCCGCGTCCGGCTTGCCGTTTGTGGCAATCGTCACCGTCCCGTCCAGCTCAACCAAACTGATCGTGGCTGTCTTGCCGTCTCGCAGATAAGTGACGGTCGCGCCGTCTGGCAGCGCTGCGGATCCGGTGCGGTAGACACCCGACGCCATCTTCGCAGGATCCAGATTCACGACGAATATGGCAAAGCCGAACACCCCAACAGCGGCCGCCATTGCCACGGCTGCGGTGCGCGACGGGTAGCGACGGCTGGCAAAAAGGCGCGACAAGCCTAAAGCCATGTGGATACCAGCGCCTCCGAGAATGACGCCCTTGACCCCAACGAGTGGCATGAGCACGTGGATCGTCAGCAGCACGCCAACGATTGCGCCGAGGGTGTTTGCCGAATAGATCGTGCCGATGGCCCGTTCGCCAGTGCCGCGACGCATGAGCTCGTGCGTCAGCAGCGGCAGGGTCATGCCCGCGCAAAAGGTCGCCGGAATCATGATCAGCGCAGCGATCGATTGGCTTATCGCGTTGAACGCGACATAGCCGCTTGCGGTGTGCGCCGAGGTCCCCAAAAACCACGCCATGAAATCAAACGTCAGGTTGTAAGCTGGCAAGGTCAGCGCGGCCAAGGTTCCCATGGCGATCATGACGTAAGCCAGGTATGCCACCGGATCGGCGATTCGCTCGATGCGCCGGCGCACATACAGTCCGCCGAATGCCAGTCCAAAAATGAACGCGCTGAGCATGAGCTCGAATGAATGTGTCGAGCTGCCGAGTACCAGGCTGAGCATCCGAATCCAGCCCAGCTCATACATGAACGACGCCGCACCAGTCAGGAATGCCGCGACCGTGAACCATCTGGCCAACTTGTCTTTCCCCGAGAACGGCGCGGATGCGGTCTGTGGCGCTGCGGCGGGTTCCGCCTGGCCGCGGACGATCGCCCAAATCACCAAAGCCAGTGCGATATTGAGGACTCCGGCGGTCCGGATCGTGCCGGGCAGGCCAACAGCTTCAATCAGTACAAAACCGCTGACGAGGACTCCGATCGCGGCGCCCAGACTGTTGGTGAAATACAGGGTAGCCAGCGTCTCGCCCGGCCGCTCGGGCCAGCGGCGGATCAGGCCGCCGCTTATCAGCGGAAAGGTCATGCCCAGAAGCGCGGACTGTGGAAGGATGAGAAGAGCAGCCAGTGACCATTTGTAGGCATGAATCAGCAACCCCGCGGGGAGCACAGGTATTACCGAGGCAAACGAGAAATCAACGGCGGCAACGAATGTTTGATGAAAGAAGATGCCAAATATCCCGATCAGCCCCTCGACCAGTACGTATCCCCAAAGGAGCTGCCTGATGCGGGAGGAGTAGTGCGCAACTGTCCAGGATCCAAGCGCCATTCCTCCCATGAAGATGGCGAGCACGAGGGTTTGCGCGTAGGCGGCATGGCCGAGGAAGAGTTTGAGGTAGTGCGACCAGATGGACTCGTAAATCAGTCCGGTGAACCCGGATACGACGAATACCGCGAACAGCAACCGCCGTCGCATGAAATCGAGTGTCTGCATTGCTGATCTGCAATCCCTGTCCGCCGTGGCACGCGCACAGTACAACATGACGTGAGCACTAGACAGAATAGGCTCGTGAACGCGGTCAACAGCCTCTATCTCGATTGCGGACCGATGGGCTATGCGTCGATGCAGTGATCGGCGATGTCTCGTCAGAACCCTTTGTGCAGCAGCTGGCTGAACAGGTCCATCGGGACTACGGCGGCCTTGATGTCTTTGTAAACAACGCCGGAGTCAGTTTGATCGCGCCGGCGGAGGACGCGACAGCCGCCCGGTGGCCGCGTGTGATGAACATCAATCTGTTGGGTCCTGTCCTCCTGTGCAAATACCTGAGCGCTCAGATGTTGCATCGCCGGAGCGGCAGCATTGTCAACGTCGCGGCGGCGGTCGCCTTTCTCGCCGATGATGATATGCAAGGGTTCATCAACCGCGTCAGTCTGCCGGCCGACGGCGGCTGGGTCGCCGACGGAAGCTGGGATGCGCTGCGGATAAGAACGCGAGGGGCTTAAGTCACCCACCCACCGCGGCCTGCGAGCGGCGCTTGCCCAGCCCGATACCCGGCCCGTCGTGGCACGTTCTCGGCACACCCAATCTCAGTTGGTCACACACGCGCCACCTTGGCCTCTGTGGCGCTCATTCAGGCCCACTGTGGATAGCGAGTTCTCACCCAGACCTCGGCATCGAGCGCGACAAGATATTGACTGACCCGTTCCATAACGTCGGCATCTACTGGAAGTCCCACTGGAACTGTAGCGCGGTCAGCGGTTCGAGCCCATCGAGCCCGAGCATAGACACGCCGAGGTCTGAGCTCGCGATTCCGGCGCAGCGTACAACCCTTGCGTACAGTGCATTGAATCTAGAGGGGATCGGTAATGAACATTCTTCTTGTGTACCCTCGCAAGCCCGACACCTTCTGGAGCTTCAAGCACGTCTTGAAGCTCGTCTCCAAGCGGGCCGCGTTCCCACCGCTCGGCCTGTTGACGGTCGCGGCGATGCTGCCGCCCACCTGGCAGCTCCGGCTGGTCGACCTGAATCTCCACGATTTGGACGATGAGGATCTGCGGCGCGCCGATTTTGTCTTTCTGAGCGGGATGATCGTTCATAGACAGTCCGCGCACGAGATCGCGGCACGTTGCGCGGCGCTCGGCAAGGCGATTATTGCGGGCGGCCCGTTATTTACGACGGGATATGCGGATTTCCCGGACATTCCTCATTCCGTGCTCGGCGAGGCCGAAGACGTCATGGCACGGCTCGTGGCGGACATCGAACACGGCACGGTGCAGCCGGCCTATCGCGCCGCGGCGTGGCCCGACGTGCGCAAGACGCCCATTCCGCGCTGGGATCTCATACGTATGGCCGAATACGTCTCGACGCCCGTGCAATTCTCGCGCGGCTGCCCGTTCAGCTGCGAGTTCTGCGACATCGTCATCATGAACGGACGTGTGCCCCGCACCAAGGATCCGGCGCAGTGGGTTAGCGAGCTCGAGGCCCTGCGTGTAGCCGGCTGGAAGGACATGGTTTTCATCGTCGATGATAATTTCATTGGCAACCGCAAACGGGCCCGGGAACTCCTCCGCGCGATGATCGCGTGGCGCCAACGCGTCGGCCCGACAATGGGCTTTCTCACGGAAGCCTCCGTCAATCTCGCCGATCACGAAGAATTACGCGAGCTGATGGTCGAAGCCGGATTCAAGAAAGTGTTTCTGGGCATCGAGACACCTTCAGCCACCGGTATTGAAGAATGCGGCAAGACGCAAAATAGCTGCCGAGAACTGGGCGCTGCCGTGCAAACGCTGCAGCACAGTGGGTTGGAAGTGATGGGTGGATTCATCGTCGCCTTCGACTCGGATCCGCCTGATATTTTTGCGCGGCAATTCGAGTTCATCCAGCGCAGGGCAATCGTAACCGCCATGGTGGGATTGCTCACGGCCCTGCCGCAAACGGCCCTCTACCAGCGGCTCGCGCGTGAAGGGCGCCTCCTGGCCGCAATTGCCGGCAATAACACCGAGGCGGCCATCAACTTCGTGGCGCGACTGGACCGGGACTTGATCATCTCGGGCTACAAGGAGCTGATGCGCAAGCTCTACGCGCCGGCCCAGTACAACAGACGCGTTCGCACATTTCTGCGCGCCCTGCGCCCACGCGGACCGGCGACGCGGCTGTCCAAATCGGACCTGAAGGCGTTCCTGAAGTCCCTCTGGCTGTTGGGAGTGTGGCACAGGGGCCGGCGCGCCTACCGGAGCCTCTTTTGCTGGACGCTGCTGTCGCGTCCCAGGCAATTTCACGCGGCGATTGAGCTGTCCATTCTTGGCCACCATTTCCGCCGCGTTGCGGACCGGCTCTGAGCGGTATTCAGCCCCTCCTGCTCGTGCGCAGGCGGCCGCGCCCCGGCGAATTGGCATTCAAGGAGGATGCCGGAACGGACCGGTGCACACCGGAGGGCTTATGAGTTGATGCGCATATTACGGGGCGAGCAGCATCACGGTATTGGTGTTGTCATCATTGAAATAGATCAGGTTGGTCTGCGTGTTTACCATGCCATAGGGTCCCATCGTCGTGACGATCGTGGGCACCGTGACGATGCCAAAAATCGCGCCGGCCGCGCCGGTGTCGACGTTCTTGGTGGCGACCACGCCGGCGGTCGGTGAAATTTCGATCAACAGATTGGTGCCGCTGGGATCGAGTGTGTTACCCACCACGAGATCACCGTTGACGAGCAACGCGCCGCTGATCGGACCATTTAGCGGCGCGCCGGAGGCGATAACCTTGGCGGAGGCGGCGGACGGGCCCGAGAAGCTCGTGCCGGAGACGAGCACGCCATCGGTGCCGATCGCTGCGACGCTCGATAGCGCGACGACGCGATTGGAGTTGGTGTCTACGACGTAAAGGGTGTCGTTTGCAGCATCGTAGGTGAGGCCCGCCGGCGCCGAGATCGATCCGGGTGCGCCCAGGTTACTGCTGAACCCGGAGGCGATTTCGGTGAATGAGGCCTGTGCGTCGCCGTTCAGAGTAATGCGGTCAATCGCCCCGGTCATCACGTTGGAGACGTACACAACTTGATTGCCCGCGTGGGTCGCGTACATTGCGCTCCAGGGCTCGGCGAAGACATCGGTCGAAAAGGGCATCGATACGGCGCCGCTCGGGGCGATGAGCACCGTGGCATTGGCTTGGCTGGCGGTCGCGACGATGCTCCCATCCGGTAGGCTCGTGAGTGAGGAGCAGCCCAGCAGCTGCGCGGATTGGGCGATACCGTAGGGCGTCGCACCAGCCACGGGGTGCAGTCCGATGATCGTGGTGCCCAGGCCTTGCGTGTTGGTGCTGCCATCATTGAAGTTGCAAACGATTAGATCACCCATCGTGATGAGCCCCGCGGTGGCGGTGGCCACGGTCAAGCCGTAGGGGTTACCGCCGTGCTCGGTGGGATCAAGTGTCGACCCGATGGTCGTTATCGTGGCGAGTGTGGGCAGCACCGCACCGGAGATCGTCACGTTTGTGACAGTATTTTGCATACCGTTGGAGCTATAGCCGCCGCAGCCGGCAAGCAGGGCAATCAGGGGAAGCAGTGTCGTGAGCATGGCGCGACGCGCCTGCCCGAATGAGCGTACTGGACTGTTCATGGGCTCGAGCCTCCAGGAAAGCGACGATGGCCATCCCCGAGCGAAGGGGCCGGGGAGCGTTGCAGCTTGCTCACGCTTTGCAGAAAAGGCGCTGGCGCGTTGCGTTTGATAGTAGGTACCGCGGCCGGCGTTTTGGGTTTCGAGCGTGAGAAAAAAAGGTCGGGGGGGCTGGCGAGGCCGATTAACCAGCGGACCTCACTGATAGCGCATGTAACGACGGGCTTGCGACGCAGGACGCCGCCCATGCCAAAGCCAGTCGGAAGCGCGCCGAGCTTCATTACTGTGGGTTGTCTTTCGGTGTTATGTGTTTTTAACCCGAACTCCTTCCCGTTTTTGATTCTGCCGTGGTCAGTAGGTCCCTATTTTTTGGCTGTTTTGACTGGAGTGAGTGGCTTTTGTTGGCTGCATGATGTAGGCACTAGACTGTTGCAGACGTGGTGCGGATATCGTCTATTTGGCGCATTGCAAAACGTGGAGGTGCAGTGCATGTCGTCACCCTGCCGGGCAATCGCCTTGAGGCATTGAAGGGCGATCGCAATGGGCAGCACAGCATTCGGGTAAATGATCAGTGGCGAGCCTGCTTTGAATGGCCTAAAGGCGCAGATGGTCCGGCAAATGTTGAGGTGGGTGGATTACCACTAGAGGAGATCTTTATGACGCGTCATGCAACTCATCCTGGTGAGCATCTCGCCGAGCAGCTCGAGGCACTCAATATGAGCGCAGCGGAGCTGGCACGTCAGCTCAAGGTTCCGACGAATCGGATTACGCATATCCTCAATGGGCAGCGTGCGATCACTGGGGATACGGCGCTGCGTCGGGGCACTTCTTCAGTACGAGTGCCGATTTCTGGTTGAGCCTGCAGAAGATCTGCGAGCTTCGTGTGGCCGAGCGGGAAAGCGGCGCGGACATCAAGGTACTGCCTCGGCTGCGCAATCGCGCCGCCTAGTCCACTCTTTCTCGATAACAAGGGCTCAAGGCGACGACGTCCGCGCCTAACTTTGGCGAGACTCCCGCAGATGACCGAGCAGGCCACGGTCGACGCCGACGGCCTTGGGGGATCCCACTGCTTTTCTCCTGATACTCCCCGCTGACCTGTGGCCCGTCTTTCGGGAAGCTTCGTCGTGTGGTGTTCAACGAGTCGTGAATGGTGAAACGATAGAACCCGCGAATATTCCAGGGCTGTGGTTCTATTCCACAGCTACATTGCACTACGAACCATTAAATATTTGATTTATGGTCGCCAGGGGTGGAATTGAACTTAGGTGCCGCGTGGCTGCTTTTGGCTCTTGGATGAGTTCTTAAAATCGGGGTTACCGAAAGTTACCCCGTTATTTTGCGTGCAATTTTGGCGGCGACTCAGTTCCGAAGATGGCTATTTCGCCCGTTCATTCGGCCGCACGGTCTAAATTTGAAGCCTTCCCTGTTGCATTGGTGCGCGCCTAGCGATCAAGGGCCGTTACGGCTTTATCGCCACGATCTTCCCGTTTTCCCACACGTACAACGGCGTGCCATACATGCGCGCAGTCTTCCGCGCATCCTTCGCCGCACGGCGCAAGGCCCGCCCTACTCCCGCAGCAAAGTTTTGAGGACGGTCTTTTGCTCGCGTCTTGGCTTTCACGGCCCTTTCTCCAGTAGCCGTGGTGCGCGGTCCGAATTGCCGTAGACCGCCCAAGCGTCGGCCAGAGGTCGGTAGATGCGCTGGAAGTTTCCCCAGCCGCGCGAGAACCGACGAACTACATCAGTCCGCGGCACGTCATGCCCACCCTGGCGCACGCGGGCGGCGCTACGTCGTAGCGCCAAATGTACCGAGCGTAGTCGAAGATACACCACTTCAATACGATAGCCAGCCCGTTTCCAAGATTGAAGCCGACGTACGTAGGTCAAACCACTGAACGTCGTCTCGAATTAAAAATCTAAATTTGCGTCTGCCAGACGATCGATCTCCCTCAATACCATCCGGGCCGCCGCGATGGTCGCAAGCTCTGGCTTGAGCGGGGACAAACCACCCGCTATCAGGTCGGCCTTTACGAAGTGGATCACGCGCGCGTCCTCGGGCAGATACTGGCGCGCGAACG
>Ga0116221_1001347_pt1 | contig 16509 bp, 16 predicted proteins | sample Sb_taG_5_FD_88965 | JGI IMG/M metagenome (GOLD analysis project Ga0116221, IMG submission 88965) | Peat soil microbial communities from Weissenstadt, Germany - Sb_50d_8_FC metaG | ecosystem: Environmental > Terrestrial > Soil > Wetlands > Peat | place: Germany: Weissenstadt | collected 2010-09-21 | reverse complement strand
CCCAACAGCATTTGGCGCGCGCCAAGACGCGGCGTTGCCCCGCGCCAATCGGCTCTTTCGCGCGGCCTGGGTGGGTCACTTTTGGCGAGCAAAACCGGGTAAATTCTCGCGAGTGCCGAAGCTGGCTGACGCCGTAAGGGTTTAGAAGAGCCGGTAGCTGTCGCGATATCCCCTTCCCACCACTAAGCTCCTGCGATCTGGGAAGCTTGGCTATACCGGATTCCTCCCGCAGACACGCCGGTCACGTTGGGAGTAACGGCCTGCCGCGGTCATTTGTGGCAAGAGGCGGTTCGCATCAGGGCGGTCCGCCGTCAAAAGAGGCGGGAATCGGGGGTTTTCACCGGCGGCAAAGCGTGCCCTCAGGGCCCGGCGTTACCGGACGGCAGCGAGCACGACCGCGGCCAGCAGGAAGACCGCGCATGCCAGTTGCTCGGCGATCCGAACGGGGCGCGTAGCGCGCTCCTCGGTCGCGACCCTGCGGCGCAGTTGCGCTCGCCACCAAATGGCGTCGGCATCGGGCAGGGAAGGGCCGGAGCGCGGAGCGTCCATGCGCTTCATCCAGTTTGCGAACTCGGTGTCATTCATGGCTTCCCTCGAATCCGTCCCGCTTCAATATCTCTTCCATTTTACGCCGGGCGCGGAAGAGCAGCACCTTCACGCTTTTCTCTTTCAGCCCCAGAATCCCGGCGATCTCCCGATGGTCCGCGCCTTCCACGTACGCCAGCCAGAGCAATGCCCGTTCCTGCTCGCTGGCCAAGGCGAACAGCCGTTCCACGTCGGGCGGAAGCTCCACCCTGGAATCGAGCGCTTCGTCGCGGCGAGCAGCCAGTTGCCACCAGCGGCGGTGCCGGCTCCGCGCGCGGTGATAGTCGGTGATCTGGTTGGTCGCTGTCCGGTAGAGGTATGACTTCCGCTGCGCTTCGAGTAAGGGCGGAGCGCTCAGCAGGCGGACGTAACTTTCCTGCAGGATGTCGTCCGCGATGGTGGCGTTGCCCGCTACCCGGCAGATATACGAACGAAGGGGGCGCGCGGTTTGGGCGTAGAAGCGCTCGAACTGTTCGCGGCTGAGCGTCTCCGCCCGGCCCGCGTGCGCGGCATGTTCCATTGACGTAGCGATGGTCACGAATCCGAACGCTTCCCGAGCAGGCCCCAGGATTTCGAGAGCCAGTACGTGACGCCCGCCGAAACCAGGAATCCCGCTCCGACAAAAATGAACACCACGCCTATGCCCATGGCGACCTGGCCGACGAAAGGGCTCGCGCCCGAGCATCCGAACCCCAGCAGCAACAAGACAATCCCCTTCTGAACGGACACCAGTACGGAGCCGAGCGCGCCGGCCGCCCCCGACGACAGATCGGCGATGAACCGCTTTCCCCCTTCCGACTGCAGGAACGAGCCCAGATCCTGCGCCGACCCGAACTTCTCGATCAGTGCCTTGCGGATATCGTTCTGCTCCCGTTGGTGGTGCGAGCTGTACAGCAGGAACAGAATCAGGACGAGCAGGACGAAAATGCCGAGCCCGATTGCCTCTTGACCATTCACTTTGATTTGCCTCCCACCCTCACAACGCTGCGAGAAGGGGAAAGGTTAACTGGCGACTACTGAAACACGTCCCCGGCCGGCGGCAAGACCGCCGGCGTTACTGAAACACGTCCCGCGCCGGCACCACCTGGATGTCGTCCGGACGCAGGTGCAGCGGCCATTTCCCCGCGATCTGGTCCTCTTCCACAATGGCGGCGGGCTTGGGCGAGTTGTAAATCATGGGGGACGGTTCGTCGCCAGCCAGCAGCCGCTTCAGCTCTTCGCCGTTCTTCGACACTGCCACGATTACCACCCGGCCGGTCCGCAGATGGCGCTGAATGGCGCGGTTCACCTCGTCACGTGTCAATTTGGCGAGAGCGGTCTTCAGGTACTCGTTGTAGTTCGGCATGGTGTAGTAGACGCTGTCGATGGCGTATCCCAATTCCGCGCGCTTAGTCCGGGTGAGCACGTTCACGTACTTCATGAGGAAATCGCGCGTGCGCGCGAAGACTTCTTCGGGGATGCCGCCCTTGATCAGTTTGTCCAGTTCATAGAGCGCCAGCCGCAGCGCGAACTTCGCCGTGGGCGGCTCGACGGGGCGGATCCAAAGCTGGAAAATCTGGTAGCGCCGCGCCAGGTTGGGAGACGGCTCCATGAGAAACATGCCCTGCGGGAAATACTCGATGTAGGCGTAGTCCCCGTAATTCAGGCCGCGCTTCTCGCGCATCTCGTCGTACAGGACGCCGCCCATGCGGTGTTGGCCCAGGTAGGAGGCGGCCAGCAGCAGCGCCGGGTAGTCCGGATGCCTGCGTGTCACGCCGATCGGAAACCCCATGGAGTACGCCACTGAGCGCGTGTCCTTATCCACGATCACCACCCGGGTTGCCTCGATGAGCGAGGCCGGCTTGGGCCGGGGCCGGAAACCGGCGCCCTCCGGCAGCTTGCGAAAGTCCCTCTTCAGGCTCTCCGGGAACGTCTCCGGATATCCGCCAGCGATTCCCAGAATCACGTTGGACTGGCTGTACTGCAAGCGGTAGAACTGCTTCACGTCGTCCAGCGCGATCTTCTCCAGGGAGCTCACCGACCCGCCGGGGTAGTGCCCGTAGGGGGTTCCCTGAAAAATGTTCTGGTACAGGACCTCCTTGGCGAGTTCCTCGTCGTTGTTGCCGCGCAGCCCGACCTTCAGATTGTTGATCGCGTCGTCTTTGACGCGCTTGAAATCGTCTTCCCGCCAGCCGGGGTCGAGCAGCATGGCGCGCAGCAGCTTGTAGTATTCACGGAGATTGTCCACGTGGGTGGCGCCTGCGAAAGTGCACATCTCCTGGTCCACCTGCGCGCTGACCGAGGCCGCCATGGGAAACATGGCCGCGGTGAGCTGCTGATACGTCATCTCCCTGGTGCCGCCGTTGGCCAGCAACATGGCGGTGAGATATGCCAGCCCCGCTTTGTCCGGCGGGTCCACTTCCGAGCCACTGGTGAGCACGATCCGGAACGTCACCAGCGGCGACTTGCCGGGCAGCGCGACCAGGCGCAACTGGGCCACCGAGCCGTGTGCCAGGAGCAGAAACGAGATCGGGAACTTCAACCAGCCCTTCAACGCGCACCCCCCGATCCACCAGCCGGACCGGTCGCTGGGTGCAACGCAGTAAGCGTAACGCCGGTGAGCGTAACGATTGTCCGGCCGGCTTCGACCAGGTATTTGGCGGCTACCTTCTGCACGTCTTCGGGGGTCAACCGGGCGTATTGTTCGAATTGCCGGTTGAGCGTCTCGGGAGTGCGCCGCAACGCCACGTAGCTGGCAAGGATGCCCGCGATGGCGTCGCTGCTGTCCATGCGCATGGCCATCGAATAGCGCAGTTGTTTGCGTACCGTGTCCAGACGGGCGGCATCCACCGGCTGGTCCTGGAAGCCGCGGATGGTGTCCAGAATGCGATCGCGCGCGTAGTCCAGATCGTCCTGCTTTCTGACTCTGGCCGTGATCTGAAACAGCGCGGGATCGACATGGTCGGCCAGGCCGCCGTAGAGCAGGTCCGCTTTCTGCTCCTCGACCACCAGTTTCTGATACAGATCCGAATTGGCCGAGAATGCCAGGTCTGCCAGCGCATCCAAGGCCGCCGATTCCCTGGTGGCATCGTCGTAGGCGGGCGCCTTGAACGCGATGGTCACGATGGGCAGAGTGGGGACGGGCCAGTCCACGTGGCCGGCGCGCGGTCCTTTTTGCGGCGGCTCCGCGGGGATATCGGGCTTGTAGCCGCCGCGCTTCCAGGGCCCCCAGTACTTTTCCACCAGCTCGCGCGTCGGCCGGCTCTTCACGTCGCCGACTACCAGAATGGTGGTGTACTCGGGCCGGTAGTAACGCTCGAAAAACTTCAGGCTGTACGGGTACTGGTTGGGCATATCCTGGATGTCCTTCAGGAATCCCATGGTGGTGTGTTTGTAGGTGCTGGCGTCGAAGGCGGTGTCGAAGAGCGCTTCCTGTAGTTTCTGAAATGGGCTGGAGCTGTTCTTGTTATACTCGCCCAAAACCGCCAGCGTCTCGGTTTTGAACTCCGGCTCGCTGTAGTGGAGGTTCTGAAACCGGTCGGCTTCCATTATGAGCACCGTGCCGAGGTCTTCCTTGGAAAAGGTAGTGTAGAAGCAGGTGTAGTCGTCGGTGGTGAAGGCGTTGGAAGCTGCGCCGATGCGTCTGATCGTTTCGTCATACTTCGCGGCCGGAAATTTCTCCGTGCCTTTGAACATGAGGTGCTCGAAGAGATGGGCGAAACCGGTGTGGCCCGGCTCGACCTCGTTTCGCGACCCGGTCTGGACCACGATATAGGCCGCCACGATGTTCGGGTAATCCGTGGGCACCGTGACCAGGCGCAGGCCGTTGGGCAGGTCCTCCTGGGAGTAGGCATAGGGGAAGATTTTTTGGGGGCCTGGGGCGGCGAACGCGGCAGCCGCCAGAAATCCTAGCAAAAGCACGTGCGGGCGCATTCACTCTATATTACGGGTTCACGGACCGCCAGGCGTTGACGAATCGATCCGCGAGTTCGTCCACCGCAGCCGTCGACGATTGCATTAGAACTTTGGGCTGCGCGATCAAGAGGGTTCCAACCTCCCACGTTTGAGTCGCGGTCTTGAGGTTCTTGTCGCGAGACAGCGTGACCGGCTGGTAGAGGCCAATCGTCAGGCAGAGGCTGTACGGCCCCTTCTTGACTCGCGCCGACGAGATGCGGAGACCGAGAAATTCCACCGCGCTCTTGTCGACGGTGACGCCGCCATGGCCCAGCCGCGCCTCCAGTTGGCGTTGCAGCAAGTCCGGCGTCAGGCCTTCCTTCTCGAGCTGTGGATCGAGCGTGTCGATGATCACGCTGAGTGCCTTCAGGCCGCGCAGGGTTCCGCGATCCAGCGATGCGTCGCCGGCCCCATAAGTGGCGGCTGAGAAAACCAGGAGAGCGAGAGACAACAGCGTTCGTCGGTACATGACACGATGGTACGCCGTCCGCCAACGTCCGCGCAGTGGGGAGCGGCACGGTGGGGCAGCCCTTTCAGGCTGCCGCCGGCTTTTAGCCGGCGGCACCTTGGCTACAATTGCAGAACGGTGCGCAAACCGGCATCGACAGAGCCCTGGAGCCGTGCCGGCAACGTGCCGGCATGCTCGATGAGGTAACTGCGGTCGAGAGTGAGGACTTGGGAAACATTGACGACCGAGTCGCGGGGAAGACCCGATGAGCGGGCCGGCACCACCACATTACCCGGGGCTTCGGCAAGCTCGAGGTTACCGGTGATCACGGCCACGATCACAGTTTGAATGCGGCTGCGGTTGAAGGAGTCTGCTTGAATAACCAGAATCGGCCGCCGGAATCCCGGCTCGGAGCGGCGAGGCTCGGGGAGATCGGCCCACCAGATCTCGCCGCGCTGAATGTGGTCCATCGCAGACTACCAGGAGTCCTTATCGAGGGACCTGAATTGGGCGCGGTTGAGTGCCGCGTCGACCTTCGCGGGACGGCGCGAGTACACCTGATTCAGGCGTTCCGTAATAGTATTGGTTTGCTGCCGATCTAGGAACTCCGAAATCGCGGTGGCGTATAGTTGGCTCCTCGAGACCCGGAGGCGCCGCGCCGCAGCCTCCGCCTGGCGGAAGAGCTCGTCGGGTACCGAAACAGCGGTTTTCATGTTCCCAGTATAACCCGAGTTATACCACCCGCACGTCCTATCTATAGAGTCTATAGAGTAAAATCGATCGACACGCCATGCCTCTTCCCAACGGAACCAGATTGGGGCCGTACGAAATCGCCGCTCTGCTTGGCGCCGGCGGTATGGGCGAAGTGTACCGCGCGCGAGATAGCCGTCTGGATCGCACCGTCGCTCTCAAGGTGCTCAGCGCGGATTTGCGGGAGCGCCCGGAAGAGCGGGCCGGCCTGATCGCGCGGTTTGAGCGCGAAGCCCGCGCCGTCGCCGCGCTGAATCATCCGCATATCTGCGCTCTCTACGACATCGGTCAGGATCACGGCATCGATTTCCTGGGGATGGAGTACCTGGAGGGTGAGACGCTGGCGGAGCGGCTGACCCGCGGCGCGCTGCCGGTCGATCAGCTTTTGCGTTACGCCATTCAGATTGCCGACGCCATCGAGCGGGCGCATCGTCAAGGCCTGGTCCATCGGGATTTGAAGCCCGGGAACATCATGCTGACGAAAACGGGAGCCAAGCTTCTGGATTTCGGACTCGCCAAGACCGTGTCGGTTTTCAAACCCGCCTCCGGGGAGACGGCCACGCTCACCCGCGCCCTATCGGCCGATGGCGCCATTCTCGGCACCCTGCAATACATGCCTCCCGAGCAACTGGAAGGGAAAGAAGCCGACGCCCGCTCGGACATCTTCGCTTTCGGAGCGGTCCTGTACGAGATGGCGACCGGAAGTCGGGCGTTCGAAGCATCCAGCCAGGCCAGTCTCATCGCGGCGATCCTGGAACGCGACCGGAAATCGGAGAAAAGCCGGTTTCATGTCGGCGAGGAGTTGCATGATGTCTTTGCGGTTGCCGTTGGGCCGGTTGTTCCAAGCCGGCGGAAAAAGCGAGACCATGTTGAGCCAGACCGCACCGGGGCTGGCGGCCGAAATCACCAGGCGGTTCTCCGCGGACGGCGCGGCTTTTCCGGTAGTCGTCAACGTCACATCGTACTTTTTCCAGTCCTGGGTGACCCGAGGAACCTGGGCGCTCGTCTGGACCGTCGCGCCATCGTTGCTGACCATGGCGGCGCTTACGATGGCGACCGTGAGCGGCCCCGCGAATCCCGGCGCGGCCTTGGCATAAAATGAGGCGCGATAGGGCGTATCGGGCCTCACCGGTATGCCCCAGAATCCGTCGTTGGCCACGCCCACACGCTGATCTCCCGAAGCCTGGGTCACGGTCAGCTTGAGGCTGGCAGGGATGGCGCCGTTGAGCGCCCGGCTCGAGTCAAGGGAGATCGATCCCGCGCCGCCACGCTCCTCGACCAGTTGCCAATGTGCCGGATCTTTGGCGTCCTCTTTGAAATTGCGATTGCGAATCAGCTCCGCGTAAAGTCCGCCGTCATAAGAGTAGTTGATCTCTTCCGTCATCAGCCCGTAAAGCACCGGGCTGACGTGAGAAGTCACCTGGTCTGCTTTGATTTGGATCTCGACGGCGCTCGCGGACTAGGCGCGCAACACCGTTGCCGCGCCGAGCAAAACGCAAAGGGCCGCGGGAAGCATTCGCAGAGTTGTGGTATTAGGGAACATACCTTCAGGTCTCCAATTGTTGGTTACACCAGCCATCGGCACAAGCACGGTTATGATACAGCTTTTGGGCCCCTGAACACCAACGCATCGGCCGTGCCTGTTTACAATGAAGACATGAGCGCTTGGGTAACCCGCCGGGCGGTGCTTTTTCTCTCTTTGATGGGGGTCGGCCTGGCGTTTCAGACCAGCCAAAAGGGCGGGTCCATCGCGGCAGGGCCGCAACTGATCCGCGAGGGGAAACTCGACGAAGCCCTGGAGGTCTACCGCCAGGGCGTGGAATCTGCCCCGAAATCGGTGGCCGCGAACAACGGAGCCGGCGTTGTGCTGGACCTGTTGGGCCGCTACACCGAGGCCAGGAAGTATTTGAGCCAGGCGGTCAAGGCAGCCGCTACGCCTCTGGAAAGAGTGCAAATGCAGCGCGCCTTGGCCATCTCATACGGTTTTTCCCGCGACTGCAAGGGCGCCGAAAAGGCCGGCCGCGGCGCCTACGAGTATTTCCTCGCGGCGTCGGATTTCTATAACGCCGGCGAGGTGGCCAACGAACTGGGTCGATTGTGTCTCGAAGCTGGGGACTGGAATACGGCTAACGGCTGGTATGCGAAAGGCCACGAAGCTGGGCTGCAGGAAGAGAACATTGGACGGGATCGCCAGGATCTTTGGGATTTCCGGTGGGCTCATGCCCGGGCGCGGATCGCGATCCGCCGCGGCAAACTGGAGGAATCCCGCAAATACGTCGCTGCCGCCCGGGCCATTCTCGATAAGGGTAGGATCGCATCGCAGCAACCGTATTTTCCATATCTGACCGGTTACGTGGCGTTTTACGCCGGCGACTACCAGACAGCGCTGGCCGACCTGCAGAACGTGCTTCCGGCCGATTCCTTCATTCAATGTCTGATCGCGCAATGCTATGAGAAACTGGGCGACCGGGCGAAGGCCATGGAGTATTACCGAAAGGCTGCCAACACCACAGCGCACACCGTGCCGGCGGCATTTGCGCGGCCTTTCGCCAGGACCAGGCTGGAGTAAACGCTACCGTGGGGGCGTGGCCACTGGCGGCCGATCCCTCGCGAATTCGATCGCCAGCATCTTCTTCGAGTCGGCGACTTCGCGGCTGGAAACGCTTTGTACGCGAAAACCGCGCTCCTCAAAGGCGGGCACGAGTTCGTCGCGGCCGATGAGGCGCGGATGGATCTCGCGAAATATGTTCATGCTGCCGATGGCCAGCAGCGAAGCCGCGAGATGCGAAGGGTTCTCTTGAGCCACCACGAAGACACGCCCGGTCGCCAGACGGCACAGGTTGGCAACGGCGCATCGCCAATCGACGTGCTCCAGTACGAGGACGGCGATCACGAGATCGAAATAACCGGGGACACTGGAGCGCTCCATGTCGTCGACCAAAGTCTCGAATGCGACTCCGCGGGATTCCACGCGCGCCGTGAGGCGTTCGAGCCAGGCCGGATTAATATCGGTGAAGGTGGTGCGATAGGGGTGGAGAATGCTCGCGTCGATGTAGTCGAACATCTGTCCGGTGCCGGCGCCGGCAAACAGGATCGCGGCCCCCTCCCGATTAAATTCTACCCGAGCTCCGAAGCGTATGATAATAGCGATCAGGTGTGTCCATGACCATCCAGCTCAAACCCTCGAGGACGTCCTTCTGCCAGTCCAGGAGTCTCAGGATGCTGAGGAAGCGTGGCTGGAGCTGCGCCGGCGGGAAGTCGCAGAAAAACTGGAACGGGCGATGGAGGGCCGTATTTCCGGCATCCGGAGCCCGTTCCCGCATGAAACGCATGGTCAGATGAGCGGTCAATACCGCAGTCCCTTGAAGCAAGAACAGCGTTCGCGTCATGGCCTCCTGCCCGTGAGGCGCGCAGCCAGTTCCCAGCGGCGCACCGGACCGGTGCGATGGAACCCCAGCGGTGGCAAGGGCGGCCGGAGCTTTCCTTCGCGCCAATCCGTCCAGTAGAACGGCAGATCTGGATGGAACCAGTTGCGATGATCCGCTGCCATCCAGCCTTCGCGCAAGACCAGCTCGATGGCGGCTTTCTTGCCTGACCGCTTCCCGTAAAAAGCCGCCAGCGCTACCGCGGCTTCGGATCGAGTTACGGGCGCGTCCGGTGACGCGTGCAGGCCCGTGTCATCCAGGGGATAAAGCCCACGAATAGCTGCCAGTTGAATCGCGGCGAAGGCCGGGTAGTCCGCTGCGAGATCGTCAAACCAGAACAGTGGAACACCCCGCGCGGCGAGTTGGGCTTGCACTTCCAAAGCGGACGGCATGCCGCCGCGCGCCAGCCACAGGCTGGCGATCGTGCCGGCCGCCTCTCCGATGTTCCACTCCACCGGGTGCAGGCGAAACGCTCCGTTGGTCAGGTGAGTCACACCGATGTTCTTCCCCGCCGGGAGGAAGTTGAGCGGATCGCGCGGCAGAAGCGCGGCCATGGGAATCTGGAACGGCCGCGGCATCCGCATTCTGCCGCTCTCGTTGGCTCCACACGGGTGGATGTCCACCATGTAATACCCGGTTCCCACCGAGTCTTCAAACAACCGGGCGCGCGGACCAGGCTGGGCGTCTTCGATGATGTCCTGCTCGGCCACCCTTCCTCGGGCCACGATGCGCCGCGATTCGCGGATATACGGATACTTTGACATGCCGTCGGCCGTATCCATGACATCGGCGCGCAGGCCCAGCTCCGGATAGCCGCGGCCGCTCCCGTCGTCGCGCGGGAGATCGTTCTGCAGCCAGTAGAGGAACGCCTGGGAAGTCTGCTTGGCGCGCTGCAGGATGCGGGCCAGATCCCCGGGTGTGCGGTCGAGCGGCGATTCCGCGGCGTAATCCTGGTGCGGCCAGTTGATCAGGGCGACGTCGTGCGGCACGCCGCCCGCGAAGTTCCCGGCCGCCAGGAGTCTGCGCCAGGAGAAGAACGGACCAGGCGACATGTTGTTCGGAATCGGCGGATCGTCGCCGAACATGTGGTACTGAAACCAGCCCCGCCAGCCCAGCTCGGGCGGGTAATACGCGCGCAAGGAAAAACCCTGCCGCGCCACGATGCGGTCGTAGTCCGGCGGTTTGAATGCGCGAGGGGTAACCGCAGCGTCGCGTTCGAGTACAAAAGGATAGGTGAAACTCTGGACGCAGGCCGGGCTTGGATCGGCCGCCGCATCCGGTTCGCCCGTTTGCGATTTGGCTTCCGACCCCACCACGTAAGGTACTTTCGCCAGCGGCAGGAGATCGCCCATTTCCGTCGCGTCCAGCACGAAACGAGGGCGGAACCGAATCGCCTCGCGCCGGTCGAACTCCCATGCCAGGGCCGAATCGATGACCGCGCCGCGGCGGTCGATCGCAAAAATCTGCGTCCGCGGAAACAAACTCGGCCGCGGATTTCGGAGCATCTTCTCCAACACTTCCACGCCCGCCTTCGGCTCGAAACAAAGTGGCGATACGTAACATGAACCGGGATTCAGGTTCTCCCTCGCCGCAGCTTCGGGTGTAAGCTTGCGGTTTTGGCGATACCAGTCGCGGATTCTTCCGCGGAATTCCATATAGCTCCGCGTTCCACCCGCGAGCTCGATGAAGCGGTTCTCGTCCAGCGCCGGAACTCCTCCGGCGGTTGCCTGTCCTCCCACCCAATCCGTTTCTTCCGTGAGGCAAACGGAATAGCCGCGGCCCGAGACGCTGAGCGCGGCAGCAATCCCGCCCATTCCCGCGCCGGCGATCAGGACGTCGCAGGAGATTTCGCGAACCCGCGGAGGCATGCTGATGTGCACCAGCGCTTGGTCCGCGTTGCCGGTGATCGGCACCTTCTGGATGTCCAGGATGGTGTACTGCTGCGCCGCCAGAACCGCCGTCAGTGCGGTGCCGAGTACGAGAGACTCAATTCGGGAGTGTCGACCCATGGGCCACCCAATCGGCGGGATTCCAATCCAGCCAGCATAATACCATTGGCCACCAGGGTGCGCTCGATCGGAATGGGATTCCGGTGCGTCAGCACCAGATCCTCGAAGTTGCGAACCATGAATCCCCAGTGATTGTGCAGGTAAAGTTCGATATAGAAACACGTCGCCGCCGGCTCTGCGCGCCCTTCGATACGCGCGGCGAACAGGAAGTCGCGGGTCTGCCCGTCGAGGTGCAACACCGAGCCTCTCAGCCCGTCGCGATAGCGGATGAAGAACGCCTGGGGAGGGGTTTGGCTGCCATCGGGGGGCGCATTGACGCGGCGCGAGAGTGCCGGGTCGAGCAGGTCTCTCGACCAATCGCTGCCGGCCGGGTTCCACAGCTCCTCGGCGCCGCACCAGCGCACCCGTGCGATCCCGGTTTCGCCTCTCGCACGCCGCTCGGCCATCGCCTGCAAAAGCTCCATGCCATGGTACGCGTGCTCTTCGACATCCCCGTACCTGGTGGTGGGCAGCTGGGAAAACGGGGTTCCATGGGGAATGTCGAGCGGCGGCCGCTGCCAGCTCAGCGGAACGGTGGAACCGCATTGAAATGGAATGCGCATTTCACGCACGCGGTCGTAGGTGCTCCGGGCATCCCGCCAGTCGTAGGCCAAATATTTGTCCTGGTACACAGGGATCACGCGTCCGTCGTCATGCATCGCCTGAGTCGCTTCGCTGAAATAGCGCCACCGCGGATACATGAGGTTGCCGCGCGGCGTGCGCTCGTAGTTGCCATGCTCCCCGATGATGGCGACGCCGTCCACCGCAACCTTCGCTCCTCCCAGCCGTAAAGCTTCGGCGACTGTGGGGTAGATAGGGACGCCGTGCTCTTCCGCCTCTTCGCGCGCCATGTCGTTCGCGGGGAACTGGTCGACGTAAAACGAAGCCACGTTCAGCCGGGGTGGATGCCAGGCGCGGTTCAGACGGTAGCCATCCAGCAGCCTGCTCATAAAGACGTCGGCATGCGAGTTGGGGAACCAGGTGTTCATGATGCAGGCGACGCGCGGCTTGAAAGGCGCGGCCAGCCCGAGCGCGGGCGAAGCCAGAAAGACTCGGCGGCTGACGGAGCTCACGCTCCTCAGCTTATCGCGGCGGCACTACTCGTAGTACTGGATTATTGTTCAAGTTTTAATGTGGAATGCCCGTCGTCTGGAAAAACTAAGCCATTACAAACGGGTTGAACCGGTTGGAGGAATTAGCATCATGCGCGTACAGGCATTCTTACTCGTTACTTTGATTATCCGCGCCACGGCCCAGACTTCGGCCATGATCGACATCGATCGAGCGGCGACGACACCGGTGAATCCGGGATTCGGCGGGGTGAACGACGAAGTGTCCGACCCGATTGAATATTGGGATATGCGCTTCAATGCGCTGGCTGCCCGGTTGAATTATGGCTGGGTGCGGTTCCCGGGCGGGATTACCGGCGATGCTTACAACTGGCGGACCGGGGAGGAGGAACCGTCGTGGGTGACGCAGTTTGCCGGCAACAAGGTCGCCGGCGTGCTGCTGCCGGAAGCCGAGCTCTGGCTGGCCGGCAAGGGCGGCGGCAGGTTGATCGATGCGGCGAATCGGGCGCGCCTTTTCGGCGCGTCGCTGGTGATATGCGTCAACGGATTCACGGACACGCCGGCCTCTATTGGGGAGATGGCCGCCTACGCCAGGGCCAACGGGATTCCGGTGGCGGTGTGGGAGCTGTCCAACGAGCCGTATAACATCACGGAATTCTTTCCCAACGCCACGGTTTACCTGACCAGGATGAAACCCTACCGGGACGCCATCAAGGCGGCCGATCCGAATGCGGTCGTGGCCGTTTTTTTCGACGATCCGGGAAGGTCGACAAATCCGAACCCGCCGTGGGACAAGGCCGCGGGCGCATATCCCAATCCGTACTGGGACGCCGTGACGTATCATTATTACCCGCCGCAGAGCACCGGGAATTTCGCCCAATGGATGGCGGATGAAAACGCGGTGCTGGCCACCAAGACGGATGCTTACGTGACGGGCCACCTGGCGCCGTTGAATCGCCCCGGGATGAAATTTCTGATCAGCGAGTTCAATCCATCCCGGGGGAATGCGGACGGAACTTCCACCGATTCGCTGACCAACGGCACCCTGTATGGCGGGATTTACGCGGCGGAGTTCGTGATGCGGATGTCCACGCTGCCTTCGGTGCTGCGCGTGGGACCGCACGCGATCTCCAGTTTCGCGGGCGTGCTCTCGACCGTTGAACATTACGCGAATGTCACGGCGGCGGCCCGTGCGGGGACCAGCATCGATACTTCGACGCTCAACTTCGGCTTCTACTATGCGGCGGAGGCCACCGGGCTGGGCGTGCTGTACGGGACGATCAATCATGCCGTGGAGTACGCCAGGACCACTGTAACGGGCGGCAGCACGGTGGCGGCGACGGGCGTGGGCCAGATCCCGGCGCTCTACGCGATGGCCTATATCGATGCGGCGGGCGGCCTGTCGGTAGTGGTGACGAACAAGAGCGGCACGGCGCAGCAGGTGACCATCTGGGTGAACGGGAACGTGGCGGCCGGGCCGTGGGCGACGCAGTTCGTGACGGGAACGGATCCGAGCACCATGAACACCAGCCAGGACCCGAACGCGATCGCCGTCGAGACGGGGAGATCGGCGAATCCGGTGACGGTGCCGCCGTACAGCGTGATGCGGGTCGACCTGGAGCCGGGCACGGCATGACCCAGTGTCCAGAGTTAGAAATTCGGTGAAGAAGTCAGGCCAAATTGTGGGGCAGGCCGGAAGGCTGGCTGCGGCCAGGATTGGCCGCCCCACACCTTCGGAGACTTATGCCGTGGATTTCTAACAAGGCGAACTCCTCTCGCCTGGAATCGAATGGGAGGCCGGCTTGGACCGCTTGACCCGAATGCGTGCTCCCCAAGCCGAGTCGTCGTCCGCTTGGGAAACCACAAGCCGGTCCGTTTCTTCCTGATCCAGCACTGTGGCTTTCTTTCTCTCTTTGGGTGAACTCATTTTTCGGTTTCAGTTCCTTATTCTAATGCACACAATGTCCCGTCGGCGGCCTCTTTCCATCCTCGGTTACAATGGATCTCGCGAAGTTGAAGTGGACCAGCATGGCGGGCGTTCTCATCCGGGGTCAGGGAGTCGCGGCCAGCATCTGCGCGCAGTTGCTGGGCGCGGCCGGGCTTCAGGTCGCGGTGGAGGAGACCGGGCGCGCGCGGCTGCCCGCGATCCTTCTGGGCGGAACTACCCAGACGCTCATTCGCGACATTCTCGGCGAGGGAGATTGGCTGCGCGGGCTGCCGCGAATCTCCAAACGCGTGGTGGCGTGGGGACCCGACGCGAAGACGGTCACCGTTCCCCATTTTGCGGTCGTGATTTCCGAAGAGGCACTCGCGGAGCGGCTGCGGCCAAAGCTCGCGGAGCGTGACGGCGCCGCCGCGGAGTGGACGTTCTTCGCTTCCCGGCCGCTGCCCGCGGCATCGGTCGAACATCACTTCGGCACGCGCCGGGCCACGGCACGGGCGGTCGAGTTGAAGGATGGGGCGGACGCATCGGCGTGCTGGATTGAGTCTCTCGCGAACGGATGGATGTTTCTGATTCCGGGCTGGCTGCTGGCGGTGGGCGGATCGCCGGAGGCGCTGCTGGGGGACAGCCGGCTGATCGCGGAGCAGATCCGAGGATACGGCCGAGCGGGCGCGGAGTTCCCCGCCTACCCGAGAATCGCGGATCCGCTGTGCGGCCCGGGATGGCTGTGCGGAGGGACCGCGGCGCTGGCCTTCGATCCGCTGTGCGGGGATGGCACCGGGCACGCGATTCGGGAAGCGATCCTGGCGTCGGCCGTGATTCGCGCGGCGGCCCAGAGCGCGAATGCCGATGAGTTGCTGGCGCACTATCGGGCGCGGCTGGTCGCGGGATTCCGGCGGCACCTGCAAGTCTGCCGGGGGTTCTACGCGACCGGCGGAGCGGGCGACTGGTGGCGGGCGGAACTGGACCTGATCGAGAAGGGGATTGCCTGGTGCGGGGATGATCCGCGGTTCCGGTTTCAGCTCGACGGATTTGAGCTGAGGACCACGGTTTGATGCGCGATGCGCGCCAGCGACGGCCGATGGGTGATGAGAATCGCGGTGCGGCCCGCGGCCACCCGGACCAGCGTCTCGGCGATCGCGCGCTCGTTGGCTTCGTCGAGCGCCGAGGTGGGCTCATCGAGAACCAGCACCCTGGGATTGGCGAGAATCGCGCGCGCCAGGGCGATGCGCTGGCGCTCTCCGGCGCTCAGCGTCTGGCCGCGCTCGGCGATGATGGTGTCGTAGCCCTCGGGCAGGGCCAGCACGCGTTCGTGAATGGCGGCGGCGCGGGCGGCTTCGCGGATCTCGTCGTCGGTAGCTTCGGGGCGGCCGTAAAGCATGTTCTCGCGGACGCTGGCCTGGTAGAGGTACGGCGATTGATCGAGCAGGACGACGGAATGGCGGAGGCTCGAGAGCGTGAGATCGCGGAGATCGTGGCCGTCGAAGCGGATGGCGCCGCCATCGGGGTCGTAGAAGCGCACGAGTAAATCGGCGACCGTGGATTTGCCTGCGCCGCTGGGGCCGAGGATGGCGCAGATGGTGCCCGGCGCCACGCGGAAGGAAAGCTCGCTGAGCACGGTGTTGCCGCCGTGGCGGAAGGACACGTGGTCGAACTCGATTTCGCCGCGCGAGTTGTTGAGGTGGACCGCGCCGGGGCGCTCGGCGATCTCCACGGGGACATCGAACAGCTCCCAGACGCGCGAGAGCGAAACGCCGCCGGAGACCAGGTTGGTGTAAAGGCCCATCAGGTTCTGCACCGGGGCGAGCAGGCGCATGTGGTAAGCCATCAGCGCGATCAGCGAGCCGGTAGTGATCTGGCGATCGATCACCAGCTTTCCGCCGTAGAGGAAGATGGCGGCGGTGGATGCGGTCAGCACCGTGCCGGGAACCGCGCCGGCGAGAAACGAGGTCAACTGCATGCTCATCAAGGCGTCGAGAAATCCCTGGTTGCGGGCGCGGAAGCGTTCGACTTCGCGCGCCTCGGCGTTGGACGAAACGACCAGACGCATGCCCAGCAGGGTTTCGAGCAGGAAGCTGCCGATATCGGAGCTGCGCTCGCGGACTTTGCGGACGCGGCCGGCGAGGCGCTGCTGGTAATGCGTCAGCGCCCAGAGACTGACCGGAACCGCGGCGATGCTGATGAGAAACAGCCGCGAGCTGAGCGAGACCATGATGGCGGCGCTGCCGACCAGAAACACGATGTTGGAAAGAACGCTCAAGAGGCTGTCGGCCGAGACCCGCTGCACTTCGGCGATATCGTTGTTGAT
>Ga0116221_1001346_pt1 | contig 16511 bp, 13 predicted proteins | sample Sb_taG_5_FD_88965 | JGI IMG/M metagenome (GOLD analysis project Ga0116221, IMG submission 88965) | Peat soil microbial communities from Weissenstadt, Germany - Sb_50d_8_FC metaG | ecosystem: Environmental > Terrestrial > Soil > Wetlands > Peat | place: Germany: Weissenstadt | collected 2010-09-21 | reverse complement strand
GCTGATTTTACGCTGAAAACCGGATGCTAGCGCGCACGAACGTGCGCGCCAGACGGCTTGACGAAGGTCAGAAGCCGCCGCGGGCGTCGCCGTGGGGGGCGCCCACCGGCCGGTGATGCAGCGTCTGGTAGGCTGCCCGCATGAGGCATAGCCGACTTTGCTATAACTCATAAAATCGCGTACAGTGAGCTATAGAAAGGATGTCTATAGCTCATGACTTGGAATTGGGAGCAGCCTGACTGGCCGCAATTCAGGTACGACGCCGTCGCTCTGGAGCCTCTGGAGGGACGGTTTCTAGTGCATTCCGGTGAATTCATCGGGGCCTTCAAGCATATTGGCCCGGATGACCGGGACCTGCTCAAAATCGAGCTTATTAGCGACGAAGCCCTCAAGACCTCGGAAATCGAAGGCGAAATCCTCAACCGCGACAGCGTGCAATCCTCCCTGCGGCAGCAATTCGGCCTTGGAACCGACATGCGCCAAGTGCCGGCCGCGGAACGCGGTATCGCCGAGATGATGGTGGATTTGTACAGGAGCTTCGCCGAGCCTCTGACCCACGAGACCCTGTTCGCCTGGCACAACATGCTGATGAGCGGGGAGCGTGGCATTCAGGTCATTGGCGGCTATCGGACTCATGCCGACCCCATGCAGATTGTTTCGGGGGCTGTTTACAATCGGAAGGTCCATTTCGAAGCTCCGCCGTCCTCCAGGTTGAAGCAGGAAATGGACAGCTTCGTTGCGTGGTTCAACGAGACCGCGCCGGGTGGCCAACGCCCCCTGCCCGCATTAACGCGCGCTAGCATCGCGCATCTGTATTTCGAGAGCATTCACCCGTTCGAGGATGGCAACGGCCGCATCGGCCGCGCGCTTTCCGAAAAATCATTGGGACAAAATCTTGGTCAGCCAAGCCTCATTGCCCTGGCCTACACGATCGAGCGCGGACGAAAGGCCTATTACACGGCGCTCGAACGCAACAATAAGGACAATGAGATCGCGGATTGGCTGACCTATTTCTCTGAGACGATTCTCCAGGCGCAGGGCAATACGATCAAGCGCGTCGATTTCTATGTCGCCAAGGCCAAGATGTACGAAACGCTGCGGGGCCGATTGAACGAGCGCCAGGAAAACGCAATCGCCCGGATGTTCCGCGAGGGCATCGACGGCTTTAAGGGAGGACTGACCGCCGAGAACTATATCACCATCACGCGGGCGTCGCGCGCGACTGCGACGAGGGACCTACAGGATATGGTCAATAAGGGCGCGCTGGTTAGAACGGGCGAACGCCGCCATACGCGCTACTACCTGAACCTTTCCGAGTTCAATCATTAGGCGAATCATCAACACAAACGAGGTAGCTGGGCGATGAAGCACCGCAGGGGCCACGCTTTGGTGAGCCTCCGCGGTGCCAGAGCTAAATATAAAAGCGGAACGGCATAGGCGGCGCTTCCATGCCGCGTGGCGAGGCCGTTAGAATCTCGCCCACACGATCTGCAAATTTCAGCGTCACTGGCAGGCCGCTAGAAAAGTCGCAGGCGTTATAGTTGACCTTCGTGAGTGCCAGTACATCGCTCATGACGGTCATAAGGTCTCTTTCCCCTCGATTGACCTCGACCAAAAGCGGCTTGGGCGTTTCAAAACCCGGATAGGTGCGCAGCCGCGGAATGTAGCCTGTGGTCCACAGATAGCCTTCCCTCTTTGACATCGTGACCGCCGTGCCTCGAAGCACAGGGGTATCGGTGTTTGGACGAAAGAGCCGGAGGTCTTGAGTCGCACGGATGCGGACACCAACGAGCTTGGTTTCCGGCGGAACTGCCGACGCAAACCCTTCCCATTCTTCGTCAGAAAAGCGCTGGCGGGCGTGAATGAACAGCTCGGCCGGGGGCCCGCCATGGTCTTTGCTGTAGGCTTTGATGACCTCCGCCACCAAATCTCTCGCCGGTTCGCGGCGAACTCGCGGCTCTTTTCGGAATACCAGGGCCCAGCGCGCCCCGGAAGACGACGCCATTGCCTGAGTTGAGAAACATCTGCGCGGCGCAACACGCCTCTCCCTGGTCGGCGGGTGACGGGTCCTGCTTGAACACAAGACCGACGTAGCAAACGCGCGGCCGGACGCCGGCAAGCTGCCAGGGCTGGAGCCGGGCCCCTTTGAAATAGAGAGTGGTTGAGAAATTCCAGGCGATGCGGGCGGGTTCCTGCACCGAACGCTTGGGATTGCCGAAGCGGTCAAGGTCAAGTGCGGGATCGAGGGTCGTTTCACGAACGACCTGGATCACGACCTCCTTATGTAACAATTGAGCCTTTAGCTGGTAATGAAAATTCCTTGCAAAGAGATAGGTCTCCGCCTCTTCGGTCATGTTCGGGAACAGAGCTCCGCCGCGTAGGAAGCCGGCGGCCGTCTTAGCCGACATGAGGTCCGATTGTGTCGCTTCACTAGGGCCTGAAACCTGTGGCCGGCCGTAGCGGAACACATTTTCAGGCACGACAACAATCCATACGTCGGGGCGGCGCTCATCGCTGCGCATATGTTCGATGATGGCTTGCTCGAACAGCTTCACGGCTGAGCGCACCGCATCGTAGCGGTTGTTCTTTCGGATAGCGTTGTCGATCTCTGCGGCCACAAGCGAAAGCGTGACCAACGGCGCCGTTTCGAGCCGCACGCCGAAGGCTGCTTGAAAGCCCGGCCAGGGCGAGGTGTGAAGCTGGTCTGGACCCTTCACCGGAAGGCGCCCCACAAGCGTTCTCAGCCATTTGCTGACGAGATCAATGCCCTCTCGTGTTAGAGCGGTGGTGCGGGCGGAGGGACTCGAACCCTCACGGAGTTTCCCCCAACGGATTTTCGTACCGGCCGCGGCTTTCGCCGCCCCCGCCGCTTGCGGCGGGGTTTGCGGTCTGGACTATCCCTTCACCGTGTCCCGGCGCTGCCGCCGGAGTTTAGGCGCTGCCCGTCTAGTCTCTACACCTTCCCGTTCCATTGAAGGCCGGGCTTGGCTCGGGATTGCCATTTCACAGGTTTCCCCGAATTTGGGCAGTTCTGCACCGCGGGTTTCCCCGCAGGCACTCAATTTGCTCAAGTCCGTTGCGTCTACCAGTTCCGCCACGCCCGCGTGACTCGCCTGTATATGGCATGAAGCGTGAAAAATCTCACGAGGCGGATTTGCAAGCCTTCCGGCTTGTCATGATTTTGATCGGAGCTTCTTGAGGCGCGCAAGGTCCGGGGCCGCGTCTATATCCGCGAAAATGCCGTCGGAGGGGATCTCCACCTCGGTCACACAGTCCCGGTGACGGAGTAGCAGCTGTTTGGCACCGATATCGCCGGCGAGTCCCATCATCTCGCTGAAATACGCAGCGCCGAAGAGCACGGGATTTCCCCGCCTGCCATGCCTCACCGGCACGCAGATGCCGGCGCCTCTTCGGGCCGCGAAGGCGGCGATCAAGATCTGCATGTCGCCGCTCTCGATCGCCGGCATGTCCCCGAGGCAAACCAGCGCGCCGTCGCAAGCCGGCGGTAGCGCGCGTAAGCCCGCCCGCAGCGAGGTGCTCAAGCCCTCCGCATAGGCTGGATTGTGGACGATGGTCAGCTCGAGCCCATTGAGCGCGTCGGCGACGCGCGCGGCGTCAAACCCTGTCACCGCGATCAGGGGCCGCACGCCGCTTGCCAGAGCGGTGATGGCGACGCGGCGGACGATCGGCGTTCCGTCGATCGTCTCGAGGAGTTTGTTGCGGGGTGCCATGCGCGAGGAGCGGCCGGCAGCCAGCAGGATGCCGGCGACCTTTGGCCCAGGACCGTAAGCCGGTGCGGCGCTCATCGAAATCCGTTCGCCTTGCCGCGTTGCGTGGCCGTGATCTCGGCGATGATGGAAAGCGCGATCTCACCTGTCCCCTGCGCCCCGATATCGAGCCCAACCGGCGCGCGAATGCGCTCGATGTCGGCGGGGGCGACACCGGCTTGAAGCAGCCGCTCGACGCGCTTGGCGTGGGTTTTCCGGCTCCCCAGCGCCCCAATATAAAAGGACTCGGACTGAAGCGCAGAGATGAGCGCCGGGTCGTCGATCTTCGGGTCGTGGCTGAGCACGACGACAGCGGTATGGGCGTCGAGGCCGATCCTGGCCAGCGCCTCGTCTGGCCAGTCCCGCGCGATCTCCACGCCGGGAAAGCGCTCTTCCGTGGCGAAAGCCGAGCGCGGATCGGCGATCACCACGCTATAGCCGACCGCCCGGGCCAAGGGCAGCAAGGCTTGCGCGATATGCACCGCGCCGATGATGATCAGGCGAATCGCCGGGTTGAACACATTGATGAAGACCTCGCCGCTGCTTCCTTGCAGCGTGACACATCGGTCGCGGCGGAAGGCATCGTCCAGCGCCGGCGTGAGTTCGCCACCAAGATCGGTCGGTGAATGGACGAGGCTTGCCCCGCCGGTTGCGAGCTCGGTCACCAGCGCCACGGGACGGCGCGACTGAACCTCGCCGGTGAGCTGGCGCAGAAGCGCCCCTGTCGATCCCGCTGCGAGCGGTTCCAGGAAGATCCGGATGTTGCCCCCGCAGGCGAGGCCGACGCTCCACGCCGTTTCGTCCTCGATGCCGAACTGAAGCGTCTTGGGTTTGGCCGTCTCGAGCACCTCGGCGGCTTCGGCGATGACCGCGCCTTCCACGCAGCCGCCCGACACCGAGCCCAGGAAATTGCCGCGCCCATCGATCACCAATTGGCTGCCCGCCGGCTGTGGCGCCGAGCCCCAGGTTTGAATGACGGTCGCGAGCGCGACGGGACGACCCTCGGCCAGCCAGTCAAGGGCGCTTTGCAGGATGGATCGGTCCGGTGCGCTCATGGCCGCGCAGGTCCCGGATCGAGCCGTGGCGCGGATTGGCCCATAGGCTGTCGCAATCCTGTGCGGTCGGCAATTTGAGCGAATATTGCGAGCTTCCTCATTGTTATGCCACGTTAATTACGCCGTCGGCCAATCAATTGACGAAGTTGGAAAATTAGCCACTAATCCCGACAACAAAAACCTTGAGGAGGTCCAATGGCGACGCTGCTTGCGAAGAACGCGCTCGTCATGAGCGGCATCGCGGTGGCATTTGCGCTCGCGGCCGCGTGGCCTGGGTCTCTGGCCCGTGCACAGGGCGCGAATGCCAAGTTCGATGCATCCGTTCGGCCAGAGTTCAGCGAGCCTATAACGCTGGCAAGCAAGGACGGCGTTCTGGAGGTGACGCTCACCGCGCATCAGGGGCAGGCTCGTCTCGACACGGTGGCTGCGCCGGTACAAAACTTCCTCGTCTTTGCCTATAAGGTGGTCCGCGGCACGGCGTCCAACGGGCAGATGTCGGGAGATAATTTATACCCCGCGCCGACGTTGCAGGTGTTTCCGGGGGAGACGCTGATCGTCCATCTGGACAACGCCCTGACCGGCCTGACGATCCGGGATTTCTACGATCCGCAATACACCGCGAAGAGCGAGACGGTGCCGCTCTATCCGGAGCAGATGACCTCCTCGCCGATCAACCTGCACGTTCACGGCGTGCATGTCAGTCCCAAGGGCAACTCCGACAACGTGATGCTGCACATCCCGGCCGGGATGTCGAACACCTACACGTACCACATCCCGAAAAGCATGCCGCAGGGCGCGTATTGGTATCACAGTCATCTCCATACCCTCACCTCTGCTCAGACCTATTTCGGATTAGCCGGCCTGCTTGCGATCGGGCGCACCGATGGAAACCTGCCGCTGGTTACGGAGAACCGGATTCCCATCCGCAACATGGTGCTTCAATACAATGATGTCTTCGATCGGGCGGGAGGTCTAGCCCAACTCAACAACCCCTATTGGTCGCAATATGTCAGCACGATAACGCCGCCTCAAGGTGATCAGCTGGCGAACGGCACGTACCGCCCGCTGCTCGCTCCGGTCAACTTCAATCAATCGAAAAAGGGAGAACAATACTTTACCGTCTGGTACTCAGGCCCGCTATCGATCCGCAACAACCGCGGGCGCTTTCAGTTCATTCCGAGCAATCTGCAACGTTTCACGGCTGATCCCGGGGGCCCAGGCAAAGACGTGCCGGCTGACCCGACGCTTCCCGACTATCAGCGCGACCTGCAATTCACCGTCAACGGTCAGTTCCAACCGGTCATCAAGAGCAAAGCCGGACAAACCGAAATCTGGGTGCTCGCCAATGTCAGCGACATTGCATACATGAACGTCGAGCTTACGGAGACGGCAACGGGCAAGCACCCTGAGATCGCCATTGTCGGTCAAGACGGACTTCCGTCCCCCGAAGTTCACTATCCCGTCACGGACGGGGGGACTCGACTGCTCATACCCCCGGCCACCCGCTACGCCATGGCGGTGACGATGCCCGCTTCAGGGGATCTGATCCTGGAAATGCCGCCGAGAGGCGGTGGCGCTAGCACGATCAGCGCCCCGGGGATCCTTTACTTGAACGACGGTACAGAAAATCCTCCGGCTACACTCGGTAGCTTGAGCGTATTGCCGTCCGCTATCAGTTATTACGACGGGTTCTTCGTCTTCCCAACCCAGATCCTGGCCAGGGCCGTGCCCTCTGGTGGTCAAGGCGTCACGACGGCGTTCACCGACGGACGACCGCTGCAGGCTTACACCGCGTTCGAGGACATTTCTCAGGTCACGCCCGATTTCGAGCGGCAGCTCGTGATTTCAGGCGGATTTCTCAACGATCTCGCGAGCAAGTCCGATCCCAAAGCCTTCGTCTATGCGTTCGCTGGCACCGCGTTTCCCAACGTTCCCCTGATCCAGCCGCGGCTCGGTTCGGTTGAAGAGTGGAGGTTCATCAACAACAACAACGACGAGCATCCGATCCACATTCACGTCAACGACTTTCAAGTCACTCATTATTTCGATCCGACCACCGGTCTCAAGACCGGGCCGGAGATGTGGGGTGTCGACAATGCCAACGTCCCGGCGCCGACCATGCAAATCAATGAGGAGGTTATCCAGCCCGGCGCTTTGACGCTGCGTATGAAGTTCGACGATTTCACCGGACTCTTCGTGATGCATTGCCATCGCCTGAACCATGAAGACAACGGTCTCATGGCGCTGATTAACGTCATCCCGGCCGTCTCGACCTATGCGGTGGCCGTTCCCGGGTCTCCGGGCCGCTCGGCTGAAGTCAAAGTGTACGACGGCAATGGCGACCGGCTCGTCGCCACGGTCACCCCATTCCCGGGCTTTGAAGGAACTCCGAGCGTGGCTATGGGCGACGTTGACGATGACGGCGTCTTTGACCTGATCGTCGGTGCGGGAAAGGACTACGCGCCGGAAATTGTCGCTTACTCGGGGAAGGCGGACGGCGGCAAGCGTGCGTTCGAGACGGAGCTTGCGCGTTTTGCGGCTTTCGCTCCTGACGCGCGCGGCGGTGTCAGCGTGACGGCTTCGCAGATCGACGGAACGAGCGCCGATAATATCATCGTGGGCTCTGGACCCGGCATTCCCAGCGAAGTCAGAGTGTATGGCTCAGAGCTGCCGCGATCGCCGGGCGCGGCTCCGCCGCTCTTCTCAACATTCAGCCCCTACCCTGACGATCGATCAGGAGTGAGCGTCACTTCGGGATTCGTCGACTTCATGTCCGGTCGAGACAGCATCGTCACCGCTCCCGGCCCGGGCAGTCCGGCGCAGGTGAAGGTTTTCAATTTTTCGCTGATGACGCCGATCGGCGCTAGGACTAACGGCAGCGGCGCGGCGGCAGACATGTGTAAGGTCATCGCCGGCGAGCCGGCGATGACCGCCGCGTTCATGCCGTTCGGCACTGGTTATCGGGGCGGCGTCTCGTTGGCCACCGGCTGGCTACCCGGATCGCTGGGTGGCGCCGAGCGGATTGTCGTTGGCCAACTGTCCGCCCCCGGCACGGTGAAAGTCTATTCAAGCGGTTCGGCGTTGCAGGGCGGACCAGCGATGTATCTGCACAGCGCGATGGAGCACAGCCACATCGTCGACTTTACCGAGGCCGCCAGCCTCAACCCGTTTGGCGATACTTCCGGCGTGCGCGTGGCCACGACGAGCACAACGACCGGTGCGGATTTGCTCGTGAGCGGCGTCTCGTCGCAAGACAAGACCGCGCAAGTTCGAAAGTACCAGCTCGTCAGGCCGAAGCCTGACGCAGTGACGCTGCAAGCCGTGTCCATCGCCAAGGTCGTCTCGGTAGCAGGTTCGCTGCCGAATGTGCTCGGCGGTGATTGAGTGAACCGTGAGTGACGACGCTTCCACGCTCCTCCTCTGCGCACGCATTCGTCCGGGGAGTGAGGTCGAGTTTGCACAGTGGCAGGTCCGCTGGCAAACCTCGGTACTCGCTGCTGGGGGTGCGCTTAGCTTCGAGTTCTGGCCGCCGGCACCGCCGGATCAGCTGGAAGCGGTGGCCCTAACGCGTTTCGCATCGGTCAATGCGTTGCGGCAGTGGCGGCGCGGCGACCAGAATCGCGAGCTCATCGACGAAGTCGCGCCGCTGGTCGAAGGCGGTTTAGTGATGCAGCTCGTCGGCCAGGCGGCGATCGAGTACTCTGTCCAGCACGGGGTGACGATGGTGATGGTTACCGAAATCAAGCCCGGAAAAGAAGCGGCGTATCGCACCTGGGCGGATCGCATTCAAAAGCTCCAGGCGACGTTTCCCGGATACATCGGCTCGTTCGTCCAGCCGCCGCAGTTTAAGGAAACCGGCTGGACGACGGTGTTGCGTTTTGACTCGGCGGCGAACTTGGAGGCGTGGCTGAAGTCCGACGCGCGCGCCGCAATGGTGAAGGAAAGCGAGGATCTGGTCGAGGGCTTCCACGCTCAGCGGGTCGACACGTCGTTTCCGGGGTGGGTGCCGAATAATCCCGCTACCGGAAAACCGCCCAACATGTGGAAGACTGCATGCCTCGTTCTGCTCACGCTCTTTCCAGTCGTCATGCTGGAACTTAGGTTTCTCAATCCGCACTTGCGAAACCTCAACCCCGCTGTTGGCACCTTTATCGGCAATGCGGTGAGCGTTGCGCTGACTACGTGGCCGCTGATGCCGCTGGCCATTCGCGGCTTCAATGCCTGGCTGTTTCCCGAAAATAAGCCGCGTTGGATGGTGCTAACGAGCCCAATCGTCCTGCTGCTCTGCTACGTCATCGAAATCGCCATTCTATGGCGCCTACTGTAGAGGGAACGTTCGTGGGATTGTCGAGTGGCTGAGCCTGCCGTCTGGGTCATGAGGCAACGGTCGTGAATCTGAACACGGTGACCGAGGTCAAACGCCCTGCAGCGGCCGAGGAAATCACCCAATGGCGCGAGGGCTATGCTTGGCTCGCCGGCGGCACTTGGCTGTTCTCGACGCCGCAGCTCGGCACCGACACGCTGATCGACCTAGAATCGCTGCACTGGCCCGCGCTAGCGGCTTCGGCCGGCGGTCTCGATATTGCCGCGACCTGCACCATCGCCGAGCTCGACCGGTTCGTGGCGCCGGCCGCCTGGACGGCCGCGCCCCTCTTTCGCCTCTGCTGCCAGTCGCTGCTGATGTCGTTCAAGATCTGGAACGCGGCCACGGTGGGCGGCAACATCTGCATGTCCTTGCCCGCCGGCGCGATGATCTCAGTCATGACCGCGCTGGAGGCCGTTTACACCCTGTGGCCGCGGGAGGCACAGCCACGCGACGTTGCGGCCATGGATTTCGTCACCGGCAATCATCAGAACGTGCTCCGCCCGGGCGAGTTGTTGCGCAACATCCATCTCCCCGCCAGCGCGCTTGCCAAGCGCTTTGCCTTCCGCCGCTCCTCCCTCACCCATCTCGGCCGGTCGGCGGTGCTCATGATCGGCACGCAAGGCGCGGAGAGCGGCGATCTCCTCCTTACCATCACGGCGGCGACGGTCAGGCCGATGCAAATCCGTTTCGATCGCCTGCCCACCGCCGCCGATCTCCGCCACGCCATCGAAGCGCAAATCTCCGATGCCGATTATTTCGGCGATGTGCACGGCTCGGCCGCCTATAAACGTCACCTCACTTATTATTACGCCGAGCAGATCCGCGCCGAGCTTGCGCCAGGAGCGCTCGCGTGAACCTCACCGTGAACGGCAAGCTGCTCTCGGCCGAACCCGCGCCCGGCCAGTGCCTGCGCACCTTCCTGCGCGACCTTGGCTTTTTCGGCGTCAAGAAGGGCTGCGACCAGGGCGATTGCGGCGCTTGCACCGTGCATATCGACGGTAAGCCCTTTCACTCCTGCCTGATGCCGGCCTTCCGTGCCGCGGGGCACGAGATCACGACCATCGAGGGGCTCGCGCGTGACGGCAGGCTGCACCCGATGCAGCAGGCCTTTCTCGATGCGCAGGCCTTTCAATGCGGGTTCTGCGCGGCGGGTATGATCATGACTGCGGCCACCTTTGACGAGGCGGCGCACCAGGATTTGCCGCGTATGCTGAAGGGCAATCTTTGCCGCTGCACCGGCTATCACAGCGTCGACGACGCGCTCCATGGCGTCGTCAATGTCGAGGAGGATGGGGTCGGAGACGCTTGTGGCAGGAGCCTGCGCAACCCGTTCGCCAAGGCGATCGTCACCGGCAACGCGCGCTACACCCTCGACGTGCCGGCGGACGACGCGCTGCATCTAAAGGTGCTGCGTTCGCCGCATCCTCATGCGCGTATCAAGTCCATCAAGCGCGACAAGGCGCTCGCCATCCCGGGCGTCGTCGCCGTCTTCACCTGGGAGGATGTGCCGCGGAAGCTCTACTCGACCGCCACGCATGAGGATCACCTCGTCGACCCTGACGACACCTACATGCTCGACAATGTCGTCCGCTTCGTCGGCCAGCGGGTGGCGGCCGTCGTGGCCGAAACCGAAAGCGCCGCGGAAGCCGCCTGCCACCTGCTCGAGGTCGACTACGCGCTCCTGCCGCCAGTGTTCGACCCGGAAGCGGCCATGGCGCCGGGCGCGCCGATCCTGCACGAAAAGAGCGTCGCCTTTCGAGACAACATCTATGTCGACATTCATGGTGAGCTCGGCAGCGTCGAGGAAGGCTTTGCCCAGGCCGACGCCACCCACGAGATGACCTATTCGACCTCGCGGGTGCAGCACGTGCATCTAGAGACGCACGGCTCCATCGCCTGGAAAGGAGACGATCGGCTGCATGTGCGGACGAGTTCGCAGGCGCCGTTCATCGCCAAGCAGAAGCTTTGCTACTTGTTCGGGCTGTTCGACCGCGACGTCCATGTCTTCACCGAGCGCATCGGCGGGGGCTTCGGCGGCAAGCAGGAGATGATCTCCGAAGATTTGTGTGCGCTGGCCACGCTGAAGACCGGCCGTCCGGTGATGTGGGAGTTCACCCGCGAGGAGCAGTTCATCGGCGCCACCACGCGCCATCCGATGACCACGCATGTGAAGCTCGGTGCCAAACGCGACGGCACGCTGACCGCAATTCAGGTGCGTGTCGTGTCCAACACGGGCGCCTATGGCGGCCACGGGGGCGAGACGCTGGCAGCCGCGCTGTCCAGCCCAATCGCGGCCTACCGCTGCGTCAACAAGAAGGCCGATGGCTACGCCGTCTATACCAACATGGTTCCGGCCGGCGGGTTTCGCGGCTACGGCGCCTCGCAGACCACCTTCGCCATCGAATGCGCCTTGGACGATCTTGCGAAGTTGCTGGGACTGAATCCCTTCGAGATCCGGCGCAAGAACATGATCCGCGAGGACGACCGGATCGAGTCGATTTGGAAGGACCCTTCCGACGTCGTCTTCGGCAGCTATGGGCTCGATCAATGTCTCGATCTCGTCGAGAAGGCGCTCGCCAGCGGCCGGGGATTGCCCAAACCCGAAGGCGAGGACTGGCTGGAGGGAACAGGCGTCGCGCTCGCCATGCTGGAATCCGGGCCACCCACAGAGCACCGCTCGGGTGCCGAGATGCGGCTATTACCCGACGGCAGCTACAACCTTGCGGTGGGCTCCACGGAGATGGGCAATGGCTCGACCACATCCCACCGTCAGCTCGCCGCATCGGTACTCGGCACCCGTGCGGGCAGGATTGCCATCATCAACGGCGACACCGATCAGACGCCCTACGACACCGGCACCTTCGCTAGCACTGGGACGGTCGTCGCGGGTCAGGCCGTGGAGCGCACCGCGACTGCGCTCCGCGACAACATCCTCGCTTATGCCAGCCGCCATATCGTCTGCGATCTTGCCGAATGCCGCCTCCAAGAGGATGCAGTTATCTGCGCCAACCGGAAGATTCCGCTCGCCGAATTCTATGCCGCTGGAACCAAAGAAGGCCATCGCTTCGATGTGAGACGCAAGGCGTATCTGTCGCCCCGGTCGGTCGGCTTCAACGTGCACGGGGTGCGCGTCGCCGTGCATCGCGTCACCGGCGAGATCATGACCTTGCAAAGCGTGCATGGCGCGGACATCGGCAGGCTGATCAATCCGATGCAGTGCCGCGGCCAGCTCGATGGCGCCATCGCCATGGGCTTCGGCTGGGCGCTCTATGAGAAGATGGCGTACGACGCCAATGGCACCATGGTGAATCCTGCGCTGCGCGACTATCGCATTCCGGCTTTCGCCGACGTTCCCCGCAGCGAGATTTATTTCGCCGACACCTATGACACGGTGGGGCCGTTGGGCGCGAAGGCGCAAGGCGAATGCGGGATCAACCCGGTGGCCCCGGCGATTGCCAACGCGGTGGCCAATGCGACCGGGGTGCGCTTCCCCGATCTCCCGCTGACGCCTGACCGCATTTTCGCAAAGCTTGCCGCTCGATGATGAGCGAGGCAGCCCGGGCAAAATTGAAGAGGTCGTACTCCAATGCGAGTAGTGTGGCGACAATCATCACGCTGGAGAGGAGCAGCCCGCCCTGCACACTCGACCAGGGGTTGTTGACAATTGCGCGCACCAGCCGCCTGGGCCCAACGGTCTTCACGATTACCTACCCCGAAGAGCGATGATGAGGGCGGCAAGCTAACCTGGGAGCTCAAGGATACGTAAACTTAGCCTTCCCCCATATTCGGCGGAGCTCGGAGCAGACTTGCCGGAGCGCAAAAGTCCCAAAACCCGCATCAGGGTTCAGAGCACGGAGAGCCCAAGCTTCATCACCCCCGTCACCACGAGCACCAGAGCGATCAGGGCTGCGGCAAGCATCAGCGCAAGGACGATCGCGGTGGGCTTCCAGGGATTACGGACCTTGTCCGTCATGATCGGCCCTCCAACCGCGGTGGCGTCTTTTTCCAGGGGTGGCCGCTTTTGCCAGATTGGAAGCCGAGGTCGAACAGACGGGACATATAGACCGGGTCGAAGGCTTCCGTGCTGGTGTCGCGGAAATCGCCCGGAATGTAGGCAAGGTTGTAATCGATGCGGTTGCGCCGGGCGAGCTCGTACATTTGGTACAGATCGCCGATGCCCTGCGTTTTGATCAGCGTCGAAATCGACCGGCCGGCGATCGCCAGGGTACTCGCCTTCACCACCTTGAATTCGGGGTCGAGACGCCCGTTGCGAACGATGTAAAGATGACGGATCGGATTGATGCCAAGCTTTGCGTCGATGCTGCCAGCCTCGATTTGGTTGGGGAGCAGGAAAACCTGATTTGTGGTGCCCCCGTCGACATGCATCTCCTCGCGAACCTGGCCTTCGCCTTGCACCTTGATATAGACCGGCGGAAACAAACCGGGGATCGCGGCTGAGGCGAGAAGGACATTCCGAAACAGTTCCAACGCCCGGGGATCGCCGCTCGAAGCAATCCGCCCCATATCCCAGATGACCGGCCGCTGTGCGTCGAGATTGGTCGTCCCAATTAGAAGCCGCCGTCCGCGGGCATGTTCGCGGGCAACCTCTTTCAAGAAGTCCTCGTCGACATAGGTGGCAATCACGCGGGCGAGCGGCGCATTGCTGGCGAGCGCCTCCCCGCCAAGAAGGCCGCGAATGGGCTGCTTTGTCACCAGCTCGTCGGTGGAATATTTCGTGTAGATATCCTTTAGCGCGCCGTCATAGCGCGGTCCAAGGAAAGCGAACGGCGCGGTCAGCGCACCCGTGCTGATGCCCGTAACGATGTCGAACTCGGGGCGGTCGCCCCTCGCCGTCCAACCCACCAACAGACCCGCGCCGAAGGCGCCGTCAGAGCCACCGCCGGAGACTGCGAGAAAGCTGATCACCGGCCGTCTGCCCTTCTGCAAGAGCTGAGGCCGGGTTGCCTTCACCTGCGCCCATTTTTCTCTGGCCAGAGCGTCCATGTTGTCGGGAACGCGGTCGCCCCAATAACGGACCGGAGCGCCATTGAGAACGGCAACCTTGTCGGCGAGGTCCGGGGTCACCGCATCGCGCGGCAAGGAGGCGCAGCCAACGAGGTAAAGGGCGATGACCAGGGGCAGCCAAAGATGCCCGAGACGCAACCCCCTCATAGCCCCCACTCACTTCACCTAGCCGGAAGGTCTTGGCTTCCCTTGGCGGCTTCGCAGCTCACCGTGACCGGCCTCCCCAGGGGCCATTGACGTCTAAATGATGGCTAAGTCTGGGCAATAAAACCCGGCAGGGGCAGGCCCGTTTCATGCCTTCAGACTTCTGATCAACAGTTACAAGGCATTCGGAAACCGCACCTAACAAATGCCAACGCTATCTGGAGACGCAAGGGCAAACGCTCGGGTACGTTGTCGCCGAACTTCGCACGCGCGGCTATCAGGGCGCGACTATCTACCTGCCGCATGATGGCATCAACACAAACATCTTAACCGGCAAGCGGCTAGAGGATCATCTTCGCGATGCAGAGTTCAGTGTCACCACGATCAAGAACCGGGGACCTGGCGCAGCCGCCATGCGGATCCAGGCGGTGAGGCGCCTCTTCCCGAAGATATGGTTCAATGAAGCAAACACAGAGGCAGGGCGCGGCGCGCTCGGCTACTACCACGAACGTCGCGACGAGCGCAGGGACGTTCAACTAGGCCCTGAGCATGATTGGAGTTCGCACGCCGCTGACGCATTCGGTTTATGGCTGTTTGCTATGAGGAGCCCGACGTGACGCGGGCCTTCAACCGCCGCATTGAATATCCAAGGAGTGGAATTGTGTGATGGACTCTCCAAGGGTCCGCAGATTAATTGGGGCCGACTTGCTAGCGGAGGGGCAGAGGATGGAACGAAACGATAGACAAAATCAGGGAGTTGTATACCTGCTTGACCCATCCAATTTTATAGGGACCAACATGAATCAAAACCCTGTATTTTGGGCCGCGTTTTGGGCGGGGTTAGCAAGCCCGGTAAGCTTGTATTCTGCCCCGGCGTCGTATGTTCCCTATATAAACGGCTATAGTGTTGCGAGCAGTTTCGCTCAAGTCGGTGTGTCTTTGACCCAATCATCGTTATCGGCTTTCGATGGCAGACAACCAGACGACCCCGAAGACTTCGCCGGACACCCCTGCGCATAATCCGCAGCAGGCGTCGCATCCTCAGCCTCAGTCTCCGCCCGGCGTTGCCATTGGGCAGCCGCAACCAATCCCGCCTCAAATACTAGCCGCCATCCTCGCACAACAGGCGCAACAGAGGTTAGCGGTTCCAACTCAGTTGATGCTCCCTGGGATTGTCCAGCAGGCGCAGCATTGGCAGGGGCCATATCCACCGCCAGAGGCAATCGAAAGGTATGAAAAAGTGCTACCTGGATCTTTCAATAGACTTATAGCGATGGCTGAGCAGTTGCAAACGGCGCAAATAGAACAGTCAAACCAAGCTTTGGAATACACTCAGGCCGATAGCCGTCGTGGTCATTGGCTTGGGTTTTTGGTGAGTGGCTTCGCAATTTTTGGAGCGCTTTTTTGTATCGCGCTCGGCTCCTCGTGGGTTGCCGTGGCCCTCGTGAGTGTTCCAGTTATGGCGGTTGCTAGAGCTTTAGTTGAGGCAACAAAGGCTCAATCGTCTACTGAGATAATAAGGTCCGCCACGCCATCACCATCGACACCGGATGCTGGCCCTACGCCCGAAGCCCCTAACCAAAATGGCGACGGAAGCGTCCCATTGCCTCTTGCCGAAGCCGATATCAAGCCGCCGGTCTAGGTGGACAAAGAGGGCGCCAGTCGAAAGCCGACGCCCTCACTGTGCGTCGGCTAGACGCAAAAGCCCCGGCCGAGGGGTACCCGACCGAGGCTGGCAATTGCAGGAGAGTAAGATGCAGAGAAATGCAAGCCTAGTAGCTTAGCCCGTCTCCATCAAGCCCCTGGTCCGGTCTCCACTATTTCAGCGGCGTGTGCGAAATCGGCTGCTCGACGACTGCCTGCTGGTGATGAAAGCAGCCACCAAGCCCAATCGCCGCTGTTACGATAATGGCGCAAGCTATAAAGACACGCATTTCAACCCCCGTTATTGGTATCGCTGTAGCGACCATAGCATTCCCCGGGTACGGAACCTGTACCAATTTGGCAACATTAACATTCGAAATGCGATAAAGGGCGCCGGCCGAAGCCGACGCCCCAAAAGAGAAGCCCCGGCGGGCACTCGTCGGGGCTTGAGCTAAGTCAAATGGTGTTAGAAGGACGCTGGCCGACGCCTGGGCGCCTGGGTTCGTCTCT
>Ga0116221_1001321_pt1 | contig 16646 bp, 13 predicted proteins | sample Sb_taG_5_FD_88965 | JGI IMG/M metagenome (GOLD analysis project Ga0116221, IMG submission 88965) | Peat soil microbial communities from Weissenstadt, Germany - Sb_50d_8_FC metaG | ecosystem: Environmental > Terrestrial > Soil > Wetlands > Peat | place: Germany: Weissenstadt | collected 2010-09-21 | reverse complement strand
GCAGCCCACGCCGCTTTCGGAAGAAGAAGTTCAGCACATTGTATACCGCGTGGGCGAGTCGAGAGACAAGCCCAAGCTCAAGGTTAAGTTTGAGAAGAATGAATCGGTGCGCATCACCGAGGGTCCATTCGCCAGCTTCACCGGTATTGTGGACGAGGTGAATGAAGACCGTGAGACGCTGAAGGTGATGGTCACGATCTTCGGGCGGTCGACGCCGGTTGAGTTGGAATTCAATCAAGTGGAGAAAGTGGCGTAGGGCGTTTTAGCTAGAAGCTAGTAGCTAGCAGCTTGGACAAAAGAGACCATGGCGAAGAAGGCAACAGGTTCGGTAAAGCTTCAGATTGCGGCGGGCAAAGCTACGCCCGCGCCCCCGGTGGGCCCGGCGCTCGGCCAGGCGCAAATCAACATCATGGAGTTCTGCAAGCAGTTCAACGCGCGCACCGGCGCGAAGGAACTGGAAGGACTCATCATCCCGGTGGTGGTGACGGTTTACAGCGATCGCACCTTCACCTTTATTACTAAGACGCCGCCGGCTTCGATTCTGCTGAAGCGAGCTGCGGGGATCGCCAAGGGATCGGGAACTCCGAACAAAGACAAAGTAGGTAAGGTCACGGCGCGACAGGTGGAAGACATCGCGAAACAGAAGATGCCGGACTTGAATGCGGCCTCGGTCGAGACGGCGATCAAGAGCATTCGCGGGACGGCTCGGTCGATGGGCATCGAAGTGGTCGGGTAATCGGGTAATTTTGCAATTGGGTAATTGAAAACCCGCCGCAAGGGATTTCAAATAACTAAATTACTCAATTTTCCCGATTACGAAATTGTCACATTCACCACGGCTGATCGGAACAGTTTTCAGCGGTGGGAGACGAGGAAACAGTCATGAAGAAGTCAGGGAAGAACATCACCAAGGCGCGGCAGGCAGTTGAGAAGCGCCCCTACCCGATGCAGGAAGCGGTCGCGCTTCTGCAAAAAGTGAAATACGCGAAGTTTGACGAGACGGTCGAAATCACCATGCGCCTCGGAGTCGATCCCAAGCATGCCGACCAGATGGTGCGCGGCACAGTCGTTCTGCCTCACGGTCTGGGCAAGTCGAAGAAGGTTCTCGTGATCGCCACCGGCGACAAGATAAAGGAAGCGGAAGCGGCTGGCGCGGATTTCGTGGGCGGCGAGGAAATGGTCGAAAAGATCAACAAAGAAAATTGGACCGACTTTGACGCACTGATCGCCACTCCGGATGTGATGAAGTCTGTTGGCCGGCTGGGCAAGGTTCTTGGCCCCAAGGGTCTGATGCCCAATCCGAAGACCGGAACTGTCACGTTCGATGTCGCCAAAGCGGTCCAGGAGGTCAAAGCGGGCAAAGTTGAGTTCCGCACCGACAAGACAGCGCTGGTTCACGTTCCCGTAGGCAAGATTTCATTTACTCCCGAGAAGCTGGTTGACAATGCCACGACTGTGATTACCAGCGTGGTCAAGGCCAAGCCGACTGTGGCCAAGGGAAAATATGTGAAGGGCTGCTACCTCAGTTCAAGCATGGGCCCGGGAATTTCGATTGATACCAGCGCGGTGGAAGCCGCGGCGAAAGCTTAGCTGGACGGGCGACTCGCCCGTTGCCACACCAGCATACGAGATTGAAGAGGAACTAACGACATGGCTGTTACTCGAGCAAGAAAAACTGAGCAGGTTGAGCAGCTGGGCAAAGAGTTGCAGAACGTCTCCAGCTTGATCGTGACCACGTACAGCAAGCTGACCGTGGCCCAAGACTACGAACTGCGCAAGACTCTGCGATCTTCCGGCGCAAAGTATCTGGTGGTGAAGAACACGCTGGCGGAACGCGCGGCCAAGGGCACCAAAGTCGAAGAGGCGTTGAAGAACCTGTCGGGTGTGACTTCGATTGCGTACACGCACGGCGACCCGGTGGCGCTGGCCAAGGCGCTGTCCAAGTATGCGAAGGACAATCCGGAGTTTACTTTCAAGTCCGGGATCGTCGAAGGCCGCGTGATCTCGATCAATCAGATCCAGGCGCTGGCCACGATGCCGTCGAAAGAAGAGATTTACTCGAAGCTCCTGTTCCTGATGAACGCGCCGGCGCAACGCCTGGTGACGGTGATGAATGCGGTAGGACGCGACATTGCGGTTGTGATCAACCAGGGCGTGGAGAAGGGCAAGTTTAAGGAAGCTTAAGGGCGCGGGCTGTGGCCGGTTACGCCATGATGAAGATCAAGGATATCGTGAAGAACAACGTGGCACGATTCTCCTTCTACCGGGCGGGCAACGCATTCTATGAAGTCGAGGTTAGTGGGACGAAATACAAGTTTCCGGTGAGCCTTGAAGATTTAGGAACGGCTACGCTGCTGGCGGAACACAAGGCAATTACTCTAATGCGATACATCCGCAAGGCGCTTGAGGATAAGACTTTCGTAAAGGCTTAGTGAGAATTGCGGGCGAGGGCGCCCGCGCCACACAAGGTTTCGGGGCGGTGAGAGCCGTCCGAAAAGGGTTTGGTTATCAATAGTCGAGGGTTGCGCGGTTTCGGTTCTGCTGCGTGTCTGGCGTGGCGGTTCAGAGGCTTGGTCGCACTGGAAACTTTGACCGCGGATAACAAAATCAGCAATCGATAACGGTAGAAACGTAGCTAGATATGTTTCTACGGAAAAATTGGAGAAATGAAATGGCGGATCTACAGCAGTTGGAAGAACAGATTGTCGGACTGTCGCTGCTCGATGCGGCGGCTCTGGTGAAGCGGCTCGAAGAGAAACTCGGCGTGTCGGCGGCGGCCGCGGCTCCGATGATGATGGCCGGCGGTGGCGGAGCAGCAGCAGCGGCTCCGGCGGAAGAAAAGACCGAGTTCAGCGTCGTCCTGAAGGAAGTGGGCGCCAATAAGATCAATGTAATCAAAGCCGTCCGCGAAGTCACCAGCCTGGGCTTGAAAGAAGCCAAGGACCTGGTCGACGGCGCCCCGAAAGAGATTAAGGGCGGCGTTTCCAAGGAAGAGGCGGAAACCATCAAGAAGAAGTTCACCGAGGCCGGAGCGACGGTCGAGGTGAAGTAAAGTTTGGATGATGGAGGACGGGTGCCTTGCCCGTCCAACCGGGCGAGTATGCCCGGCGTCCATTATTTGTCTTTTTGTCTCTGGTGAAGCGTTTGCGACGGTGGTATCATCTATATCAATAACGCCGCTTCCTGCTTCATAGAGTGACTGCGACCATCCGATGTAACGAGCCCAGGAAGCGGGGGCGTGGTCGCTGACACGAGTTGGCAGACTGTTCCGCGGGCAGGGCGGGACAGGAACAGGCCTTAAATACTGGCGCGGAAACGACACATTTCAACAGAGGCCAAGCGCTGCAATCGGCGCCTACGGGGAGTCATGTCCCTGCGGGCGCATACCTGTCTTTGCCATTTTATTGGTTCATGAGAGTACCGCGGCGCGGCTGACGCGCCCTCACATTCCGCGGTTTTGTCGCAGCGACGCTGCGCATGAAAGTTTGGGAGTATCCGAATGTCAAAGAGCAATGGATTCCGCACACGTTTTGATTTCTCCAAAATTCCAGCAACCATCCAGATTCCGAACCTGATCGAAGTGCAGAAGCGTTCCTACGACCGCTTCCTGCAAATGGATCGTTTGCCCAGTGAGCGCGACGACGGCGGCTTGCAGGCGGTTTTCCAGTCGGTGTTTCCGATCACGGATTTCCGCAACGTCTCGCAACTCGAGTTCGTCGACTACGCCATCGGCAACTGGGAGTGCAAGTGCGGCCACTTGAAGGGCCTGCACCACCTGCGCTCCACTTGCAAGAACTGCGGCAACACCATCGTTACCGATCCGTTCCACCCCGGCGATGTCCTGTGCAGCAAGTGCGGCACCTACAACGCCAACACGCCTGACTTCTGCAACAAGTGCGGCGACCCGGTTGGGCTGCAATTGAAGTACGACGTGAGCGAGTGCGAAGAGCGCGGCATGACCTACTCGGCCCCGCTCAAGGTAACGATGCGTCTTACGATCTTCGACAAAGACGCGGAGACCGGCAATCGCTCCATTCGCGACATCAAGGAACAGGAAGTGTTCTTCGGCGACGTCCCCCTGATGACGCAGAACGGCACCTTCATTATCAATGGCACGGAACGTGTCATTGTCAGCCAGTTGCATCGTTCGCCGGGCGTTTTCTTCGAGACCGCGAACAACCGTACCTACTTCCTCGGCAAGATTATTCCTTACCGCGGATCGTGGGTCGAATTCGAATACGACCAGAAAAACGTCCTCTACGTGCGCATCGACCGCAAGCGCAAGTTCCTGGGAACGATTTTTCTGCGCGCCCTCGGCCTGCGATCGGGCGAAGACATTCTGCGCACCTTCTACACCGTCGACCGCCTGGTGATTCGCGACAAGAAGCTGTTCTGGACGCTCGATCCCAACAGCGAAAAAGCCACCAACCTGCTGGGCATGAAGCTCGCGCATAGCATCAAGAACAAGTCGGGCGAAGAGATCGCGCACTCGGGACGCAAGCTGAATGCCGCGACCCTCAAAGAAATTCAGAAGGCAAAGATCGGCGAAATCGAAGTCGACATTTCCGACCTCGAAGGCGCGTGGGTTGCCGCAGATGTTGTGGACACGACCACGGGCGAAGTGCTGCTCGAAGCCAATTCGGAGCTCGCCGCCGACAAACTGTCCAAGATTCTCGAATCTGGCGTGGTCGAGCTCAGCTTGTTCTTCCCCGAGCGCGACGATGTTGGCACGGTAATCAGCCAGACGTTGAAGCGCGACTCGGTGAAGACGCCGCAGGAAGCGCTGATCGAAATCTACCGCAAGTTGCGTCCCGGCGATCCGCCGACGCTGGATACGGCCACGGCATTGTTCCACGGGATGTTCTTCGATCCCCGCAAATACGATTTCTCGCGCGTGGGCCGTCTGAAGTTCAACATCAAGCTGTTCGAGAATCAGGATGCCACGAAACTGGAAAACCGTACCCTGGAGCCGCAAGATTTCTACGGCACGATCGGCTACCTGCTCAAGCTGCGCAAGAACATTGGCTCGGTCGATGACATCGATCACCTTGGCAACCGACGCGTCCGCGCGGTCGGCGAGTTGATGGAAAACCAGTTCCGCATCGGCTTGGTCCGCATGGAACGCGCCATCAAAGAAAAGATGAGCGTGTACCAGGAAATGTCGACGGCGATGCCGCACGACCTGGTCAACGCCAAGCCCGTAATGGCGGCCATCCGCGAATTCTTCGGGTCGTCCCAGCTTTCGCAGTTCATGGATCAGACCAATCCGCTTTCGGAAATTACCCACAAGCGGCGTCTCTCGGCTCTTGGGCCGGGCGGTCTGTCGCGCGAACGCGCCGGATTCGAAGTCCGCGACGTCCACCCTACGCACTACGGACGCATCTGCCCCATTGAAACGCCGGAAGGTCCGAACATCGGACTGATTTCGTCGTTGAGCTGCTACGCCCGCATCAACGACTACGGCTTCATCGAGTCGCCCTACCGCCGCGTAAAAAGTGGCCGCGTGATCGACTACATCAGCATAGTGAATGCGGGTGATAGCGATCTCAAAGTCGGCGATCACGTGGAGAAGCACGAGATCGAGAAGATCAATGCCGAGATCAAGGATCGCCGCAAAAAGCCAGCCGAGATCGAGCCGTTCTCCTTCTACCTTTCGGCGTGGGAAGAAGACCGGCACGTCATTGCGCAGGCGAACGTTGAACTCGACGAAAAGGGCCGCATCGTCGGCGATCTGGTCAACGCCCGCAAGGCTGGCAACTTTGTGCTGGTCAGCCGCGACGACGTGGACTACATCGACGTCAGTCCGAAGCAGTTGGTCTCCGTAGCCGCGTCGCTTGTGCCCTTCCTTGAGCACGATGACGCTAACCGCGCGCTGATGGGCGCGAACATGCAACGCCAGTCGGTTCCTCTATTGCGCGCCGAAGCTCCAATCGTCGGCACGGGAATGGAAGGAGTCACGGCGCGCGATTCCGGCGCCGTCATTCTGGCCAAGCGCAACGGCATTATCGACTCCGTCGACTCCGAGCGCATCATCGTGCGCGTCGAGGGCGAGCACCATCCCGGACAGCTTTCCCGCGAAGTTGGTAGCGACATTTACCAGCTCATGAAGTTCAAGCGCTCGAACCAAAACACCTGCATCAACCAGAAGCCGATCGTGATCAAAGGCCAGCGCGTAACCAAAGGCCAGGTGATCGCGGACGGTCCTTGCACCGATCACGGCGAGTTGGCGCTAGGCCGCAACGTGCTCGTCGCGTTCATGGCATGGCGCGGATACAACTTCGAGGACGCAATCCTCGTTTCCGAAAAACTGGTCAAAGAGGATTACTACACTTCGGTTCACATTGAGGAGTACGAACTGGAATCGCGCGACACCAAACTGGGGCCGGAAGAAGTCACGCGCGATATTCCCAACGTCAGCGAGTCGATGCTGCGCAATCTGGACGAAGCGGGTGTGATTCGCATCGGCGCCAGCATCAAGCAAGGCGACATTCTGGTAGGCAAAGTAACGCCCAAGGGCGAAACTCAGCTCACGCCGGAAGAGAAACTGCTTCGCGCCATCTTTGGAGAAAAAGCCGGAGATGTTCGCGATGCTTCGCTGTACTGCCCTCCCGGAATCGAGGGCGTGATCGTCGACGTGAAAATCTTCTCCCGCAAGGGTCAAGAAAAGGACGAACGCGCTAAGGCAATCGAGGCTGCGCAGATTGGCAAGCTCGAACGGAACCTTTCGGACGAAATCCGAATTCTGACCGACGAGCGCCTCAAGCGCTTGGACAATATCCTCGGCGGCAAAGTAGTGCAGGCCGACCTGCACGACGAACGCACCAACAAGCGCCTGCTGACGAAAGACACGGTTCTCGATCGCGATACCATTGAGCGCATTTCAACCCGCAACCTGAAGCGCATTAAATACGCTGACAAAGATCCACGAGTCAACGAGCAAATCGACGAGATCGAAGAAATGACCTCGCGTCAGATCGACGTGCTCAAGAAGATTGTCAACGAAAGAAAAGACAAGCTGACCAAGGGCGACGAGCTGCCGCCGGGCGTGATTAAGCTGGTCAAAGTCTACATCGCGATGAAGCGCAAGCTCAGCGTTGGAGACAAAATGGCCGGCCGTCACGGAAACAAGGGTGTCATTGCTCGCATTCTGCCGGAAGAGGACATGCCTTACCTCGACAACGGCACGCCGGTCGAAATCGTGCTTAACCCGCTCGGTGTTCCTTCCCGTATGAACGTGGGGCAGATTCTCGAAACCCACCTCGGATGGGCGGGACATGAACTGGGCAAGAAGATCTCGCAAATGCTCGCCGAGAACACTCGCGAGGACGCAATCCGTCGCGAGCTCAAAGCCTTGTTCAAGGACACGGTGTTGGCCGACACCATCACCGACCTCAGCGATGAGGAATTGATGGCAATCGCGCCGACCCTGACTCGAGGCGTCTTCACCGGTTCGCCGGTGTTCGACGGTTCCAAAGAAAGCGAGATCAAGGCGTTGCTCAAACAGGCAGGGCTGCCGGAGTCTGGCAAAACCTATCTGTACGACGGCATGACTGGTGACAAGTTCGAGCAGCCGATCACGGTTGGATACATTTACATGCTCAAACTTTCGCACTTGGTCGACGACAAGATTCACGCGCGTTCAATCGGTCCGTACTCGCTGATCACGCAACAGCCGTTGGGTGGAAAAGCGCAGTTCGGCGGCCAGCGTTTCGGAGAAATGGAAGTTTGGGCGCTGGAAGCGTACGGAGCGGCATTCATTCTCCAGGAGTTGCTGACGGCGAAATCCGACGACGTTTATGGCCGCACCAAGATTTACGAGGCCATCGTCAAGGGTGAAGCCGCCATGGAGCCGGGCGTGCCGGAATCGTTCAACGTGCTGATTCGCGAATTGCAGTCGCTGTGCCTCGATGTGGAATTGATCAAGGCCACCGAAAAGAAACCGGCCCTGGCCGCAGCCGATTAAGCCGCCTGCAGAAACGTAGCTTGCTACGTTTCTGCCGAGGCCACTTTTAGAATTTTTGGAACCAGATTCACAGCGCTTGCTCTTGAAGCTGTGGATCAAGAGATTTCGCTAGCGACGAACGACCAACGACTAGCGACCGATTTCGAGAGCCGCCCGCGGGGGCGTACTTCCGCAGGAAGCCGAGGATCACCTTGTTTCGATCGAGCCCCTTTGACCTGGCAAACCCTATCGCCGATTTCGATGCTATCCGCATCAGCCTCGCATCTCCGGAAAAAATCCGGAGCTGGTCGCATGGCGAAGTCACGAAACCGGAGACGATTAACTATCGCACCTTCAAGCCGGAACGCGACGGCCTGTTCTGCGCCCGCATCTTCGGCCCAGTAACCGATTGGGAGTGTCTCTGCGGCAAGTACAAGCGCATGAAGCACCGCGGGGTCATCTGCGACAAGTGCGGTGTCGAAGTCACATTGTCCAAAGTTCGCCGCGAGCGCCTCGGACACATCGAGCTGGCATCGCCCTGTTCGCACGTCTGGTTTTTTAAGGGACTGCCCAGCCGCATTGGCCACTTGCTCGACATCTCCCTGCGCGATCTCGAGTCGGTGCTTTATTTCGAAGCCTACGTAGTGGTTGAGCCGGGTGAAGCTCCGGTAAAAGATCACGAAGTCATCAAGGACGAAACCAAGTACCGCGAACTCGATCAACAGTTCCGCCCCACCGGCTTCAAAGCCATGATGGGCGCCGAGGCCATCAAAGAACTTCTCAAGCGCGTCGACATTGAAGGCCTGTCCACCGAACTGCGCGAGAAGATGAAGCACGAGAACTCGTTGCAGAAGCGCCTCAAGTACGCCAAGCGCCTGAAAGTTGTAGAAGCCTTCCGCAAGAGCGGCAACAAGCCGAACTGGATGATCCTGGATGTAATCCCGGTCATTCCGCCTGAGCTTCGCCCACTCGTTCCTCTGGACGGCGGCCGCTTCGCCACTTCCGATCTGAACGATTTGTATCGCCGCGTCATCAACCGCAACAACCGGCTGAAGAAGTTGATGGACCTGCACGCGCCCGAAGTCATCGTGCGCAATGAAAAGCGCATGCTGCAGGAAGCCGTCGACGCGCTCTTCGACAACGGACGCCGCGGACGCGTTCTGCGTGGCGCCAACAACCGGCCACTGAAGTCGCTGTCTGACACCCTCAAGGGCAAGCAGGGCCGCTTCCGCCAGAACCTGCTGGGCAAGCGCGTCGACTACTCGGGCCGTTCCGTTATCGTGGTTGGACCGGAACTCAAGCTGCACCAATGCGGTCTGCCCAAGAAGATGGCGCTCGAACTTTTCAAGCCATTCATCTATCACCGGCTCGAACAAACCGGACATTGCACCACCATTAAGCAAGCCAAGGAAATGGTGGAGCAGCAGGAACCGATCGTTTGGGACATCCTCGAGGAAGTCATCAAAGACCATCCCGTGATGCTGAACCGCGCCCCAACCCTTCACCGCCTCGGCATTCAAGCGTTCGAGCCGGTGCTGGTCGAAGGCAAGGCAATCAAGATTCACCCGCTGGTCTGCACTGCATTCAACGCCGACTTCGACGGCGACCAGATGGCCGTACATATTCCGCTGTCTCCGGAAGCGCAGGTCGAAGCCAGTGTGCTGATGTTGTCATCGCACAATATCCTGTCGCCCGCGTCCGGCCATCCGATCACGGTGCCGACGCAGGACATGGTGCTCGGCCTCTATTACCTGACCAAAGCCAAGCCCGGCGCCAAGGGGGAAGGCCGCTCGTTCGCCAACATCGAAGAAGTATTGATGGCGCTCGAATCCGGCGAAGTCGAAACCCTCACGCCCATCCGTCTGCGCTACACCGGCGAAGTGATCGACCTGACCGCGACCTACGACGATCAGGACATCACTCACGCTGAACCCACGCAGTACGAGCGCAGTTTCTTAAACACGACCGTGGGCCGCGCCATTCTGAACGATCATCTTCCGCCGGGCATGCCCTTCATCAACGGCTTGCTCAAGAAGAAGGGCATCGGCCAGTTGGTGAGCTACGGCTATCTCCGCTTCGGCCTCGAAGTCACAGTAAAAATGCTCGACGAAGTCAAAGACCTGGGCTTCCGCTTTGCCACCCGCGCTGGCTTGTCGATCGGCATCGACGACATGGTCATCCCGGATAACAAAAAGAGCCTGGTAAAAGACGGCGAAAAGCAGGCCGTGCAAGTTCAGCAGCAATATCTCGACGGCGCCATCACCAACGGCGAACGTTACAACAAGGTTATTGAAATCTGGTCGGGCATCACCGAGAAAGTTGCGGATGAAATGTTCGGCCAGATGCAGCAGCGCGACAAGGAAGGCTTCATCAATCCGATTTACGTCATGGCCGACTCCGGCGCTCGCGGATCCAAACAGCAGATCCGCCAGCTATCCGGCATGCGTGGATTGATGGCGAAACCCTCCGGCGAAATTATCGAGTCTCCAATCACGGCCAACTTCCGCGAAGGATTGACCGTGTTGGAGTACTTCATCTCGACCCACGGCGCACGTAAAGGTCTGGCTGACACGGCCCTGAAAACGGCCGACTCCGGCTATCTCACGCGTCGTCTCGTTGACGTCGCGCAAGACGTAATCATCAGCGAATACGATTGCGGCACGGTTGACGGCATCTACGTCGCGGGTATCGTCGAAGCTGGCGAAGTCATCGAGCCGTTGCGCGACCGCATTGTGGGCCGCGTGTCGCTCGAAAAACTGAAAGACTACGACGGCAACGTAGTCGTCGACATCAACCAGGAGATCACGGAAGAACTCGCCGGCACGGTTCAAGCCGCCGGCATCGAGCGGGTGAAAATCCGTTCTGTGCTGACCTGCGAATCCAAACGCGGCGTCTGCGTCATGTGCTACGGCCGCAACCTGGCTTCCGGCCGCCTCGTCGAACTCGGCGAAGCCACCGGAGTCATCGCCGCCCAGTCCATCGGCGAGCCTGGAACTCAGCTCACGATGCGTACTTTCCACATCGGTGGTACGGCATCGCGAGTCTCCGAGCAATCGCGTTTGGAAGCCAAAACCAGCGGCATTGTGCGCTTTGTCAGCCTTCAAACCGTCAAGGCCAAGTCCGGCGATCTAGTGGTCATGAATCGTCAGGGCTCGATTGCGGTAGTCGACGACAAAGGCCGCGAGCGCGAGCGTTACGCGGTTGTGTATGGCGCCAAGGTCAAGGTCAACGAAGGCGATCAGGTTCAACTCGGCAAAGTCATGGTCGAGTGGGATCCATACACCTTCTCCGTCTTGACCGAAATCGGCGGCACCATCCAGTTCAAGGACCTGCAAGAAGGTGTCACACTTCACGAAGAAGTGGACGAAGTCACCGGTTTGTCGCGTCACGTGGTCGCAGACTCGCCCGACGAGAAGCGCCAGCCCGCAATCGTGATCAAGGGCAAGACCAGCAAGCGTTACCTCATGCCATCCCGCGCTCACTTAATGGTCCAGGACGGCGACACCGCTCACCCCGGCGACGTGCTGGCGAAGATCCCGCGCGAGACCACCAAAACCAAGGACATCACCGGCGGTCTGCCCCGCGTGGTCGAGTTGTTCGAAGCCCGCAAGCCGCATGAAACCGCGGTCATCAGCGAAATTGATGGCACGGTCAAGTTCGGCGAGGTCGCGAAGGGCCAGCGCAAGATGTATGTGATTGCCGACAACGGCACCGAAAAAGAGTATTCGGTTCCGCGCGGTGTTCACATCAACGTGCAGGAAGGCGAGCGCGTCAAGGCGGGCGAACCGCTTATGGACGGCCCGCTCAACCCGCATGACATCCTGGCTGTGCTTGGCGAAAAGGAACTGCAGTCGTACCTGGTGAACGAAATTCAGGAAGTTTACCGGCTGCAGGGCGTGAACATCAGTGACAAGCACATCGAAGTCATCGTTCGCCAGATGATGCGTTGGCGCAAAGTGGAAGACGTCGGCGACACCCAGTTCCTCCTGGAACAGCAAGTCGACAAATTCCGCTTCGCCGAAGAGAACGAGCGCGTGATTTCACAGGGTGGACGTCCGGCCACAGGCCGGCCGCTGCTGCTGGGCATCACCAAAGCCTCGCTTTCGACCGACTCATTTATCTCCGCAGCCTCGTTCCAGGAGACCACCCGCGTGCTCACCGAAGCATCTATACAGGGCGCCGTGGATCACCTGCGTGGCCTGAAGGAGAACGTCATCGTCGGACGCCTCATTCCTGCGGGCACCGGCATGGAGTATTACCGCAACGTTCGCCTCTCGCCAGAAATGGAAGAAGCGGCCGCGAAGGTGCAGGAAGAAGTTTCGCAAGCGTACGAGGAAGCCGAGCGAGCGCTCGAGTTGATGCGGCACGAAGGCGAGACCGAGGAACTAACGGCAGAGTAAGAGCGAGAAAGAGCAGAAGGGGCGGTGTTCAAGCCGCCCTTTCGCTTTTCTGGCTTATTTTCCCCCATGGCTGCGAACCCACAACGATTGCACGACCAGGAACTGGACGCCACTTCCCAGTTGCGCGCCATCCCCCAGCGCACTACTCTGGGACCGGTGGTCCTGCGCTTCTTACGCCTGCTGCGGCTTGCCTTCTGGCGCGCGTTTCAGCATGACGCGTTCGCCATCGCGAAAGCGTCTGCCTATTCTTCGATTCTTACTTTCTTTCCCGCGCTGCTGGTCGTCGGATCGCTCCTGGCTAACTCCCGCAAGACCGCCGCCTACCTGCGCGAGATCACCTACGCCCTGGACAGAATCCTTCCCGCTGGAAGCGGCACCGCTCTGTCGTATCTGAAAGGAACTTCGCCGCGCTCGGTCGGACTCCTGATCAGCGCTTCGCTAATCACCCTATGGACCGCCTCCGGGGTCATGATTTCATGGATGGAAGGCTTTCGCCGTTGCTACGAGCTCCCGAAAATCTGGGGCCTGGTGAAAGAGCGGATGATTGCCTTTTCCCTGGTCATTCTCGCCGGGACTCCGCTGACCTTTGCGACCATCCTGGTGGCCTCGGGAAGCCGCATTGAACGCAACGTCCTGTTCCACATGAACCAGGAATTCGGTCTTTACATTCTGCTGATGTGGACGGCCATCCGCTGGCTCATCGCCACTCTCGCGAGCATCGCGGTCATCGCGCTCATCTACCACAACGCCGTGCCTCGCACTCAGCCCTGGCACAGCGTTCTGCCCGGCGCCACGCTGGCCACGGTGCTGTGGTTCCTTTCGACCGCATTATTTGGATGGTATTTGCAGAACTACGCGGACTACAGCGTCATCTACGGTTCGCTGGGCGCAGCCATCGCCCTGCTGGTGTGGATGTACCTGATCTCGCTCGTCATCCTGGTCGGAGCGGAGTTCAATGCCATGCTCTTCCCACGAGCGTTCCTCGGCAAAGAACTAAAAACCATGCCTGCCCCGCAGACCGCAACCAAGTAACCAAGGATTTTCCGCGACGACTTGAACCGATTTCTCCATTCGAATCGAAACCTATGTATAATCCGCCGATGCAAGGAATGCCGTGGAGCACAATTGCGCTCGGGTCGCTGTTGCTCATCGCGGCCCGCTCAACAGGAGGACAGGACGTGAAATCTCCGCAACCTGAAAAGTCGAAGCCGCCGGCCACAATGGAGCAGCGCGGACGCGTCATTGGAATCGGCGGTGTCTTCTTCAAATCCGCTAATCGTGATCAGATGCGCGAATGGTATTCGAAGCATCTTGGACTCGCTGACAAAGGCCAGGGCGCGATGCTTCCGTGGCGCGAACACGACGACCCGCAAAAGGAACACGTTACAGTTTGGACTGTTTTTTCCGCCTCCACTAAGTATTTCGATCCCAGCCCCGCACCGTTCATGATCAATTACATCGTGGACGATATGGATGCTTTGCTCGACCGCTTAAAACAAGAGGGAGTGAAGATTGACCCCAAACGAATGGATGAATCCTACGGTCGCTTTGCCTGGATCTACGACTCGGATGGAAATAAGATTGAGCTCTGGCAGCCGCTGCCCGCAAAGCCCTAAGGGCGTTCCACAGCAGTTACTCAACCATTCTTTCCCTCCGCGGTCGCCCTCGTCGCGAGGTGTCCTTTCGCAATCGCCGCTCGCTCTCATCATTGTTTCGGCGAATCAGTCCTGCCGAACCTGTGATTTTGATCCGCAATTTGTAAGGGAGTGCAAATGAACTATTCACGTCTCGCGCTGGCGGCGCTTGGAGGCACGGTCGCGTATTTTGCCTTTGGTTCCTTGGTGTTTTGGCTGGTGCCCGCTCTTATCAATGAAGCCCACAAGTACCCGGCCGTATTCCGACCTAAGGAAAAAATGATGAGTGTCATGCCGATTGGAATGGCCGCAACTTTGATAGCGATCCTGGTTGTCGCGATAATTTTCGCAATGATACATCAGGGCGGATCGGGCACTACTCAAGGTGCGCGTTTGGGCGTTCTCATTGGCATTTTCGTGGTTTGCGCATTTGTGCTGCACAACTACGTCAACCTGAACATCGGGCTGAAACTCGCTCTGGGACAGGCTGTGGCTTACTTCGTCCAGTGGACGATCGTCGGAATAGTCATCGGTCTTATTTACAAGCCCCTCGCTACACCATAATCGTGAATTTATCTTGTTGTTGTTTCAAAAAACCGGGGAACGTTCCCCCCGTTCCCCCGGGCCACCCGCCAATTTATGGCTGCGTCGCAGGCTTCGCGGTGAAGATGCCCTTGAAACTTTCGCGGTACTGAAGGAAAACCAGCACCCACAGTACGCAGGCCACCAGAGCCCCTGGAATGTCGCCGGCGCGAGCGTCAGGTGAAACGCAAGGATATTGTAGAGTTCCGCCGCCAACGCAGTTAGCGCAAGTGGCACGAAGTAGCCCGAAAGCAACAACAGCCCGCCGAGCAATTGAATCGCGAAGAAGAATGCGGCAAAATGCGACTCGCTGACGGAGACAAGAAACTGAGTTGCGAGCGGATTCGCCAGGGGCTGCGGGGGGATGAAGTTGAGAAATCCGTTTAACCCAAAGACCGTAAACATAAGGCCCAGTAGATAGCGAGCAATAATTGACGTAATTCTCATGGGTGTCGTCTCTGTCTCCGGTTTTCTGTCACTGTTTCAAGTAACGAAGCGCAACACATCCCGATTTAAAAGTCGTTGACTCAACCAGCTTCAATTGCAGTTTCTCGGGCAGGCTGACGCCCTCCATCAATCGTCTGCCTTCTCCAGCAATGATTGGCATAACGACAAAACGATATTCGTCAATCAGGCCAAGCTCTATAAGCTGTGAAGGAATATCTACACCACCGACCAGAATATTTTTGCCTGGTTCTTGCTTCAATTTAAGTATTTCATCGCGAAGGTTCGTACGAACAATTCTCGTATTCTTTCCTTCGACGCTATCCAATGATCGCGAGAAGACAACAAGTTTCTTGGAGTCAAATGCTTGAGCAAATTCGATATCCGCTTTTGTCTCGGACTGGCTTCTTGCAATATCAGGCCAATAAGGAACCATCAATTGATAGGTTTTACGCCCGTAGACGAGCAGGTCAGCATCATCTCGCAAGAGGTGCGTGTAATGTTCAAGTAAGTCTTCAGCGGGACTGAATTTGGTATGGTCGACACAGCCATCCAGGGTAAGGTTGATTGCGTAAATTACATTTCTCATTTGATTGTCCTCTCTTATGTACTAGCGCTTTTGCTCCCTTTGCAGATTTACGGCTTAGCGATTTCCGTTCCGTCTGACCAGCGTTGCACAGGAATGACGAACTGCGTCAGGTGCTCCACGGGGTCGCTCATACCAACGACGGGGGAACCCGGCAGATTCGCTCCCCAGCTGGCGAGCTCGGCATCCGTATAGAAAAACATGAGGTGGGAAGGCCAGTGTGGTGCGCTGTCGCCGCCGTATCCCTGCTTCCCCATCATGTAGCACATCGCCCCGGATTCCATCGCCGGCAGTTCTTTCTTGGCGATGGCGGCGGCGACGGCCTCGTTAACCTGAGCTAGCGTGTGCCCCGCCAAAGCCAGCTCGGCGATCTTGGTAATGCGCAGAAGGTAGGAACGCGCGGCTGCCGCGTTCACACACATGGGGACGCGCACTTTCGGATCCCAAAAGTCAGCATCCGCAGCGGATGTCCACGAGCGTCCCACGATACACACGAAGCCGTTCGTACCTTTGACCGCTGTTTCGAAACCATGACGTCCAAGAACCAGAACCTCGGCATCGCGTGAAATGGACTCCGGTGCCGCACTGCGCGCCAGGGCTATTTCCGCGGCTCGGTCCGCCATGAGGTACTGGTCGATCGGGGCCATCTTCGCATGCGGTGTGGTGGTAGACGATGTTGTGGCGGCCTGCGCTACCGCCTGATATGCCGTACCAAGCACGAGAAGCACTGCAAAGCTTTTGATTGCGATTGCGCTAATTTTTTTGAGCATTGTTTTCCTCCTTAGAACCGCGACACTTCCAGCTTTCTGCTAAACAGCTTTGCCAGTGGCGAATGCCTTGCGCAGCGCAGACTTCCAACTCGCGCTGAATTGTTGGGAGGCTTCGGCGTCCGGCACCAGGAGATCGAATCCGTGGAAAGCGCCACGCACGACCAGGAGTTCGGTTGCGACTCCGGCGTGGACGAGCCGGCGCGCATACTCCATGTCTTCTTCGACGAACAGGTCAAGAGCGCCGACACCGATCCAGGCAGGCGGTAGGCCGGCGACGCTGGCTACCCG
>Ga0116221_1001308_pt1 | contig 16695 bp, 17 predicted proteins | sample Sb_taG_5_FD_88965 | JGI IMG/M metagenome (GOLD analysis project Ga0116221, IMG submission 88965) | Peat soil microbial communities from Weissenstadt, Germany - Sb_50d_8_FC metaG | ecosystem: Environmental > Terrestrial > Soil > Wetlands > Peat | place: Germany: Weissenstadt | collected 2010-09-21 | reverse complement strand
CACCCACGACCGGTACTTCCTCGACGACGTGGCCCAGTGGATCCTCGAACTCGACCGCGGCCACGCCTACCCGTACGAGGGCAACTACTCCACCTACCTGGAGACCAAGGCGGCCCGGTTGAAGATCGAGGGCCAGAAGGACGTCAAGCGGCGCAAGCGGCTTGAGGAAGAGCTCGAGTGGGTCCGGTCCAGCCCGCGCGCTCGCCAGGCCAAGAGCAGAGCCAGGCTCCAGCGGTACGAGGAGATGGCGACCGAGGCCGACCAGAACCGCAAGCTTGACTTCGAGGAGATCCAGATCCCGCCCGGCCCGCGGCTCGGCGGCGTGGTCGTCGAGGTGGCCGATCTCAGCAAGGGCTTCGACGACCGGATGTTGATCGAGGATCTCAGCTTCACCCTGCCGCCCAACGGCATCGTCGGCGTGATCGGCCCAAACGGCGTCGGCAAGACCACCTTGTTCAAGATGATCATCGGCGAGGAGCGGCCGGACGGCGGATCGATCAAGGTCGGGGAGACCGTGCAGATCGCCTACGTCGACCAGGCGCGAGGCCGGATCGACCCGGACAAGAACGTCTGGGAAGTGATCTCGGACGGCGAGACCTTCATCAAGGCGGGCAAGTCCGAGATCCCGAGCCGGGCCTACGTCGCGGCGTTCGGCTTCAAGGGCGCCGACCAGCAGAAGCCGGCCGGGATCCTGTCCGGCGGCGAGCGGAACCGGGTCAACCTGGCGCTCACCCTGAAGCAGGGCGGCAACTTGCTGCTGCTTGACGAGCCCACCAACGACCTGGATGTGGAGACGCTCTCGTCGCTGGAGAACGCGCTGCTCGAATTCCCCGGCTGCGCGGTGATCACCAGCCACGACCGGTGGTTCCTTGACCGGATCGCGACGCACATCCTGGCCTGGGAGGGCGGGTCGAGCTGGTTCTGGTTCGAGGGGAACTTCGAGGCCTACGAGAAGAACAAGATCGAGCGCCTTGGCGCCGAGGCTGCCCGGCCGCACCGGGTCACCTACCGCAAGCTGACCCGCGGCTGACCTCGGCCGGAATCGGGAGATCACCGCGATGGCCGTGGAAGCGACTACTGCCGTGCCCGCCGCCGGTCCGGCCGCTGCGCGCGGCGGCGTGCTGCCTGACCGGGCCCGGGTGGTCGTGGTCGGTGGCGGGATCATCGGCACCTCGGTGGCCTATCACCTGGCGCACGCCGGGCTCAGGGACGTGCTGCTGCTTGAGCGGGACCGGCTCACTTCCGGCACCACCTGGCACGCCGCTGGGCTGATCGCGACCTTCGGCTCCACCTCGCAGACCTCGACCGAGCTGCGCCAGTACACCCGTGACCTGTACTCGCGGCTTGAGTCCGAGACCGGCCTAGCCACCGGACTGAAGCAGTGCGGGCTGATCGAGCTCGCGATCGAGCCAGGTCGCCTTGAGGAGTATCGGCGGGTGTCGGTGTTCAACCGGCACTGCGGCGTGGATGTGCACGAGATCTCGCCCCGCGAGGTCGCTGAGCTGTTCCCGCTGGCCAGGACCGACGACGTGCTGGCCGGCTTCTACATCCCTGACGACGGCCGGGTCAACCCGGTCGACGTGACGATGTCGCTGGCCAAGGGCGCCCGGATGCAGGGGGTCACCATCATCGAAGGTGTCCCGGTGACCGGATTCCTGCGCGATCGCGGTGCCGTGACCGGGGTGCGCACCGCGCGCGGCGACGTCGAGGCCGAGTACGTGGTGAACTGCGCCGGGATGTGGGCCCGCCAGCTCGGCGAGCTCGCTGGCGTCTGCATCCCGCTCCAGGCGGCCGAGCATTATTACCTGCTCACCGAGCCGATCGAGGGCGTGGACGGCGACTGGCCGGTGCTGGAGGACCCGGCTTCCTTCGGCTACTACCGCGAGGAGGGCGGCGGCCTGATGCTCGGTATGTTCGAGCCGGTCTGCGCCCCGTGGCGGGTCGACGGCGTCCCCGAGAACTTCTCGTTCGGAGAACTGCCTCCGGACTGGGACCGGATGGCTCCGTACCTGGAGACCACGATGTCCCGCATCCCGGTCGCAGCACAGGTCGGGATCAGGAAGTTCTTCTGCGGACCGGAGAGCTTCACCCCTGACCTGCTGCCGATCGTCGGCGAGGCGCCAGAGCTGAAGAACTACTTTGTGGCCGCCGGACTGAACTCGATCGGCATCCTGACCGGCGGCGGCATCGGCCGGACCATCGCGCAGTGGATTGTCGGCGGCAGCCCGGACATCGACATCACCGCGATCAACATCGACCGGCTGCACCCCTACCAGGCCAACCCCGAATACCGGGCAACCCGCACGGTCGAATCGCTCGGCCTGGTCTATTCCTGCCACTACCCGAACCGGCCAACCCGAACGGCGCGCGGTGCCCGGCGATCGCCGATCCACCACCGGCTGGTGGCGGAGCGGGCCTGTTTCAGGGACGTGAGCGGCTGGGAGGGCGCGGACTGGTACGCACCTGCCGGGGTCGAGCCGGAGACCGGTGAGCTGTCCTGGGGCCGGCCGCACTGGTTCGGATACTGGGAGTCCGAGCACCACGCCACCCGCAACGGCGTGATCGCGATGGACATGTCGTTCATGGCGAAATTCCTGGTCCAGGGCCGCGACGCGGGCCGCGAACTGGAGCGGATCTCGGCCAACCAGGTGGCCGCGGAGAACGGGAAGATCACCTATACCCAGTGGCTCAACGGGCGCGGCACGCTGGAAGCTGACCTGACAGTCACCAAGCTCGACGACGAGCAGTTCTGGGTGGTCGCCTCCGACACGGCCCACCGGCACGCGGAGACCTGGATGCGGCGCCACTTCGGCGACGCACATGCCTTTGTCACCGACGTGACATCCGGCTACGCCCAGATCAACATCCAGGGACCGCAGTCGCGCGAGCTGATGACGGCGGTGACCCACGCGGACATGTCCAACGAGGCCTTTCCGTTCCGGACCGCCCGCCACATCGACATCGGGTTCGCCCGCGTGCTGTGCATCAGGATCACCTACCTCGGTGAGCTCGGCTACGAGCTGCACATCCCGGCTGAACAGGCGGTGCATGTGTACGACCGGCTGATCCAGGCAGGCCAGCCGCTCGGCCTGCGGAACGCTGGCCTGAAGGCACTGGCCAGCTTGCGGATGGAGAAGGGCTACCGCGACTACGGGCATGACATCGACAACACCGACACCGTGCTTGAGGCGGGCCTAGGCTTCGCGGTGGCCATGGACAAGCCCGGCGGATTCATCGGCCGGGACGCGGTACTGGCGCAGAAGGCCAGGGGTCCGCTGACCCGCAGGCTGATCCAGGTGCTGCTGACCGATCCCGAGCCGCTGATGTTCCACGCCGAGGTGATCAGCCGGAGTGGGCGGCCAGCCGGGTACGTCCGTTCTGCTTCTTATGGGTTCACCCTCGGCGGCGCGGTCGGCCTGGCCATGATCGATGCGGACCAGCCGATTGACCAGAAGTACCTGGACTCCGGTGACTGGACGGTGCAGATCGGCGACGCGGTCTATCCGGCGGTGACGTCACTGCGGCCGCTGTACGACCCGGCGAGCAAGCGCGTCCAGATGTAGCATCGCTGCGGGCCGGACACCCGCGCCGCTAAAGGAGGAACCGATGGCCGTGCTCGCTGAGTTCGAGGCGCTCGTCCCGCTTGACCACGGCCTGGCCGTGCTCGCGGTGACCGGGCCGGACGGGCACATCCGGCCGTCCGTGACGAATGCCGGGGTCATCGATCATCCGGTCACCGGCGCTCGGGTGGTCGGGATCGTGGCCCGCGGCCAGGCACGGAAGTTGGATCACCTGCGGGCCCGGCCGCGCGCCAGTGCCGTGCTGCGGGCCGGCTGGCAGTGGGCGGCGGTCGAAGGGCCGGTCGAGCTGGCCGGGCCCGATGATCCGATGGATGGCGTCGACCCCGAGCGGCTGCGCCTGCTGCTGCGCGAGATCTTCACGGCCGCTGGCGGCACGCATGAGGACTTCGAAGAATACGACCGGGCGATGGCGCAGGAGCGCCGCGTGGCGGTGCTGATCACGCCCGAGCGCGTCTTCACCAACGGCTAGCCCAGGTGTCCGTGATCACGCGGTAATTTCAGTCGGCCCGGCCGAAAGAACCGCGTGATCATGCCGAGCAGCCTCGGTAGCGGTCAGGTGGGGCTCAGGCCCAGGTCCGGCCGGCCTTCGTCTGGTACACCGCTGACGGGCCGGCTGTCCGGCTGGTTGACCAGGCTGTGCGCGGCCATCACCAGATAGCTCCACAGCTGCTCGTCGTGCGCCGGATCGAGGGCAAGCTCATCCAGGGCGGTCCGCATATGCCTGAGCCACGCGTCCCGCTCAGCCTCGCCGATGGCGAAATGCGCGTGCCGCATCCGCAGCCGGGGATGGCCGCGCCGCTCGTTGTACGTGGTCGGCCCGCCCCAGTACTGGATCAGGAACAGCTTCAGGTGCTCCTGCGCCGGGCCAAGGTCCCGGCTCGGGTAGACGGCCCGCAGCATCGGATCGGCCTCGACCTCGGCGTAGAACCTGCGGACCAGGCGGCTGAACGCCTGCTCGCCGCCGACGGCGTGATAGAAGCTCGGTTCCGCCTCGGCGGGATCACGCACTGTGCTCTCCATAACACTGAGTTCTCCATAACGGGGTCCAGGGTATGTTCTGTCGCGGTCTGATCGCTCGGCGGGCGGTCAGGTCGCCGGCTGTTCACCAGATGCTCAGCAGCCAGAACGCCACGCTGCAGTACTTTTGTGTTGGCGGTCAGGCCGACCGCCGGTCACACTGGTCACGGGTGCCCCGACAGCCAGACGGGTTGCCCAGCCTTGGAGGTGGCGGTGCGCAGGGTATTGCTGCTCAACATCACGTATGAGCCGCTTACTACCGTGGGCCTGCACCGAGCAGTTGGTCTCGTTTTGGCGGAGAAGGCCGATATTTTGCATAACGAAGCCTCCGGGCTAGTGCTGCACTCCTCCTCGATCAAGCTGGCGGCACCTTCGGTGATCAGGTTGCGCCGGTACGTCCGGGTGCCGCATCGCAACCGCGTCCCGCTGACCAGGGCAGCACTGATGCGCCGCGACGGCTACCTGTGCGCTTACTGCGGAGCTGCTGCCGACACGATCGACCATGTGGTGCCGCGCAGCAGGGGCGGCGTGCATGCCTGGGAGAACTGCGTCGCTTCGTGCACGAGGTGCAATCACCGCAAGGCCGACCGGCTGATCGGGGAACTCGGCTGGACGCTGCGCTGGGATCCGCTCGCGCCGCGCGGCACGCACTGGCGCCTGATCGGCGCTGCCCGCGATGGCGACCCGCAATGGGCCGCCTATCTCGCGACTTCCGCGGCCTGACCAGGGGACTGGCCTGCCGGGCGCCATCGCTGAGAGCGTCAGGCGGGTTCGGCGCGGAGCCCGCCCTGGACGTCCGCCGCTGTCACGCCGAAGTCACGGAATTCCCGCTGACTGAGCGCGCCGAGAACGGAGACGGCAAGGACGATGCCAGCTACCGGGAAGAACGGGGCTGGTCCGAGGTGCCGCACCAGGACGCCGGACACAGCTACCGAGGCGGGGAAACTGCCCATGCTGGCGAGCATCACCAGGCTCATCACCCGGCCGAGCAGGTGGCCCGGCGCCCATTGCTGAAGCAGCGTGATGACCACGATGTTGCCGAAGCCATTGCAGATCGCGACCAGCAAAATCGCCGCGCACGCACCGGCTAGGCCGCCCAGGAATGGCACCAGGCAGATCGCCGCACCCTCGATCAGGAACGCACCGCACGCGATAAGTACCTGACGGCGCAGTCCGCTGGCACGGGAGGCAGCGAGGGTGCCGATCACCGCGCCAGCCCCGAAGCAGGCGATCAGCGCGCCATAGGCGGCCGCGCCGAACCTTTCGTGAGCCAGGGCTGGCAGCGCGACCTCGAAGGTTCCGCCGGAAGCGAGGTTCGCGGCCACGCAGACCGCCACGATGGTCTGGAGCAGCCGCGACCGGCGGAGCAGCGCCCAGACGCTCGGCGCGGCTTGCTCGGCTGCTCGCGCTGTTTGCGCTGCTGGCACTGGTCCGGCCGCTGCCGCAGCGACGGCTGGCTCTGTTCCGGCAGGGTCTGGGCCGGCTGGGTCTGGGCCGGCTGGGTCTGGGCCGGCTGGCACTGTGCCAGCTGGGTCTGCCACGCCCGGTGCTGATCCGGCAGCACGCTCCTCGGCCATGCTCCGTTCGCCCGGTTCACCCGGGTCGGCCGTCGGAGCCGGTCGGCGGCGAGTGCTGATCAGGGCCAGCGCAGCGGCTGAGGTGGCGAAGGATGCCGCGTCGACGGTGAACGCGGGAACCGGCCCGGCGGTGCTGGCCAGGAGTCCGCCGAGAACCGGGCCTGCTAAGGAGCCGGTCTGCACCATCGCGGTGGACAAGGCATTCCCCGCCTGCAACTGGTCCGATTCCAGGATGGCCGGCATGATCGTATACGAAGCGGGCAGGAAGACGCCCTCGCCGGCCCCGAGCAGGGCGGCGATTGGACCGAGCATCGCCAGCGAGTCCGTTCGGCGGGCAGCAAGAACCGCGAGTGCGGTGACGAGCACGCACCGCGCGATGTCGGCGGCGAGCATGACGGTCCGCGGGCCGACCTTGTCGGCGAGGATGCCGCCTACCGGGATGAGCACCGTGCGGGGGACCCCGTAGCAGGCGAGAACGGTGCCGAGCAGGACCGGCCCGCCATGCGTCGAGAGGATCAGCCACGGTAGCGCGACCGCGTAGCAGAAGTCGCCGATCGTCGAGGTCAGCTGCCCAGAGCTGAGCAGACGGAAGTCGGCGTTCGCCAGTGGCCCTGGCCGCAATCCGGCTGATCGGCGCCGCGGGCTCCGCTGGCCACCCGATCCACCGCTCATGCCTCGCTGCTCGGATCGAACCACGGAACCAGGTCGAACGTCGCATTGACTCGTCGCGCGCCGGGCGTTCTGCTGGTCCGATCGAGCCTGCGGTACGCCGCGAGCACGTCCTGCAGTTGGGATCGGACGGCTGCCAGTTCTTCGGCAGTGACATGCAAGACGTCTTGCCTGCTGCCGGACGCGGCGCGCCAGGCGGGATCAAACTCGGTCTCGTGGTCGAGGTACTCCGTCCTGATGTCATCGAATCGTGCCTGGAAGCTCTCGGTAAGGAGTCGCCCGGCTGCCCGGGCCGCACTTGGCTGACCTGGCTCGTCGCCGTAGGAGATGGACGTGATACGCGCTCGCCAGGGTCGCTGTCGGCCGTCAGCGGCGCTGGCCGGGTCCTCCTCGACGAAGCCCTGCCTGGCCAGCGCTCGCAAGTGGTAGCTGCAAGCAGACGGTGACAGGCCAGCCACCTCGGCGCATTCGGTAGCCGTCGCCGGACCGTCAAGCGCTAGGTACTGCAGGATCGCGATCCTGGCTGGATGTGCAAGCGCGCGCAGCTGCCGTGGGTCGGTGAGCCGAAGCGACGCTTCCGGGCTGCCCGGTTCCGGTCGGGACCCAAGCTCGCGCTGAGCATCACGCTCATCCGTGAAGGACATATTTCGAAACTATAGTTTCGAAGGATCTACTTCACAAGAGGGGATCAACCGGTGGCCTTACGGAGCCGGGCGAACTCAGCCGCGAGAGCAGCCGCGTTCCAGTGCGCATTGAGGCCGCTGGGGTTGGGCAGCACCCAGATGCGGGTACTTCCCAGTCCTTTCTCCTGCGGACCCACTGACGCTCGGGCGTCGCCTACGGCCGTTCGGTAGGCGGTCACTCCAGCGATGGCCAGCCATCGCGGCCGAAGCCGGGCGACCTTCCCGGCGAGGGCGCGCCAACCGTCGCGAAGCTCCGCGGGATCGAGTTCGTCCGCTCGCGCGGTAGCGCGAGCCACGATGTTGGTGATGCCCAGCCGGAGATCGAGGAGCTGGTATTGCTCATCGGGGCGGAGCAGGCGGTCGGTAAAGCCAGAGTGGTGCAGGGCAGGCCAGAACCGGTTGCCCGGACGGGCGAAGTGGTTCCCGGTCGCAGCCGAGTACAGGCCGGGGTTGATGCCCGAGAACAACACACGTAGCTGATCAGCGACCACGTCGGGGACGGTGCGGTCCCGCGCCGCCGCAAGGTCGTCGGCCGTGGGGCGCCTGCCTTGGGTGCTGGCGGTCATCAGTAACCTCCGGCCATCGGGTCCGATCAGCGCGGATGAGATCGCAGCTACTGGTGGAGACCCGCTCGGGGCTGGTCACGGCACGATCGCTGCAGACCGAACGATGCTACGGCCACCGGGCGGGGCGCGGCATTCCGCCGCGAGCCGAACGATGTTACGGTCGCCGTGCACGTTCGGCCAGGTTCAGGGATGGGCAATGCAGCGCGACATCTTCGCCAGCGACCACGAGGCGTTCAGGGATATGGTGCGCTCCTTCATCGGGAAGGAGGTCGCCCCTCACCACGAGCAATGGGAACGCGACGGCGTGGTCTCCCGTGATGTGTGGCTGGCAGCGGGCCGGGCCGGGCTGCTCGGCATCGATATGGACGAGAAGTACGGCGGTGGCGGTAACCCCGACTACCTGTACTACCTGATCCTGAACGAGGAGATGACCAGGGCCGGGGCGCACGGTCCCGGCTTCTCAGTGCACAACGACATCAACGGCCAGTACTTTCGCCGCCTGCTGACACCAGAGCAGGCCGAGCGGTGGATGCCCGGTTACTGCAGTGGCGAGCTGATTACGGCGATAGCGATGAGCGAGCCGGGTGCGGGCAGCGACCTGCAGGGCATCAGGACCACCGCGGTTCCCGACGGCGACGGCTATGTGCTCAACGGGCAGAAGACGTTCATCTCCAACGGGCAGCTGGCCGACCTGGTGATCGTCGTGGCGCGGACCGATCCGGATGTCGGCCACCTGGGGATCAGCTTGCTGGCCGTGGAACGCGGCATGCCCGGATTCGAGCGCGGCCGCAATCTCGACAAGATCGGCATGCATGCGCAGGACACGTCGGAGCTGTTCTTCAGCGACGTGCGGGTCCCGGCCGCGAATCTGCTCGGCGAAGAAGGCGGCGGGTTCGTCGCGCTCATGCAGAACCTGCCCAGGGAGCGGATCGCGATCGGCACCGCAGCGCTGGCCGGCGCCGAGCAGGTGTTCCATGACACGCTTGAGTACTGCAAGCAGCGGCAGGCGTTCGGCCGCCCGATCGGGAAGTTCCAGCACAACCGCTTCGTCCTGGCCGAGATGGCGACTGAGCTGGCTGTCGCTCGGGCTTTCACCGACCGCGCGGTTGTCGAGCACAATGCGCGTCGGCTGTCGAACGAGGACGCTTCGATGGTCAAGTGGTGGGATACCGAGCTCTGCAACCGGGTCGTCGACCGGTGCGTGCAGCTGCATGGCGGCTACGGCTATATGCGCGAGTACCCCGTCGCACGGGCATTCGCAGACGGCCGGGCGCAGACGATCGTCGGCGGGACTACCGAGATCATGAAGGAGATCATCGGCCGCGGCCTAGGAGTCTGAGTGCGGCCGACCGCATTGCGTTACATCAGCTCGACGTAGGCCGCCCGCCACGGCGGGCTCTGGTCTGCACCGAGACTTGTCCAGTACTCGGTCGCGCTAGCGACTTGTCCGCCCTGGACCGTCCAGAACGACGCCACCCGGAACACACCCAGGCTGTCGTGCGGTACCTCCACCTCGGAGACAACCTGGTCGCCCGCCGCCACGATCCTGAGCACCCGAATCGTCCAGCCCTCCGGGTACTCGCGGTTCACGGCGACGAAGTTGCCGCTGCCGACGATGCATTCCCGGCTGACCGGCCACTCGACGACGGCATCCTGCGCAATCAGATCGGCGAGGCCCGCCCAGTCCCGCGCCTGGATCCTATTCCACAGCGTTTCGATCACCTTCGCTGGCTCCATGGGCACAGATTGCCAGAGGCCTCTGACAATCTGTGCCCAGCGACGGGGGCGGCCGATGTGCTCAGGTGCCGGCCAGAAGCTGATCGGGAGGGTCGGGGCGGAGGGCCTGGGCCGAAGCTGGCCAGGACGACAGCGAGACAGTTGCGCTGAGGTCCGGTCCGGGCTGGCGGGCTTTGCGGCGCTCGCGGTCAGCGCAGCACGAGCCTGCGGGCGTCGTCACTATCTGGCGCGCGCGGCGGGATCTCATGCCGGGTTCCGCCGGTTCCGCCGGTTCCGCCGGTTCCGATGTTTCTTGCCTGGCCACGCTTAACGATGGCGGCCACGGCCACGATCGTGAACGAGAAGGCGATCGCCATTCCGACCAGGACCGCCAGAGCCACCAGCGTGTCGTTCAGAAGCTGCACGTCGACCATCTGAGGTTCCCTTCCATGATCTTGTTTACAACGTTTACTACAACGACGATAGAACACTGTAGTAAACGTTGTCAACTCGTCCTAGCCGTGTTAACGCTCGGAGCGGATCAGCTGGGCCGGTCCTTCGACCATGCCATTGACGGACGCTTTTGGTCAGGTCGTCGCGGTTCGCGACGGGCGGATTGGGGGAGTGCGGCTGTGCTCGCATTCCGGACTTGCCTTGACCTGGGCTGTTGGAGGACGATGCGTGGAATGCCCGTGGCGAAGGACTGGTGTATGGGTATGGCTTCTAGCGGCCGGTTTGCGGCCAGCTCATCGCCGTCACCTGCGGCCGGAACGGCGTGCGCGTCGGTCCGCGGCGGCCGGCCGCCGCGGCTGGCCTGGCCGTGACAGGCGGGTCGCAGCCGCTGGCTGTGGTGCTGGCACTGGCCGGCAGTGGGTGTTACGCCGTCGCCGTGGTGACCCAGCAGAAGGTCGCCGCGCGGGTGCGGTCGGAACGGGCCTTTGACCCGTCGGTGCTGACCCGACTGGTCCGCAGGCCTGCCTGGCTGGCTGGGCTGGTAATGGTGATCGCAGGGTTCTCGCTGCAGGCAGCGGCGCTTGGCCTAGGTCGGCTGGTGCTGGTCGAGCCGGTCTTTGCCAGCGGCCTGCTGTTTGCCCTGGCGCTGTCTGCCTGGCGGGACCGGCGCCAGCTACGCGCCGTTGAATGGGCGGCCGCGCTGGCGGCGGTCGCGGGGCTTGCCGTCTTCCTTGGGGCGGGACAGCCTGCTGGCGGGCAGCGCACCGCGAGTGCGGCGGCGCTCGGGCTGACCGCGGCGGCGGTGGCCGGGCTGGTGGTGTTGTGTACGCTGCTGGCCGGCCGGTTCCCGGCGTCGTACCGGGCCCTGGCGCTCGGCATGGTCGGTGGCACAGCCGCCGGAGCAAACGATGGACTGACGAAATCGGTCGCGGTGCTGGCTGGCCGTCACGGGCTGGGGCTCCTCGCCGACCCGCGGCTTTACCTCCTGGTCGTGGTCGGCCTGCTGACCTATACGATCCAGCAGAACGGTTACCGAGCCGGTCAGCTCACCGCCTTCCTCCCCGCATTCGCGGTCGTCGAGGCGGTCAGCGGGTCGCTGCTTGGCCTAGTCATCTACCACGAGCGGCTGAGCGCCAGGCCAGCTCAGATCGCAGTGGAAGTAGTCGCCTGCGTCGCAGCGTCCTGGGGCATTGCCTGGCTCGCCAAGCCAGCCATGGCCAGCGCCGCCCAGCCCGCCGTCGTCGTCCCTGTCGGCCCGGTCGGCCCGGTGGCCGCTACCAGCGCCGAAGACACGCCGTAATCGGGCATGCCAGCCAGAGCAGCCGCGCTTGTCGCGGCATCTGGCCGGGCTTTGGGCTCGCGGGGAGGTCGGCCTGTCGCTGGCGACTGGCCGGGATTGTGACTCGCGAGCCTGTCGCCCAATCGCCGGGTGGCTATGCTCGCCGGTCGACTGCTTCCAGCGCTTTGTGCACTGCCTCGCGCGCAGAAGCAGCGGACACGAACGTCGTCATGAGCCCGCGCAGCGGTTCGCGGACCTCCCAGCCTCTGATCACGATCGTTGGCTTTCCGGTCCGCAGCGCCAGGGCTATCTCGCTCATGGTGCCCCAGCTGCCGCCGATGGCGATAACGGCGTCGCACACTCCGACGACAAGACCGTTGCGCAGCTCCCCGATCCCGGTTGGCAGCACGATTGATAGGTAGCGATTTCCGGCTGCGCGATCGCGACCGGGCAGCAGACCGACGGTCAGGCCTCCCGAGCCGGACGCTCCCTGGCACGCAGCTGCCATGACACCGCCAAGCCCGCCGCACACCAGGATCGCGCCACGTTCCGCCAGCAGACCGCCGACCTCTGCGGCAATGTCCGTTTCTTCGGTGGTGGCATCGTCGCCCGGACCAACGACGGCCACGTATATCGCATCACGTGACAGGCTGCCGGGCGTGGACGAGGCCATAACGGCTACCCCCTATCCGCTGGGCTGAAAGCATCCTGCCACGTTGCCGTGCAAGCAACCGGACAAGCGTGCGGCCTCGGGTTCATCGGTGGCGGCCGCGCGGTGGTTGAGCATCTGGTGCGCACCGGCTAGCGTGCGATCATGTCCACCGGCTGGCCAGCGGCCTCGTACGAGCAGTGGCGCGCAACCTGCGACACACTGCACGCGCATACCCAGGTGCTCGGCAAGCTAGCGGCCAGGCTCGCTCCGCCCGAGCCGCAGTTGCAGCATACGGCGCTGCGCCTGACCGCGCGGGGCTGGGAGACGGCACCGCTGCCGGCGCCGGACGGCTCGGGGGTCCTGGTTGTCGTACTCGATCTGCGAAACCACGAGGCGGTCGTCGAGCACAGCAGCGGACAGAGTGAACGGGTTGCGCTCACCCCGGACCGGCCGGTCGCTGAGGTGACGCGTGCGGTGCTGGCGGTGGTGCGCAGCATCGGCGGCCCGGTGCAGTTCCACCCGACGCCGCAGGAAGTTTCGTGGACCGTGCCGCTGGACCAGGATTACGAGCACGCGCACTATGACCGCGACCAGGTGGCAGCCTACTTCGCCGCTGCGACCCGGGCGGCGTCGGTGCTGGCGGCGTTCCGCGCGCCCTACCGCGGGCGCAAGTCGCCGGTCAATGCGTGGTGGGGATCCTTCGACCTGGCAGTGAACCTGTTCTCAGGCTGGCCGGCCGAGCCGCCGTCTGATGACTTCATCATGCGCAATTCGATGGACGCGCAGGAGGTCGCGGTCGGCTGGTGGCCAGGGGATGCACGCCACCCGGCGGCAGCGTTCTACGCGTACGCGCACCCGGCGGCAGCTGGCTTCGGGCAGGCCGACCTCTCCTTGCCAGGTGCATACTGGGACGCTGCCCTGGGGGAATATCTGCTTCCCTGGGACGCTGTGCGCTCATCCCCGGATCCGCATGCGGCGGCATTGGAGTTCGCCCGCTCGGCGTTTCGCCATGCCTGCCTGGTGTGCGAATGGGATCCGAAGCTCGCCGCCACCGCCGACGGGACACCGCCGCCCGTCGCCTGAAGTCCGGTTAGGTCCTGCCCATGAGAACGCGGCCAAGGTCCCCCGCACGCCGCATCGCCCCCGTTGCCGCCTGCGCCGCAAGCCGTGAAAATCCGAGCAGCAGCGGGTAGGGGTGCTCGGCCGCGAGACGGCTGAGTGCCGCTTGCATCTGTCCGGTGATGTCGTCATAGCATGCCGCGACCATCTTCGGGTCGTCGGCGGCGCCTGGGCCGTAACCCGTCCAGTCGAGCGGAGGCAGGAACTCGACGGTGAGCTGGGCCGGCATCGGCGGCGGCGGCGACAGGATGGACGTGACGCCGAAGGGCAGGCCAGCGAGTAGGGGAAAGACGTTGATCCGCAGTTTGCGCAGGCCGACGGCGCGGGCGAGACGTTCACCACGGGTCAGCACTACGACAGCGTGCTGTCCGCCGTGGGCGACAACCGGCACTACAGGTACCCCGCAGCGAAGGGCGAGCCGCACGAAGCCCTTCCTACCGCCGAAAACAACCTCGTTGCGTTGGGTCCACGGGCGGCAGGCCTCAAGGTCCCCTCCCGGGTAAACCAGGACGCACGCTCCGCGCCTCAGTGCGGACTCGGCTTCACCAGTGCTGGCTGGGACTGCGCCGAGCCGGCGCAGGAAGGGTCCGATGCCTGGCACGGCGAACAGGAGGTCATAGGCGAGCAGGTAGGTCGGCGTGCCGATGCCACGGCGTGACATCAGTGCCTGCCCGCAGATCCACGCCTCGGGCACGTAGAACAGGCCCGAATGATTACCAACCACCAGCACGGGGCCGCTCGCTGGCAGCCGGTCGAGCCCTCGCACCTCTGGAGTGAAATAGCTCGTGTAGCGGGCGATGGTCGGCAGCTGCCTGCGGATGAACTCAGGATCGCGCTGCAGCGTGCTGTCGGCGCGCGCCGCCGCGATCCGCTGCACAAGCGGCGTGAGCACCCAGGCCGACAAGTCACGGTCAGCCTTCGGGCCTGCGGGCTCAGGCGTCGGGCCTGCGGGCTCAGGCGTCGGGCCTGCGGGCTCAGGCGTCGGGCCTGCGGGCTCAGGCGCAACGTGGCCAGGCATACTTTCCTCCTAATTCTTACGCTGCCCGCATGCGCGTCGGCCAGGAAGGGCCGTTGGTCAGCAAGTGCCAGGATCTAGGTCAGGGATCGCCGCCGAGCCCTCAGCGACTTGCTGGTAACGGCGGAGATTGCTGGACGCGGCGGCACAGGCTGATCAGCAGTCAGCCCCAGTCAGTAGTCGGTCGCGTCAAGTGCTGGCGGGATATGGTCGTCGTCGATGGCGTACGCAAGCTGGGCTGCGACATCGATCACGCCGTCCACGGCGCGGGCCATCTTGACCGCGAGTCCGACCATGCTCTTGTGCTCAACCTCGCCGCTCATGGTCACCGCGCCGTCGGCGACAGTTACCTTGACCCGGCCAGGATCGGTGCCGAGGTAGTGGCTGATCACATCGCGGACGATCTCGTCCCTGATCTCGTCGTCTGATCGCAGGTAGACCTTCAGCAGATCACGAGGCGTGACAATACCCGCCAGCCGGCCATCGGCGTCGGTGACCACGAGGTGCCTGACGTGATGGCGGTCGAGCTCCCTCGCCGCTTCGACAATGCTGGCATCTTGCCCGATGGTCACCGGGGGTGAAGTCATCAGCTCCCTGGCGGTCAGGCCGGCGGCCCGCGCTCTGCGTTCGCGATATCGCCATCGCGGTAGTCGTCTTGCGCTCGGGTCGTCCTGGTATTCCTCCTTGCGGAGCAAGTCGACCTCTGAGACGACACCAGCCACCCGGCCGTCGGCATCAAGCACCGGGAGCGCGCTGACGCCACGCCGGGCCAGAGTGCTGACCAGTTGAGTGAAGGGCGTGTCCACGGTAACCGTGGCCACGTCGGCCGTCATCACCGCGCGGACAGCACGGTGAACCATCGCAGCCTCCTCAATCTGCCCGCATAATACCCGCGGCACTGGCCGGGCTATCGGCGAACACCGGGCGACATGCGGGTCAAGGTTGTCAGGGTAGGCAACCTCTCGCGGTAGCAACAGGGCCGGATAACGCAGACCCGGCGCCGATGGGTCACCAGCGGACTATAGGGTCGAAGATTGGCCAGGTCAGACATCATCACGCTATCGAGTAGAGCGAAGGGATGAGTTATGGACGTCGAGAGGGCCTTTGAAGTCGCGCTTGACCATTACCGCAAAGGGAATAGCTTGCTTAGCTTCGACGAGGCGGTGCCCATCGAGGAGCAGGTTCTGCATCTTTCCAGGGCGAACGCGCATTTCGGGGCAGGCAACCTGGCATTGGCGCTGGCCCGTGCTCAGGAAGGGCAACTGGGGGAAGGGCAGACCGACCGGTCCGGCGGCGGGTCCTAGCCGCGAGCATCAGCATGCGGCCTAGCAGCCAGTGCGGCAACATTGGCCTGCCTAGCCGCCGCTAACCCCGATCGGTTAGCGCCAGTCGTCGATTACGTAGCTCTCGGAGACGTTGTAACCAGCCGCGTTGGGCCGGTGCATCGCTACTCCCTGCATGGCGGCCCGGAACCCCCGTTCAACCAGCGCGCTCCAGGCTCGATCCCGGCCAGCGTTAGCGCCGACCGCGAGCACCGAGGCTCCGCGGTCCGCGGCCAGATGCTGACATGCGTCCACGAGCAGCGAGAAGTTGTCGGCCGCCTTGGGGCCGGGCCGCACGCCGCCGAACTTCACGTAGCAGTTTCCCCCGCCTGCTTCGGTGCCGGGTCCGACGTGGCAGACGGCCACGCCTTGCAGGCCAACGGTGTCATCGAGCAGCACGGTATCTCCCAGCCCCTGGGCAAGTACTGCCTCGATCTCGCGGCTGACGTCCAGACCCGCATAGATCGAGTCGGTGAGCTCGCGGATCGACGTCATGATCCCTGGTCGTTCGGGCGCGGCGATTTCCGAGACTCTCGAATACCTCGGTACCGCTTTGATCGGCTCCACAGGCCTGGACATGATCGCGGTGAGAAAACGAGGCCAGAACCCGAACTTCTGGTACAGGCCGACGTGCTTGGCGCTCGAGGCGAACGTGAACAAGCCCGCGTTGCGGGTTCCCCAGGTGTCGAAGAGCTCGACGGTTGGCTCCAGCAGGCGCTGCGCGATCCCACGATCCCAGTGGGCTGGGTCGATCGTGAGGGGGCCGAAGAAGCCGACGGTGCCCCAGTTGGTGACGAAGTTCGAGCCGGCCAGCTGCCCGTCGATTTCGGCCGCGAACGCCGCATTCGGGTCGGCGAGCCAGCGTGTGCGCACGCAGTCAGCGTCCCCGAAGAAGTGCTCCGGATCAGGCGCACCCAGGAAGGTGCCGAACGCCACCCGGAAGATGCGGTCAGCCGCCGCGAGATCGGCCTCGCCCAGTGAACGGATGACAATGTCGCTCATCGCTTCCCCCCTGGAGCCGCTGGCCTGCTGCGCTGAGGCACATT
>Ga0116221_1001307_pt1 | contig 16696 bp, 16 predicted proteins | sample Sb_taG_5_FD_88965 | JGI IMG/M metagenome (GOLD analysis project Ga0116221, IMG submission 88965) | Peat soil microbial communities from Weissenstadt, Germany - Sb_50d_8_FC metaG | ecosystem: Environmental > Terrestrial > Soil > Wetlands > Peat | place: Germany: Weissenstadt | collected 2010-09-21 | reverse complement strand
GAGCGGCCCGACCGGCCGGCCGCCGATGACGATGCCGGCGGCGGCACCGTTGTCGGACACGGTGTCGAAAATCTTGCGCGGATCCTGCAGCCGGGCGTCGACGATCTCGATGGCCGGCACGACATAGTCGGTAGCGCGCAGCACTTCTGGCAGCCCCACGCCGGGGCCTTTGAGCGGCTTGCCGAGAATGAAAGCGAGCTCGATCTCGACCCGCGGCAGGCAGTAATTTTCGTGCGGCACGCGCGCGCCGTCGGCGATCATCATAGTGTCGAGCAGGTGGCCGTAATCCGGCTCGTCGATCTGCGACGAGCGCTGCATCGCTTTCGAGGTCAGCCCGACCTTGTGGCCGATCAGCCGGGAACCTCCCGCGATCTTGCGCTGGGCGACTTCGGTGGAGATGGCGTAGGCGTCGTCGATGGTGATGTCGGGCCAGGTCTTGGACAGCTGCACCGCCTGCTTGCGCGCTTTTTCCGCGGCGAGAAGAATACCGGCAGCCTTGTTGCGATCGGCTTTCGACATCATGACGCGAGGCCGCTCCGTTGATCGTGAGAATTACTGACAGACGGCACGGGTGACGGTGGTCTCCACCGGGCACTCGCGCTGGCCTGGAAGCTGCCCGGCCTGCAAATTCGTCGTATCACATTTCTCCGCGGTGCGGACGTCGACCGGGTGGCCGCCGGCAAAACCCCTGGCGCGGCAGCCGGCGGCGGCGGCGCTCTCGCAATCGGGCGCACCGTTGGGCGCTTTTTCGCAGCGCTCGCGCACGTCGATCAGCCGCGTATTGGGCAGTTTGACGATGGCGGTGGCGGCGTTTTTGGTCACCTCGACCGCGCCTTTCATCGCGTCCGTCGCCGCGCTCGCGGCGCCTTTGGTGACGTCGCCGGATTTCTTGCCGAAATCTTCGACCTTGCCACCGGTGTCCTTGATTCTGGCGTTGAAGAAACCGAGCGAGTCGTCCCACCAGACTTTGAACTGATGCAGGAGGCCCGGTTTGTCGGCGAGCGGCGGCTGCGGCGGAAGGGCCGGTGCGGTCGCGGCCGGCGCGGCAGCGCCGGCGGGCGCCTGCGCCTCCTCGGCGCCGGACATGCCGGCCGACAGCGTCAGCGCGACCAGCGCCACGAACGCGGCGCCGCGGAAATCTTGACGCTTCGAGACCTTCGTCATGGCCGGCCGGATGCAGCGTGAATGCTGGCTTTCAGAATACGCGCACGACGATAATAAAGCCAATGACCAGCGCCACCGCCGCCAGCGACGCCCACATCCCCAGCCGTTCCTCGATGATGGTGCGCGCGCGCGCGCCGTAGCGGTGGAGCAGAAAAGCCTCGACGAAGAACCGCGTCCCGCGGGTGATGATCGAGAAGACGATGAACAGGCCAATATTGTAGCCGGCAAAACCCGAGGTAATGGTGACGATCTTGTAGGGGATGGGCGTCAAGCCCTTGAGCAGGATGATGAGCGCGCCGTATTGCGCATAAGCGGCGCGGAACGCGTCGACCTTGTCGCCATAGCCGTAGAGCTGGATGAGCCAATGCCCGACCGTCCCGTAAAGCATGGCGCCGATGAAATAGCCGAGAAGTCCGCCGACCACCGAGGTCACCGTGCAAAGCCCGGCGAAAAACCAGGCGCGGTCGGGCCGCGCCAGCGCCATCGGGATCAGCATGATGTCCGGTGGAATCGGAAAGAACGAGCTTTCGGCGAACGACACGGCGCCGAGGATCCACGCCGCATACGGCTTGCCGGCGGCGTTGACGCACCAATCGTAGAGACGGCGGAGCATGGGCGGCTGCTTAGCCGCCCGCGGGCCGCCTTGTCCAACGAATTACGACCGCGATGCTGGGCGTACTAGTAGCAGGCCGGATACGGATAATAGCCGCAGCGGACGCTGTTGTAATAATACGGCGCCGCGACCGCCGCGCCGACGGCCGCCGCACCAAGGCCGACACCGACACCGACGCCCACGCCGCCCCAACCGCCGCGTCCATAGCCGCCGCCGTGATAGCCGCCGACGTGACCGACGCCGCGGCCTCCGCCGCGATAGGCCAACGCATCAGTCGAAACGCACGCGACCGCAAGCATGACAGCCGCGGCAAAAGAAACAATCGATCGATAAGACATGGAATCGTCCTTTCTCACATCGGTCGCTGGGCGTTGGCGAAGTTCCAATGCCGAAGCGAAAACGTGCAGCCCCTCAAAAGGACGGTAGGTCCACACTTGTGACGCTCGCGTTGCTTCGCGCAGCTAAACAGCCGGCGATTCTCGCGATGGATTTAGACAATGTGTCGAATGATGCGGCGCAGCCGCCCCTGATGAGGAAATGACTCTGCGTTCCGCCGAAGCGCGGCAAATCTCACGCGAACGCGAAAATTTCTCCTTCCAGTCGTTTTTCATGTCGACCACAAGCCAGTGATTCAGCGGCGCGGCGTCGAGCGCCTTGTCGAGGCGGCCGAAACTCGTGTTGCGATCATAGGCATATTCGCGTTCCGCATCGGTATGATGGACCAGAAGGCCAAGCCGGGCGCCCCCGGACATGGTCGTCCATTGCAGCATTTGAAGATCGCCGTCGGAATTGCCGAGTGCCGCAATCGGACGGCAGCCAGCCGGTTATTGCCGCTCAGGGCCCTTCACATGTCTTTTGCAACGGCGGTTAATGTCTCGGGTTTGATCAAGATCAAGGCTGAGCGTAAAGAAATCAGTAGCTTACAAAGCATTTGAATTATACGCAGCGAAAATTAGGCAACCCAAGCAGCCAACCGGCAGCCGCAATGTTTCGATCATCGATCCGAACAAAAATTCTTAGCATCGCTGTCGGATTGATCCTGCTCATGATCGTTACTGCCGCTCTGTCGTTGGCAGCCTCGATGCGGGTCGGCAATCAGCTTGATCAACTCTCCGAAAGCTATTTTCCGGCCTACCATGACTTGGCGGATGCGTCGGTCGATTCGCTTCAGCGAGCGCTCGAAATCCGAAGGATGATTATCGCCAAGACCGGGACGCCGCCCGACCCTATTCGTTACGCCGAAAGCCTAACCGTGGCTGAAGCAAAGCTCGCGCAAATCGATCGCGAGGAGCGTACGGCGCGGGCGCTAATACAGACGATGAGCGAGAACACCGCGTTCTCCGATACCATCGCGCTCGCGCGTGTCGAGAGTCAGCTTGATAGCATACTTACCGACGACCGGCGGTATCTCGCCGACGAAACCAAGCGCCTGCTGTCTTTGCTCGACAACGGCAACTCAGAGGAGATCGGCGCCGGGCTCGAACGCGTCGAGAGGCTGCGCGACGAACTTAGCCGCAAAATGAACGCCATTCGTTCGGACATGCTCAAGCTTGTTCAAGCCAGTACTGCGACGACGCTGCGGAATCAACGCGAGTTGTTGATCGTTGCTACCGCTCTGACGGCGCTCGCGACAATCCTGGGCTTGGCGTTCTCGCTCCTGGTCAGCGCCGGAATGATGCGGCCAATGCGGCGGCTGCTGGAAGGTACCCGCGCCATAGAGGCTGGGCATCTCGACCAAACGCTTCTCGTCAGCTCGAAGGATGAGATCGGACAACTTACCGGCGCCTTCAATCGCATGGTCGAGCAATTGCGCCTTAAAGAACGCATTCGCGAAACATTCGGAAAATACATCGATCCGCAGGTCGTCGAGGGGCTAATTGACCGCCCCGCGCTCGCGACCTCCGGGCAGCGGCGTGTAATGACGACGCTGTTTTGCGATCTCGCGGGCTTCACCAGTATCAGCGAGGGGATGACTCCGCAGGGGCTGGTGAAAATCATGAACCGCTACCTGTCGACAATGTCGGAGCCGATCAGGACTCAACACGGGGTCATCGATAAGTATATCGGCGACGCCATCATGGCCTATTGGGGGCCGCCGTTTAACGACGCTGCGGAACAGGCCCGGCTGGCTTGCCTTGCCGCGCTCGACATGGTCGCGCGGGTATCTCCTCTAAACACCGGGCTGCCAGAAATCCTCGGTGTGCGCAACTTGCCTCCGTTGGACATCCGCATCGGTGTTGCTACCGGCGAGGCGCTGGTCGGAAGCATCGGCTCGGAAGTGATGATGAGTTACACAATCATGGGCGACTCGGTAAACTTGGCCTCGCGACTGGAAGGGGCCAATAAGGCCTATGGGACACGGGTGCTGGCCTCCGAGGCGACCGCCAAAGCTGCCGACCCCGACGTTGAGCTGCGCGAGGTCGATCGCGTCGTCGTACTCGGTCAAAAAGCGCCGCAGGCGGTGTTCGAGGTGATGGCCCGCAAGGGCCAGCTGACGGCGGAGCAAGCGCAACTTCGCGCACGGTTTGCCGAAGGGCTGGCGGCGTATCGGGCCAAGCAGTGGGAAACAGCGCGCGGCGGTTTTAAGGCGGCGCTTGCGGTCGCTCCGAATGACGGACCGTCGGCGACGCTACTTGGACGCCTCGATGCGTTGCAGGGGGCGAACTTGGCGGAAGAGTGGGACGGCGCCTGGCACCTCGACCAGAAATGGTAAGAATCGATCCAAACTGCGACGCACATCCTATTCGAACGCGAAGATGCGCTTCCAATCGTTCTTCATGTCGACCACAAGCCAGTGATTCAGCGGCGCGGCGTCGAGCGCCTTGTCGAGGCGGCCGAAACTCGTGTTGCGGTCATAGGCGTATTCGCGTTCCGCATCGGTGTGGTGGACGATCAGGCCAAGGCGCACGCCGCCGGACATCGTCGTCCATTGCAGCATTTCGAGATCGCCGTCCGAATTGCCGAATGCCGCGATCGGGCGGCGGCCGATGAACTCATTGATACCGACCGGCTTGCCGGGCCCATCATCGATGAAATTCACCTCCGGCAAACGGAACAGCTCCGGCCTGCCGTCGCGCATCTGGAACTTGGTTTTGATCGACGAGCCCACGACCTGCTCCGGCGGCACGCCATAGACCCGTTCGGTCCAGGGGCGCATGAACTCGACGCCGCCACCGGAGGTGATAAAAGTCTTGAAGCCATTGGCGCGCAGATAGGCGAGCAGCTCGATCATCGGCTGGTATGAAAGTTCGGTATAGGGGCGCTTGAACCTCGGGTGGCGCGCCGTCGCCAGCCATTCCGTGACGATCTTCTGGAATTCCTCGGTGGTCATGCCGGCATGGGTCGCCATGACCAGTTCCGCCATGCCGTGCTCGCCCGCTGCGCCGAGGGCTTTCATATCCCCTTCGAGCACTGCCTTGAACGGCTGCGCTTCCTTCCATTCCGGATGCATCGGCGCCAACGCCTTCACGCGATCGAGCGCGAAAGCCAGTTGGACGTACATCGGGTGCTCGATCCACAAGGTGCCGTCGTTGTCGAATGTCGCGATGCGTTCAGCGGGCGGCACGAAATCCGGTCCACCCGGCTGCGTGACACGGGCAACGAACTCCGTGATCGCCTGCTTTGTTGCCCCGTCGTTCCACGACGAGAGCCCGTCGCTCTGCGCCGCGGATTGCGCCCGTACCGGAACCGTTAGCAACGGCATGGATAAGGCCGGCAGCACCGCCAAAGTTGAGACTATGACTCGGCGGCTAATCCCGGACGAAGAAGGGCTCGACTTCATGTTCGCTACCTTGATCGGCAAAAGTATAAAAGTATAAGTGAACGGGGCAATCGCAAACGCGCAGGCGCCCGAGAAAGGGCGCCCGCGTGATTGCCGATCCAATTACTGCTCGTGTTTCTTTATGGCTTGCTCGACCTGAGCCTTGACAGCGCTAAGCCCAAAGCTTGCGCCGCGCTGCATCGGTGGAAAATCGATGGCAGTCTGTGCCAGCTCGGCCACCTTTTGCTGCACAAGAACAAAACGCCAGAACTCGTATTTGTACCACTCCATGTATTCGAGGGAGCCAACGTTCCCCTTGTACCATGCCGTACGCTCGAACGGATCCAAACGCAGGTTTGTAATGGTGGGCGCTCCGACTGTTTCCGTGTCACCGATCCAACCGTTGGGTTGGATCTTGAAGGTGTATTTATAGTCGTCGACGCGGGCGGCACCGAGCGTGCTTTCCGCGAAGTACCAAATCTCGTGGCGGTTAGACGGCCCTTTGCTGGTGATCATGTCCATCTGGTTGTAGCCGTCAAGATAAACCTTGTAGGTTGTGTCACCGATCTTCTTGCCCTGCTTCAGTTCGGCGGCGATGTTCGGGTTGCCGGCGGCGGCCACGAACGTCGGAAACCAGTCCATCCCGGAGAATATGCCGTTCGCGATTGAGCCGGCCGGGACGTGACCGGGCCAGCGAAGGAGCGCCGGCACGCGGAAGCCGCCCTCATAGGTCGTGCCTTTGCCCGCATAGAACGGCGTCTGTCCGCCGTCCGGCCAGGTAAAGTTCTCGGTGCCGTTATCGGTTGTGAAGACGACGATGGTGTTGTCGTCGACACCCAGGTCCTTAAGCTTCTGCATCACCAGGCCGACGTCGTCGTCGAGTTGCGCCATACCGGCTTCGTGAATGGTCCAGCCGTTCTGTGAATTGCGCATTGCTTCGTATTTAGGCGACAGGTGCGTGACGATGTGCATTCGCGTTGGGTTGAGCCAGACGAAGAAAGGCTTGCCGGCGGCTTTGGCCTTGTCCATGAACTTGAAGGACAGGTCGCGAATCTCGTCGTCCACGGTCTCCATCCGCTTGGGATAGAGCGTGCCGGCGTCTTCGATCTTCTGCTTGCCGATCTTGCCCCAGCGCGGCATCACCGTCTGGTCGTCCGTGTCGGTGGCCCAGCTATGGACCATGTTGCGCGGGCCGACGACATTCAACAAATCTTGCGGGTAGGCAGGATGCGCCGGGTCTTCCATAGCGTCGAGGTGATAGAGGTAGCCGAAGAATTCGTCGAAGCCATGGACGGTTGGCAGGAACTCGTTGAGATCGCCTAGGTGGTTCTTGCCGAACTGCCCGGTGGCGTATCCCATGGACTTCAACACCGTCGCGATGGTCACTGCCTCCTTTGGAATACCGATGGGTGAACCGGCCTGGCCGACCGTTGTCATGCCGGTGCGGACCGGGAGTTCCCCGGTGATGAATTGCGCCCGCCCGGCGGTGCAGCTCGCCTCCGCGTAATAGTCGGTGAACAGCATGCCTTCGGCGGCGATTTTGTCGATGTTCGGCGTCCGCCCGGTCATCATGCCGCGGTGGTATGCGCCGATGTTCCAGATGCCGATGTCGTCGCCCATGATGACGACAATGTTGGGCTGTTTACCGGTTGACGGCGTCTGCGCGTGCGCAGCGGTCGTCGATCCAACCGTCGGGAACGCCGACGCCGCCAACAGCGACGAGCCGCTCAACAACAGGTCCCGCCGTTTGAGGCCTCCGCTTTTTTGGGTAGTGCCGTCCTCGGACTTTTCGCGCTCTATGTCCTTACTCATGACGCCCTCTCTTTCTGCTGATTTCTGATGATGCAGCGAAAGCCGACATGGCTTGTCGAAGTGTCGACCGGCTCGGCATGGCGCGCGGCCGGCCGATAGCGTCGGCAATAATTGGGTGCGCAGAGATGTGAGCCGCCTTTCAGCACCTTGCGCGGAATCTTGACGTTCGGCAGGCGCGGATCGTAGCTCGCGGCTTCGGGTCCGCCGCGGGGATTTTGCGGAATGCAGCACGCCTTCGGCGCGTCGGCTTCGTGCTTTGCCGAGTACCAGTCCGCCGTCCATTCCCAGGCGTTGCCGATCATGTCGTGCAGGCCGTAGCCGTTCGGCGGAAATGCGGTGACCGGCGAGGTGCGCTCGTAGCCGTCCGAGCAAAGATTCTGTCGCGGAAATTCACCCTGCCAGGTGTTCGCCATGTGCTTGCCGCCGGGCGTGAGCTCATCGCCCCAGGCGAATTCGGCGCCGTCCAGCCCGCCGCGCGCGGCGAATTCCCATTCGGCCTCGGTCGGTAAATCCTTGCCGGCCCATGTTGCGTAAGCGAGCGCGTCGACGAACGCCACATGCACGACCGGATGATCGTCGAGCCCGTTTATGTTGCTCTTCGGGCCGTAGGGGTGGCGCCAATCGGCGCCCTTGAGAAAGGTCCACCATTGACTCCAGTCGCGCAGATCGACCGGCCGGGACGGCGGCGCGAAGACGAGCGAGCCCGCATAGATCATATGCGGCAGCGCGCCCGGATAATTTTTGGGGTCGGGAGGAATCTCGGCAAAGGTGACATGGCCGGTAGCCTTGACGAATTCCTTGAACTGCCGGTTCGTGACCGGAGTGCGGTCCATCCAGAACGGTGCGACGGTAACCCGGTGCGCTGGCGCCTCCTCCGGATAATGGCGATCCGATCCCATGCGAAACGTGCCGCCGGGAACGCGCACCATGTCCGCTTGAAATGAATGCTGCGCCGAGCCTCCGTGCGCCACGCGTTCATCCTCGTCCCGATGAGGGTTGCGGAACAACATGCAAGTCTCCTGAAGTTTTTAGAGCGCCACCCACTTCCTTTTCGGTGGTGGCTTCTGACATTTACTGCATTGCCAAGGAGCAATTTGAGTAAGAGCAGCAAGCTGAGACGGCCTTATCAAAAAGTCCAGTCAAATGTCCGACAACGTACGTTTGACTTTAATGCTGCGTAAGTCGTGGACTATCCGCGACGTCGCGATGGCGGAAGCATCATCTCAGGAGCGCGCTGCCAGACCGTTCCGCTTTCAAATTGAAGCCTGGAGCCGTCCGGCGAATAGAGTGCGCCTTGGCGCGCGCTCTCGATCCAGATATGGCCGGGATGGTCTATCCAAGCTCGGAACGACACTCCTGCCTCGACGTTGAGGTCCCAGCCATATTGCGTGACGTAGGCAATTCCGCCCAGCGGACCGGCGCATGCCGCCACGCATTGCCATCGCCCTGTTAGATTTACATCCTGCGCTGCGGCCGACCCTGCCATGGCCGCTGATAGCGCGAGGGCGACGAGTACCGCTTTCATCGCGCTATCTCCTGTCATTTTTCCCGTCATTTTTATGCGTCGACTATCGACCCAACCTTCATCTTTGCAGCTTGGCAGGGGCGCATTGATCTAGGTCAAAACGTTCACCGATTGGAAGGGATGTATTTATCAAATATCGGAGTATTGACGTGAGCATTCATCGCAATGAACCAACGCAGATTGGTCAAAGCGCCGGCGCGGCGGACGAAAGGCGAAATGCAAAACGCAGTTTAAAAGCGAGAGCGAAAGATCAAATAAGAGACTTTGCGTTGATGTTTCTCTATCTCTGGGTGGTATTTGGTCTGCTGGCTGCTCATGAATCGATAATTCTGTCGCAGCATCAAATAGATTATCGATTTCATGGTGTCGCCGTCGTGAATGCGCTGATCTTTGCCAAAGTCATGCTGGTCGCCGAGGATTTGCATCTGGGCCGCGGGTTTGACGACAAGCCGCTTGCTTATTCGGTTTTGTTAAAATCCCTTTTGTTTGGAGTGGCGCTTATCTGCTTTCACATTGTGGAGCACGTGCTTATCGGCTTGTGGGACGGGAGACCGCTCGCCCAGAGCCTCGCAGAGGTCGACGCCAATAAATTGATGGGCATAGTATTGCTGGGAATTATTTCGACCGTTGCGCTGGTGCCCTTCTTTATATTGCGGGAGGTCGGCCGCGTAATTGGCGAAGATAAATTGTGGGCGCTATTTTTTCGCCGTAGAAACCCGTGAATTTATCGCCGCGCCACGAGCGCATCCGCCAAACCCGCCGGCTAGGACACGCAACGGCCGGCGATGCGCGCCAATCGACGGCTCACAAGCGGGCTTACCAGCGGCTCGCAGCCGAAGGGTAATTTCGCGTCGGAAACCGTTTCACGCGGCGCCACGGCAGCCGGATGGGAAGCGGGCGCGGATGACAAACGATCGCCCTTGAGCGCACGGTTCACGGTTTCGGCGCGAGCATCGATTCCCGATCGCGCCCTCAGATCCGACACTTCGAGACCGGTAATGACGGCAAGTGTGGCAAGAGCGACAATCAAGCCGCGCCCGAAAATCCGATAGCCGCCGACCGATTCGATGGGTGCGTGAACAAACATGGCATGGTGCCTCTTCACGAGCCATGCTTAACCCTCGTACGGCGAAAGAAAATTCAGATAATCCCCCTAAGGGGAATCCCGGAGAAATGATCCCCGCTGCGCCTATCGTCAAATGATTATCCCGTCTACAAATTTAAAACCGAACTGCGGATCATTAAACAGTTCTGATCGGCGGAGAGGGGATCGCAAGAATTGATTTGAATCAATGCGATCGATCTTTTTTTAGCGCAAACGCCAACTCACAAAATAGGCGCAAGGAATAATCAGGCTCCGATGGCAAAATCGATACAGGACCACTGGATTATCTTTCTTGTCGAAGGTGTGGCGCTCATTTTGTTGGGGCTGCTCGCGGTGATCGTTCCATCGATCGCTAGCGCACATGCGACCGTTGTCCTGGGCTGGCTTTTTCTCATCAGCGGAATCATTGGACTGGCGACAACTTACTGGGTGCGACGGGCACCAGGGTTCTGGTGGTCCCTCGTTTCCGCTTTGCTCGCTATTTTGGTGGGTGCGGTCCTGATCGCGAACAAGTCGCAGGATTTGTATGGGGGTCTGATGGGATGGCCATTTGAAAAAGCCGGGCCGCTGCGGCTGATTTTGGCTATTTTCTTCCTTGTCGAAGGCGGCTTGTCGATCATGTTTGCTGTCGAACACCGTCGTCACTTTTCCGGCCGCTGGGCCTGGATGTTGGCAAGCGGCATCGTCGACATTATCTTGGCGAGCATTATCATTTTCGACCTTCCGGGGAGCTCTTCGTGGACGATGGGCCTGCTCGTCGGGATCAACATGATCCTCGGCGGCGGCGCTTTGATCGCGATGGGATTGCATGCTCGCAATGAATTTGCCGGGCCGAATGCAATTCCACCGCGCGCCGCGTGATCGATCCTACGCTAATGATCTAGAGGCGACGATTTCCCTGGCGGCAGAGGCATTAGCGGCAGGCGCGGTGCAACCGGGCGAAACTGTGCAGCAGGGGTCGTCAGCGCCGCTTGCGCAGGCGGCGGGCTTCCAGCGCGACGACGGTGCGGCGGGCGCTGTGGTCGAGCACCTTCTTCGGCACTTTCTCGGCGATGCCGAGCAGCCGCTCGCGGCGATCCATCTCCTTCCAGACATCCTCCGGACGGATGCCAGCGGAAACCCAGAGAACCACCAGATTGTAGATGAGGTCGGCGCTTTCCTTGACCACGGAGTCGCGGTCGCCGTGCATGGCGTCGATGACCACTTCGACCGCCTCTTCGGCGAGCTTCTTCGCCATCTTGCTGCGGCCCGAGCGCAAGAGCCGCGCCGTCCGCGAGGTGGACGGATCGTCGTGCCGGCAGGCCAGCGCCGCTTGGTAGAGGCGGTTGATCGAATCAGCCATCGGCTATCAGAATAGCGCGATATCGTCGCAATTGTGTTAAAGACTTAAGACGAGGGGCTGGGTTCTGCCCGACCCCAGTGCACTGCCGCTATTCCTCCTGTGCCAGGAGCCCGGCATTGCCGCCGGCGGCCGCGATATTGACGGTCACCACCTGCTCGGTTGTGAAGCGGCGGAGATAATTCGGCCCGCCGGCCTTCGGCCCGGTGCCGGAGAGGCGGGTGCCGCCGAAGGGCTGGGTGCCAACCACCGCGCCGATCATGCTGCGATTGACGTAGACGTTGCCGTGCGGAAGCCGCGCGGCGATGCGCTCGACCGTGCGATCGATGCGCGAATGCACGCCGAGCGTCAGCGCCGTGTCGTTGCCGGCGATATCGTCGAGCAGCGCATCGAGGCCATCGGCGCGCCAGCGCACCACGTGGAGCACCGGGCCGAACACTTCCTCCGTGAGCTCGCCGGCGCGGTCGAGCTCGACGATGGCCGGCGCCACATAGTGGTCGCCGGCCGGCGGTGCCGCGCCGTCCCAGCGGTAGCGGAGGCGGCCGGCGCGCGCCATCGCCGCGATCCAGCCTTCGAGCTTGCCTTTTGCGTCGATGTCGATCACCGGGCCGACATGGGTCGCTGGCCGGCGCGGATCGCCGAGCGTGAGTTCGCTGGTCGCGCCGATCAGCATGTCGAGCATCGGCGCGGCGATGTCTTCCTGCAAGCACAGAAGCCGCAGGGCCGAGCAGCGCTGCCCGGCGGAGCGGAACGCCGAGGCGATCACGTCGTCGGTCACCTGCTCGGGCAGCGCGGTTGCGTCCACGATCATGGCATTGATGCCGCCGGTTTCTGCGATCAGTGGCACGATCGGCCGTTTCTTCGCGGTGAGCGCCCGATTGATGGCGCTGCCGACCTCGGTCGAGCCGGTGAAGGCGACGCCGGCGACGTCAGCATCGGCGACGAGGCTTGCTCCCACCCTGCCGTCGCCGGGGAGAAGATGCAGCGCATTGGCCGGCACGCCCGCTTGATGGAGCAGCTTCACGGCGCGTGCCGCGATGAGGGGGGTCTGCTCGGCCGGCTTCGCCACCACGGCATTGCCGGCGGCGAGCGCGGCGGCGATCTGGCCGACGAAAATCGCCAGCGGGAAATTCCACGGGCTGATGCAGACGAAAACGCCGCGGCCGCGATAGCGCAGCACATTGCTCTCGCCGGTCGGGCCGGGCATCGTCTGTGGGTCGAGGTCGGCGCGCGCCCGCGCGGCGTAATAACGGCAATAATCCACCGCCTCGCGCACTTCCGCGAGCGCATCGTCGAGGGTCTTGCCGCCCTCGTTCTGCAACAGCGCGATCAGCGCGCCGCGATTTTTTTCCACGAGATTGCCGGCGCGCAACAAAGCCGCGGCGCGCTCGGCCGCGGGCGTCGCCGCCCAAGCGGCAAACCCGGCGGCCGCCGCCGCCATCGCCGCGCGGGCGAGCGCGTCGTCGCCTTCGCGCACCGCGCCGATCACGCGGCCGTCGATCGGCGAAAGCACGGGGCGCTCGATGCCGGCAAGCGCGATGCCGTCGACCACCGGCGCCGCTTCCGCCGTGACGGTTTCGCCGGCGCGGACCTCGGCAAGCAGCGCATCGAGGCTTTGGCGATCGCCGAACTCGATGCCGGTCGAATTTTGCCGCTCCGGCCGATAGAGATCGCCCGGCAACGGGATTCTGGCATTGCGCGCGTCCTTGGCGCCGGCGATGCGCGCCTGCGGACGGCGCAGGATGTCCGCGATCGGCACGCTTGGGTCGGCGGCGACCGAGACAAACGAGGAATTGGCGCCGTTTTCCAGGAGCCGGCGCACCAGATAGGCCAGGAGATCGCGGTGCCCGCCGACCGGCGCATAAACCCGGCACACCGCCTCGGGCAATTCGGCGAGCAAGGCCTCGTAGAGCGCTTCGCCCATGCCGTGCAGCCGCTGAAACTCGAAACCCTCGGCGCCGCCTGAGTCCTCGATGATGCCGGCGACGGCGAGCGCGTTGTGGGTGGCGAATTGCGGAAAGATGCGCTCGCGCGCGGCGAGCAGTCTTCGCGCACAGGCCATGTAGCAGAGATCGGTCATCGCCTTGCGCGTGAACACCGGATAATCGGCCAGTCCGCGCTCCTGCGCGCGCTTGATTTCGGTGTCCCAATAGGCGCCTTTGACCAGGCGGACGTTCATCCGCGTGCCGAGCGCGGCGGCGGCTTCCTCGACCCAGCCGATCACCGCCGGCGCGCGCTTCTGATAGGCCTGCACCGCAAGCCCGAAACCGTCCCAGCCGCGCAACGAGCCATCGGCGAGCGCGGTGCCGATGACATCGAGCGACAGTTCCAGCCGGTCGGCTTCCTCGGCATCGACGGTGAATTGCAGGTCGCGCGCTTTCGCCAACCGCGCCAGCGCGACGAGACGCGGCGTGAGCTCCGCCAGCACCCGCTCGCGCGCGACCGCTTCGAAGCGCGGATGCAGCGCCGAGAGCTTCACCGAAATTCCCGGGCGCGCCGGCGGCGGCGCATTGCCGGCGCTCGCCCCGATCGCCTCGATCGCCGCCGCGTAGGCTTCGAAATATTTGTTGGCATCCGCTGCGTTGCGCGCGCCTTCGCCGAGCATGTCGAACGAATAGCGGAATTCGCCGTGGCCGCGGGCGCGGGCGAGCGCTTCATCGATGGTTCGGCCGAGCACGAAATGCGAGCCGATGAGCCGCATGGCCTGGCGCGTCGCCGTGCGCAAGGTCGGCAGCCCGAGCCGCCGCACGATATCGTCGAGGATCGTTTCCGGCATCTCGCCGGGATGGATGATGCGGGCGGCGATGCCGAGCGTCCAGGCTGAGGCGGAGACCAAGAGCGCTCTGGATCTGATATCGCCGTCGAGCCAGCTGCCGGCGGCGAGCTTGTCCTCGATCAGGCGGTCGGCGGTGGCGGCATCGGGCACGCGCAGCAGCGCTTCGGCGAGCACCATCAACGCCAGTCCTTCCTTGGTCGACAGCGAATAGGCGTGCAGAAAATCTTCGACGCCGCCAAGCCCGCTGGTCTTGGCGCGGATCGCCTCGACCAGCGCCCGGGCCCGCGCGTCGATGCGGCGCTCGGCGGCGGGCTCGCGGCGGGCAGCGGCAAGGAAGTCGGCTGCCAAATGCTCGTCGGGCGGCGCGAACGGGGCGCGGAATTGCGGCAAGTTTGACGCAGGCCTGTTCATCGTCGGCTCCGCAGCTTCCGCTTGCGCTTTGCAGCGGCATGGCCTTTATCGGTCCGCAGACGAGGAGCGGGGACGCCGGGCATTAACGTTTCGCAACCCAACGAGGAACCGGTATGGCCATCGTCGACCTCATGCGGCTCACCCGGTCGGCCGCGTCTCTCTCTTTATGTATGCCCTCTTTGTGTATGTCGCTCTTGGTGGCGTTCTTCGTTGGCTTCCCGGGGCCGATCGCGGCCCGGGCCGAGACCGCGATCCATTTTACGCTCGATCGCAAGATCGATGGACCGGCGTCGCCTTTCTTCCTCGCTATCGACAAGGGCTACTTCAAGGACGAAGGGCTCGACGTGACCATTGACGCCGCGACCGGCGGCCCGCTTGAAGCCATGAACCGAGTGGCGGCGGGCAGCGACGACATGGGCGTCGCCGACATCAACATGCTCATCAAGGCCCGCGACGCCGCCAATACGTCGATCAAGGCCCTGTTCATCGTATTTGACAAGCCCCCTTACGCCATCATCGCCCGCAAAAGCCGCGGCATCGAAACCCCGCGCAGCCTCGAGGGCAAGAAGCTCGGCGCGCCGGCCGCCGATCCGGCCTTCGCGCAATGGCCGGTCTTCGCCCGGATCAACGGCATCGATACGGCGAAAGTTACGATCGAAAACGTCGGCCTGCCGGTGCGCGAGCCGATGCTGGCATCCGGGGAAGTGGACGCCATCACCGGCTGCGCGTTCACCTCCTATATCGACCTGAAGGCGCGCGGCGTGCCGGCGGACGACCTCGTCGTGCTGGCGATGGCCGATTACGGCCTCGTGCTCTACGGCGACGCCATCATGGTCTCCGACAGTTTCGCGCAGGCAAAGCCCGAGGCCGTCCGGGGCTTTCTGCGCGCTTACCTGCGGGCGCTGAAGGAAACTGTGCGCAACCCGGCGCGCGCCATCGACGCGCTGCTTGCCCACGACGACCGCTTCAGGAAAGACGTTGAGCTTGAGCGCCTGCGCATGGCGCTTGCCGACAATATCCTCACGCCAGCGGTGCGGGCCTACGGCTACGGCGACATCGATCCGCAACGCTTCGCCGCGGCGATCGAGCAGCTGGCGCTCGCCTATCGCTTCAAGGCCAAGGACAAGGCCGCGGCCGCATTCGATCCGTCGTTCCTGCCGCCGGCGGCGGAGCGTGGCACGGGCGGCGCCGCCTCGCGCTGATCGCGCTAGCCCTTCGCCAGATACGCCGCGAGCCGATCGAACGCGCCGCCCCAGGTTGCCTTCATGCCGACGTGGGACATGTCGAAGGTCTTGCGCTCAATGTCGGTCGCGTTGTGCGACGCCCAGCGGGCCGTGAGCTTGGTCTTGCCGCCGGGCTCTTCTTCGAAAGTGATGGTGGTCAGCGTCTCCAGCGGCCAGGTCGGAACGATCGGATGCCGCTTGAGCTCGCCGGCCTCGTTGGAGAACGAATTGACGAAAACGATCCGCTCCTGCGGCGCGATCTCCCGATAAACGAACTTGCCCCACAACTTGTAGCCTTCGTGCGAACGCATACCGCAATGAAAGATACCACCGGGGCTAAAATCCATTTTCATGGCGATCATGGTGAAGGTCTGCGGGGTCCACCACACCTTCATATGTTCTGGCTCGGTCAGCGCTTGCCAGACGCGCTGGCGCGGCGCGTCGAAGACGCGCGAAATGACAAAGTCTGCGCTTTTCGGCTGATCACCCATCATCCCGCCCCCCACCCCGTCAACGTCAGTCTTCAGCGCAACCGCTCCAGGATGCTCACGTAATTGGCCACCGCGGCGCCGCCCATATTGAAGATGCCGCCGAGCCGCGCATCCTTGACCTGCATGTCGCCGGCGGTGCCGGTGAGCTGCATGGCGGCGAGCGCGTGCATCGAGACGCCGGTGGCGCCGATCGGATGGCCCTTGGCTTTGAGGCCGCCGGACGGATTGATCGGTAGCTTACCGTCTTTTTGCGTCACGCCGTCGGCAATGACACGGGCACCCTGCCCTTCCGCCGCCAATCCCATGGCTTCGTATTCGATCAGCTCGGCGATGGTGAAGCAGTCGTGCACTTCGGCGAACGACAGATCGGTGAGCCCGATGCCGGCCTGTTCCAGCGCGCGCTTCCAGGCCACGGCGCAGCCTTCGAACTTCAAAATGTCGCGCCGCGACATCGGCAGGAAATCCTGCACGTGCTCG
>Ga0116221_1001301_pt1 | contig 16746 bp, 18 predicted proteins | sample Sb_taG_5_FD_88965 | JGI IMG/M metagenome (GOLD analysis project Ga0116221, IMG submission 88965) | Peat soil microbial communities from Weissenstadt, Germany - Sb_50d_8_FC metaG | ecosystem: Environmental > Terrestrial > Soil > Wetlands > Peat | place: Germany: Weissenstadt | collected 2010-09-21 | reverse complement strand
TTGCCACTCTCGAAACTGGCAGCGAGCAGGAGAACGACGATGATCTACAGCCACACACAGATTAGCCAGTTCCTGCGCTGCCCACGCAGCTATCGCTACCGCTATCTCGATGGGTGGCAGGAGAAAGAAACACGGGCCGCCATGGTCTTCGGCCGCTCGTTTGAAAAGGCTCTCGGCGCCTATTTCTGCCGGGAGGATCCGAGTGCCGTGCTCTACAAAGAATGGGGTGCGTATCGGGATGCTCCGTTTGAATACAAGAAAGGCGACTCCTGGGATCGCCTGGTCCACCAGGGAGTCCATCTGCTCCAGAAGTTCGCCCAGGATGATCGCGTTCAGATTCCCCGGCCGCAGAAGAATCTGCAAGTGAAGATGCTTCGATCGCTCCCCGAAGACAACGAATTCGTTTCCTACATTGACGCCCTCGGAGAACTCGATGGCACTTCCTGCGTCATCGATTGGAAGACCACCACGAGCCGTTATCCCGAAGAGCCCGAAGGACTGCTCGCACTCGATCCGCAGTTGATTTGCTATTCCTGGATGAGCGGAATTCCCGAAGTCGCCGTGGTCGTGTTCGTACGCAAGAACCAGCCTGAGATTCAATACCTCCGAGCCACGATTTCCGAAGAGCAACGACGGGAGTACGGCCGGCTGGTTGAAACCACAGTTGCTCAGATCGAAGCCGGCCAGTTCGTTTCACACTCCGGTATCCGCTTTCCTTCGAACGGCTGTGTGAGCTGTCCTCATCTGGGGCTTTGCCTCAACAACCAGCCGTTGATCGACGCGAACTTGATCCGCCGGCCAGGAGCCAGCGACCTTGATTGGCTTAACGACCTTGGCGACTAACGGGAGACCGCTCGTGGCCCCGAAGCTCAACCGCCGAAGGGCCCTCTTTGTACTGGCCAAGATTGATGAAATCTTGGGCTGGGAGAGAGCCGTTGATCGGGAGCGTGATACCCGGTTTGTGGAGCTTGGCCGGTACCTGTGTGAGGTCCGCTCGGGGCAATACTGGCGGCTCGACAATCTCAAATCTTTCGATGAATTCCTGGAAAAGCGCTTTCCGGAATCCCGACGGAAGGGCTACTACCTGATGGCGATTCACGAACACCTGCCGCGGATCCCGAAACTCCACCTGAAACAGTTGGGTTGGTCGAAGGCGACGGAGTTGGTGAAGGTGGCGCGGCGGGATGGGCAGCAGTTCGATTGTGCAACCTGGTTGCACAGGGCCCAGCAATTGCCCAAAGAAGAGTTCAAGCACGCGGTCGAAAAGCACCTCACGGGGAAAGAGACGGAGCCGTGGGAGATCCTGTACTTCAAGGTGTACAAGAGTCAGCTTGCGGTGATTGAGCAAGCGCTCGAGACCGCCGCGTTGATGCTCGGAACAGACAAATCGCGCGGGTATTGCCTGGAGATGATCGCCGCCGATTTCCTGGCAGGAGCGAGCCTGGAAGCTGGCGCGGAGAGCACATTGTTTTTGGCGCTCGCTCGGCTCATCGGCGCTCTTCCCGTGGCGCAAAGACTGCAGTTGCTGGACATTATGAGAAGCGGCCTTGAGCCGATCCAAACGGAAGTCGCTGCGACTTAGGCTTGAGCCCGACGCGTACCGCCAGCTCTCCCGGGAGGTGCTCGCGCGCGATGGATGGCGCTGCCAAGATTGCGGCACGGCGCAAAATCTTCAGGTTCACCACCTCCGCTCGCGCAGCCGGTTGGGAGATGATGCGGAAGAGAATCTCATCACCCTGTGCGCGGATTGTCACAGAGCGAGACATGGTCATCACCAAAAACGATAAGGCAAACAGAAAGCCGGGACGCTGAACAAAAACAAAATTAATGCTAGGCGTAGCGGTATACCTCGAGAAGTTACCGACGATCGTTCCGATTTACTCGCCGGCAGGCAGCTTTAGGATTGCAGAATTCACCCGCTGATCTTGGTGAGGATCCATCTTGCTTCGATTCCGCGCGGTGCTACTTTGTCGGCTCTGGCGCAGTTGGGTCTCCTAGGACAACGTCGAACTCGAAATACTGTTGGGCGTCTGGTGGTGGGCTGCGTCACTATCTACCGATCCTCTCCTGGCTCGCAATTTGCCCTCACTAACAAAAGAAAATGTCTTTTCAGTTTCGTTACACAAATTCTCACGGAACGGCCGCCCGCTTGTTTACTGCATAGCTACACACCTGGGCAAGCGACGAAGAAGTACGCACAAGTTTGAGACACTTCAAATAGGCGTCATCCGATGGCTGTTCGTTTTCTGGGCTGAACGGATCCTCTCCTCGATTGGCAAGCGTTGACGCGCGCAATCCTTCCTGTAACTGAGGACTGCTTCAGGAATCCATTGGCGAGGCGGTGGCACGATGCGAAGGCAACTGGAAAAGCGCACGATCCTCGCGGGATCTGTTGCAGCGGCGCTCCTCCTGATGTTCGTTGGATGGGAAACCTACCAGCAGACGATCCGAGTGAACGAAGCTGCCGACGCACGGCAACAAAGTTACCAAGTCCAGTTGACGCTCGATCAGGTGGCGGTTCGCCTCGTTGACGCGGAAACCGGACAGCGAGGCTACCTCCTAACCGGGGATGAGGCCTACCTTGAACCATATCGCGTAGCGATAAAGAACCTCGACGAGGTAATGGGCCGATTGAAGGTTCTCACTACCGACAATCCGAATCAGCAGAGACACCTCCAAGCACTCGAGCCTCTCATAGAAAAGAAACTGGCAGAACTCCAGATGTCGATTGACCTCCGCAGGACGGAAGGGTTTGCAGCCGCCAACCAGGTGGTCATCGCCGGCCACGGGAAGGAGTGGATGGACCAGATCCGCGTTGTGCTTGGAGAGATGAGAGACGAAGGGAATGACCTCAGAACGGTTCGCACTCAGGAGATGAAGAAGGTTCTAACCAGTACGACTCGCCTGGTCGTCGCCGGCAATCTTTTCAGCATACTGCTGCTGACGATGGTGTTCGTGATCCTACTCCACGAGCTGTCCGAACGGAAACAGGCGCAAGAAGCTCTGGCAAAAAGTGAAAAATGGTTCTCGACCACTCTCGCCAGCGTCGGCGACGCGGTAATTGCCACTGACATGAACGGCGGCGTAACTTTCATGAATTCCGTCGCCGAGTCGCTCACCGGGTGGACCCGCACGGAAGCCGCCGGCAAGTCGATGGATTTGATCTTTGATGTCGTGGACAAGGAGACTCGCCGCCCCGTTGAGAACCCCGCCAAGAAGGTCTTCCGCGAGGGGAAGATAGTCGGTCTTGCCGACCACACTCTCTTACTCTCCAAAAGCGGCAGAGAATATGACATTGAAGACAGTGCCGCGCCCATTCTCACGGACACGGGAGAGGGGTTTGGCGTCGTCCTCGTTTTCCGGGACGTCACGGATGTGAAGCAGGCAGAAGAGAAAACAAGACGGCAAAAAGAACTCCTGCAATTGATTCTGGGAAGTATCGCCGATGGCGTCGTGGTGGCCGATTCGAACGGCAAGTTTCTTCTCTTCAATGTGGCCGCAGAGCAGGTCCTAGGCATCGGTGCGACGGAGACGACTCCCGACCAGTGGTCCGATCGATATGGAGTCTATTTGCCTGATACCGTAACCCAATATCGCTCCGACCAGCTGCCTCTGGTGCGGGCGATGCGGGGTGAGAGTGTTGACTCCTTAGAGCTCTTCATACGCAACCCGCAAGTGCCGGTAGGGCGCTTCCTCCGTATTACTGGCAGACCTCTCAAGCGTGCAGATGGTGCGCTTCAGGGCGGCGTTGTCGTGTTTCACGATGTGACAGAGCGCAAGCGGGCCGAGGAAGCGCTTCGACAATCGGAGCAGCGATACCATCTACTTTTCGACAGCAATCCGCATCCCGTGTGGGTTTATGACACGGAGACTCTCGCCATCCTGGACGTGAATCATTCCGCCGTCCGAATCTATGGCTACTCGCGCGAAGAATTTCTGTCCTTGACGATTAAAGACATTCGCCCGCCAGAAGACATCCCGGCATTGCTCGAGAGCGCCGTGAACGCGCCGCCGGACACTGAATTCTCCGGCGTCTGGCAACATCGCAAGAAAGACGGGACTCTGATCGATGTTGAGATCACGTCGCATCCCCTTGTCTATGGCGTAAGAGGTGCCCGTCTGGTTGTTGCCACGGACATCACTGAACGCAAGCAGGCCGAAGACGCATTGCGGCATAGCGAAGAACGCTTCCGTCTGATGATGGAAAGCGTGGTGGACTACGCAATTCTTATGTTGGATCCGAAAGGTCACGTAGTGAGTTGGAATGCCGGCGCGGAGCGAATCAAGGGTTACCATGCTGAAGAAATCCTCGGCAAGCACTTTTCCCTGTTCTACTCCCGTGAAGATATTGAGTGCGGCAAGCCCCAACACGAACTCGACGTGGCTGCTGCCACCGGGCGGATCGAGGACGAGGGTTGGCGGGTACGCAAGGATGGATCCAAATTTTGGGCAAATGTGCTCATCGCGGCGTTGCGCGACGACTCGGGCGCGCTGCGCGGCTTCGCCAAGGTGACCCGAGACATGACACTGCAAAAGCTTGCCACGGAAGCTCTCGAGCGGGCGAAAGAAGAAGCTGAGCGGTCCAACAAGTTCAAGGATCAATTCCTTTCGACCATGAGCCACGAGCTTCGGACTCCATTGAACGCAGTCCTCGGCTTCTCCGAGATCCTCACTGACGAGCGTTACGGCCCTCTGACCGAACGCCAGCTGCGCTACGTCACGCACATTCACACAGGGGGTCAGCACCTTCTAAGACTGATCAACGACATCCTGGACCTTTCCAAGATCGAGGCAGGACGCCTTGAGTTGGCCATCGAGAACGTGCCGGTCGAACGAACTATCCGCGAAGTGCTGGATGCCTTGCGACCGCTCGCGGAAAAGAAATCGCAGACCCTTTCACACGAGGCGGAGCCGACTCTCGCCGTGCGCGCCGATGCTAGCCGGATCAAGCAGGTGCTGATCAATCTAGTCGGCAACGCCATCAAATTCACGCCGAATGGTGGGTGCGTCAAACTCGGCGGACGCCTCGTCGATGGAAGAGTGCGCTTGGAAGTGAGTGATGATGGGCCAGGAATCCCTCCGGAAGAGAAAAAACGAATTTTCGAAGCCTTTTACCGGCTGCGTCAATCCGGGAACGCCCAGGAAGGTACGGGCCTAGGCTTGGCCATCACCCAGCGGCTCGTCGAATTACACGGTGCGGAGCTGGGATTGGAGAGCCAGCCAGGCCAAGGGAGTTGTTTTTACTTTTCGTTGCCATTTGTCCAAGCGTTTGCTGATGTGCCCAACCGCCAGACTGAGTCGCGGTGGAGAGAAGGCGGGATCCCGCGGATTTTCGTGATTGAGGATGATCCGGCCGCAGCTCAGCTCATTCAATCGCAGCTCGCCTCTTCCGGTTATGAAGCGGTTGTGTGTGAAGAGCTTTCACGCGCCGTAGAGATCGCAGCAGGACTCCAACCGGCTGCGATTACCCTGGACCTCCTGATGAGACCCACAAATGGTTGGGAGCTTCTCCTCCAGTTGAAGAATGAACCACGGACGGCAAACATTCCCGTGATTGTGATCACGATTGTTGATCAGCCGGCACTCGGGACAACGCTCGGGGCGGACGAATACCTTCTTAAGCCGGTCCAGCAGTCGGCCTTGCGCGCGGCGATCGAGCGCTGTCTCGCGGCCCGAGACGGTTTGAAATTGGCGCGGCCTGTTTTGGTGGTGGACGACGATGACGCCACGCGCGAGGTGGTTACTGCGTTGCTGACGGCCCAGGGCTACACCACAGCCACTGCTGCCGACGGCGCCCAAGCGCGTGCCTGGATGAGCGAGTCTCTCCCTGCACTGGTGATCCTCGATCTCATGCTCCCCAACGTGAGCGGCTTTGATTTGCTCTCGGAGTGGCGGAACACGCCGCGTACCGCTGACCTTCCTGTGTTCGTCCTCACTGGCAAAGATTTGACTCAAAAGGAAGAAAGGTACCTTCGTGCTCATGCTGAATCCCTCTGGCGCAAGCAGGAATCCTGGCAGCATTCCCTGATCAAGGAATTGCAGCGCGTCCTGGCCTTGAGCCAACCGGTGCAAGGATGAAACATCGCGTTCTCGTCGTCGAAGACAACCCGCTCAATCGGGAACTGCTGTGCGACTGGCTGGATGCCGAGGGTTACGAAGTCGTGTCTGCGGAAGGCCTGAAGACGGCGCGCGCAGCAATCGAGCATCAACCACCCCAAATAGTGCTGCTCGATATACAACTCGGTGCCGACGACGGTTTGTCGCTTGTCTCCTGGATGCGCGAGCAGCAAGGGTTGCGTTCCGTTCCAGTGATTGCCGTGACGGCACAGGCCATGGTCGTGGAGCAGAACCGCATCCTGATGGCGGGGTGCAATGCTTGCATCTGCAAGCCACTAGACTTCAAGCAGTTGTCGAATCAATTGTGCAGGTGGCTGGCTGTTACAGCGGGCTGACTGCGCGATTCCCGTCCCAGCTTGGAGCCTTCGGTATCTCGAGCTTGAGGTCAGACTCGGACATGTTGTTCGATGAAGAACCGAGCAGAGCACTTCTATCATTAGCAGCGCAACGGTCCGCTGGAGGAGGCCAGATTGCCGACACGTGCCCTGGTTGTGGACGATGATCTGCCGACATGCGAGATGATCCAGGCTATCCTGAACTCAGCAGACATGGAAGCGATGATCTTGACCGATAGCGCCCATGCCGCCGAACTCCTGCAAAAGCAGAAATTCGACGCGGTCTTTCTGGACGTGAACATGCCTCCCCCGGATGGGCTCGAGCTCGCACGCCAGATGCGCGGCGGAGGCTACAACCAGAGGACACCGGTCATCATGATCACGGGAGAAGAGGACCCCGCAGTGCTAACTCGTGGATTTCAAGCTGGGGCCAATTTCTTCTTGTTCAAGCCAATCCACAAGGAGCGCCTCTTAAATCTGACTCGCTTCACCCATGGGGTGATCAAGCGCGAGAAGCGACGCTTTCAGCGTGTCGCAGTCCGCCGCAGGATTCAGGTGCGATTCGGCCAGGAGAGTCTGGAAGGAGAAACAATCGACGTGAGCTTGAGTGGCGTGCTTGTCCAAGCCTCTCGAACGTTTCCCACTGGTTCGTTGGTGCAGGTCCGCCTCGATCTATCCCCGGGCAAGCAGCCGATCGTCGCCGATGGACTCGTTGCACGCGTAATCGCCCACACGCGAATGGGGGTCCAACTCGATCGTGTCGGGTCCGCCGAAAGTCAGCGGTTACAAGACTTCCTGCTTCCCCTGATTCTGGTTTCAAACGACCCAGGGACGCTGCCGCAGGGAAATTAAGAGCGCATCGAAAAGAAGGGTCCGGCCTGCGGACATCTCATATGCAAGAATCTTGCCCTAGTCCGTCCGTGCCGAAACGAGAAGACTGTGCTCGGGATACGAGTTCGCTATGACGCGCGACACGGTCGTTCGTGACCCACGTCATATTGAGATCGTCGCTGAGATCTCGCGGTACATCGTGCGCAGCACATTCGACGGCGCGTAGGCTGCGATTGTTCGAGATCACGAGGAGCAACTTTGAAGCAGTTCAGGCTCTGACGGCCGGGATTACGGCTTGAACCCAAGGACTACCGCCGGCTCGCGCGCGATGGGTGGCGCTGCCCCAGGATTGCGGCACGCCGCACGATCTCCAAGCGCACCACCTCCGCTCGCGCAGCCACTTGGGAGATGATGCCGAAGAGAATCTGATCACGCTTTGCGCGGGCTGTCACAGAGCTAGGCATCTTCATCGCCAAACACACCATAGAGCCGGCTGGGATTCCTTATCCGCCTCCGGCGCTGACCCTTTCGCGAACTCTGGATTGATGCTGCTGGCGATCGAGCTGTTTTCTTGGGTGTCGAAATTGAATGAGCGGAGCCGCGTGTTGGCACAGCAGTTGGCGATACTGCGCGATTCCTTGGATCGGGAGATTGCCAGCCGGAAGAGCGGGAACGCACTCAGCCCGCAAGAGAGCTGAACATAGTTGAAGCTCGCTCGACCGATGCCACCAGATTTAGTGTTGGCTCCGCCTCGAATTGCGACAGTATCAGCGCTGAGATCGCGTCGGAACTTTCGATTGAGACACTCAGGTCCTCTAGGCGGTCGCTGCCGCTGCAGCTGGCGCCGCTTCGACGGAGTAAACGACGACGGCCTTTTTCCCATCTTTCGATGCTGTGGCGAAGATGGAACTGAGATTGATCTCTCTAGCCGAAAGCTTATCCAAATATTCTGCTAACGCACCTGGCTTGTTCGGCAGTTCGTACTGATGTGCTGTGGATTCCGCGTAGGTGAGGCCAGCTTCATCGAGAGCTTTCTTCGCTCGCCTCGTGTCTTCAGCGATGATTTGAAGCGCGCCCGCCGTTCCCTGGCCCGTGCCCGACAGGGCAAGAATGTTCACTTTAGCGCTCCCAAATACTTTTGCGATTGCAGCGACTGCCCCGGGTCGATTCTCAACTGCAATGGTGAATTGCTTGATTTTTGCCATGGTGGCACCTCCTTCCGCTATTTTGAAAATTATACGCCTCCTTCATTGCTTCGCCTACGACCCGGAGTCTATCACGCGTTTGCGTCGCAAGTCGTGGTCTACGAGTCGCGGAATGAGGCTCGATGTTTCGGCAGCGCTTACTTCTAGCTCCGGTGAGAGGCATGCCGGTCAGTTGCAGTAAGGTGTTCGCCCGATTGAAAACCGTTTTCCTTTATATAGTCTAGTTCTCGGGAGCTGGGATACAGCCTTATGGCCTCGATTGCGAGGATTCTCATCGCCGATGATTCGGATGATTTGAGACGAGCGTTAAGAAACGTCCTTGAAACACAGCCTCGATACGCCGTTTGTGGCAAAGCGGCGACCGGTACGGAGGCTATATCGAAAGCGCGAGAGCTACAACCCGACCTGATTATTTTAGATCTGCAAATGCCCGACATGGATGGATTCGAGGCAGCACGTCAGATACTTGCATTTGCCCCATCAATGCGAATTTTGATGTTCTCGATGTATTTCTCGACTCAGCATCTCCACGAGGCACACAAGATCGGAATACGCGGATTCATCCAAAAAGGTTCTAGCTTTGAAACGCTACTTCACGGGGTTGAGACGGCGCTCGGTGGGGAAGAGTTTTTCTTGGCTAAAAGCGACGACGTGATTCTCTAAAACCTACTTCCCGGAAGACGACTTTTCAGAAGGGTCTTTTGGGATTGTGGCGGCTTTGTCTGCCTCGATTTTGACTTCCACTTCGGCGCCGGGCTTCAGCGCGACGGCGTTACCATCCCCATCCTGCAAAACATTTTCTACGCGAATCTCTTTGTAAAGCTCTTCTGCACCTTCGATGGCGATTTGCGCTTTCTCGGGTACGATGGGTGGGATTGGAGGTATGATTTTCTCGACGGTTCCCGGAAGCGTCACGGACGGCTTTTCATCCTCGGGTTTAGTAGCTTTCCGGCTCATATCCAACTCCCTCGTCTCAGAAGTAGCTAGAGGAAAGCAACAACCTATCCTAACTCCGATGAGCGATACAGCGAAGTAGTTGAGTTCGGTTTTCGTGGCGCGAGGGGATCCCTCAATCAAGATTTGCCCATCGCGCAGCAACGCTAGCCGGTCCGAGACGGTACGGGCGCCGCGAATGTCATGCGTGACCACAATCGAGGCCACCTTGCGTTTTTCTTGCAGTCTCAGAATCAGTCCTCCGATTTCTGCGGCGGTAATCGGATCGAGCCCCGCAGTCGGCTCATCGAATAGCAATATGTCGGGTTCCAAAGCTAGGGCGCGCGCCAAGCCGACACGTTTCTGCATTCCTCCGGAGATCTGTCCGGGCAGTTTTTGTGATTCCCCTTGCATGCCTACGGTTGAGAGCAATTCCTGCACCCGTCTCTTCAGTTGGATGTCGGACATCTTGGTGTGCCTCCTGAGAGGAAAGGCGACATTTTCTTCAACCGTTAGCGAGTCATACAGCGCGGATTGCTGGAACGAGAAGCCAATCTTCTTGCGGATCTCATTCAGCGGGTCCGTCGGAAGACCAGTGATCTCTTGTCCGTGGATACGGATTGAACCCGAATCGGGCGCCTGCAGGCCGACAATCAGCTTCAGCAAGACGCTCTTGCCCGTGCCGCTTCGTCCAAGGACGGAGAGAGTCTCTGCCTCTCTGACCTCGAGATTGATCCCGTTTAGCACCGTCTTCGGGCCAAAAGACTTGTGCAGGGTTCTCACTTGAATCGTCGGCTCGGCCTTCTCGCCTGCTGTGTGCACCTTCGTCATCGGTACCTCACGGGAAGAAGACAAGGATCAAGCGAACAAGCACAACATCAGCCAGGATGATCAAGAGGGATGACAAGACCACCGCCGAGGTCGCGGCGCGCTCCACGCCTTCAGTCCCTCCATGGGTCCGCATCCCTTGGAAACACGCGACTAGTCCAATGATCAGACCAAACACCATCGTCTTAAGGGTTGAAGGCAGAAAGTCATTGAAAGTCACGTTCTTGAAGCCGTTCTCGACAAATAAGCGGAGCGAGATTGGCTCCGCCTGGGTATTCGCCAGCCAACCCATGAAAATGCCACAGAAATCTGTCACCAACGTGAGCAGTGGTAGCATCAGGATGCATGCCAGCACTCGGGTGGCCGCCAGAAACTTGTATGGGTTCACGGCTGAGACTTCAATGGCGTCAATCTGTTCCGTGACCTTCATCGCGCCTAGTTCGGCACCGATGCCTGCTGCTGCACGTCCACTTACGACCAAAGCTGTGATAATCGGACCACTCTCTTTGAGAATGGAAATCACGATGACCGCTGGAAGGAGAGATTTGGCGCCGAAGCGGATGAGGCTGTCCCGCGTCGAGAGGGAGAGCACCACACCCGTGGCCGCCCCGGCTAGCGCCGCCAGCGGCAGCGATTTCGATCCCAATTCGTCGAATTGTTTGAGGAATTCCCGGCCTTCGTAACGGGGAACGAAGACTGCGCGGGCCAACCGACCGCAAAACATTCCTAGGTCGCCGAACCATTCGAAGAAGGCGACAATAGCACTGGTACTCGGGATTTTCCGCCGGCCGCTGGTATCAATCCACGTCATTGATACGGCCAACGCGAGAACGAGAATGAAAAGTTGAGCGCTCATCCGTCAATCGCAATGTAACTTGCCCACAGCCCTCGTGTTCAACGGGCACCGCATTTCAATTCCCCAGAAACACTTTTCTTCCGGCCGAAATCGACAGCAGTTGAGTCGAATCATTCCCCTATAAACAAAGATGACCGGAAACAGCCCCAGGTTTGTGGAAAACCAATGATCCAGGAAATCTGAGCTGAATGAATCTGTCTTGTAGGACCTTCGACGAAATCTTGTCGTGGGGATGAAGCGGGATAAGGTGATTTGATGTTTAGTGCAGGAGCGGACCACTCGCATCACGACCGGTTGTCGGCGGTGCGCCCGTGGAGAGCGCACTGCCGGTGATCAAAGCCGCTGCTACTCCCGCCTTGTTGCCGCCGAGGCGGGATTAAGCCTTGGCTGCGGACGCGAATTGAGTGCGCATCTGCTGCCCCAACTGCCGCATCGCGGCGACCTGACCAGGATTGCGGCGTTCCGCCCAGGCTTCGAAGCGCTGCGCTGCTTTTTCCATGTTTTCGAGGAATTGTTTATTGACGAAGCGCTTGCGAGCCTCCGGAATGGTGGGCTTAACGCGTTCCCAGACGCCGAAAAATTCGCCGCTGGTTTCGAAAAACAATTCTTCGTGCAGCAGACCGTAATTGAGCAACAGGCAGGCTTGATCCCAATAGCTGACCACCATCATGAAGGATGTCCCTGCTTCCGATCCCATCGGAGCGATTTTCATAGCCCTGTCGAGAGTGTCCGCGAAAAAGTTTTTCATGAACCATTGACGCGCCTCGCGCAAGCGGGCGTCGCGACGCTCTTCAAAAACCTGTAGGTGAAGCTGTGCTTGTTCGAACGTGGGTTTGGGTTTCGTACTCATGTGCTTTTATCTCCTTTTCCCTCTATGGTTTTTATCACTCAACTGCGCTGAGCTCGAAGTTCCAATTTCGCTTTTGCTTTTACGTGTTCGCTTTCGACCGCGACAAGCCCGCGAACGTCTGCGAAAAATGTCCGACAGACGGCTACGAGAATTCGGAAAGGCTTGTGCGCACATGTGCTCTCCGGACGCGAATTTCGTTAAGCCCCCTCACTAAGATTTCGTCGCACAGCTTGAAGAGACTCGATAAGAATGGAAGCGACAAATAAAGCGTTAGTAAGATTTCTGCGATGAAAAGCTCGAGTACGTCGAATATCAGCTCCGTCCGAAGCCTGGACTATCGCCTCCAGACCGTACTCTACTTAACCAGAACGAAGTCTTCGCCCAGCACCGCCGCCTCTACCGCCTTTACCAACGCCTCGCCCGCTCTAGTTTTCGCAACATAAGCTCGGACGCCAATATTTTTCGCTTCCCGGACGAATGTTTCGTCGGCGTGGGACGATAGTATTACAATCGCTGACTTTGGCAGGTTTGCTCTGATCTCGCGAGCGGCTTCAAATCCGTTCAAGACGGGCATACTTATGTTTAAAACCACTACATCCGGTTTCAACTTCTTCGCTTCGTCTACAGCTTGAGCCCCGTCTGCCGCTTCACCGCAAACCTCAAAGTCCGGATGTTGTTGCAGCGTGGAACGCACCATACTTCTTATAACCGGATGATCATCAGCAATCAGAACTCGAACCCTTCGATCAAGTTGTTTAGCCCTCATCGCGACAGATTGAGGCATGCCTGGATGTTATGGCGACGAAAGACACAATTCAATCGGGTGAAGTAGGTATTTGATCCCGGTGGATACCCAGCAAATCAGTGAGAAATATCGCCGCCGGCCAGACCGGATCGTGGGCTCAATTCTCGGAAGATCTTTATTTAGAAGGATCTTTGGGCTTCGTAGCCGTTTTGTCCGCCGCTATCGTTACTTCAACCTCAACGCCAGGTTTTAGGGCGACGGGTTTTCCATTCTCATCGTGCAACGTGTTTTCGACGCGGATCTCTTTGTAAAGGTCGTCCGCGCCTTCAACCGCGATTTGTGCCTTCTCTGGTTCGACGGGCGGTAGCGGGGGTATGACTTTCTCGACGGTTCCGGGAAGCGTCACGGATGGCTTTCCATCTTTGGGGCCTTCAGGTTTCGGGCTCATATCAAACGTCTCCTCTCATCCGGTTCAATCACTATGCAGGCCACGCGCCGGCGATAATCACACAGTTTTTAAAGTTATGGAATGCCTAGCTATTCCCATTTGATAGAACGATTTTCTATCCCCGAGATCGATTAACAAATCTTCTGTCAGTGACTCGGCGTCGCTTCGTTTGCACGATGTCACTCCGATTGATCGGCGCTCTTCGCCGCCTCAATCTCGATATAAAAATCCCCAAGCTCCGACAGTATCTTTCCGAGATTCTTACTCACGACTTCATGGACTTGAGTCGCAATTTTTTCGGTCGGCGCAAAATAGTGATACGAGTGCCGCCTCCGTTCAAATTCGCAGGTGAATATCACCTGATTCTCGACCACTGGAAATATCGCGGCGACCACCGCTTCGTCTGAACTCGGAAAATGCGAATACGAATCGTACGCGCCACCAGGCGCAGGAGGCCACCCGCGCAACTCTCTCAAGGGGACTACTTTCATAGTTCGCTCCTCGCGATGATTATAGACCCGTCGGCCTACTCACAGCTTCCGCGCCTTCTCAATTATCATCTCGTGACAAGTTCGCAGCCTCGAATTTCGACGGATCGGGCCTCGGATCTTGGAGGCAGTGCTGGGCTCGGAAATTGGCGCAAAAAATCACTTTGAGTGGCTACCCCGTTCTCAACCGCCCAAATCATGAATGCCACATTTCCGGTCAGACGCTTGAAAAAAGATTCCCCGACATATATTCTCCGCATCACTAGGTGGATTGATGACGGGGCCCATTCAAGCGTCGCCATTTGGAGACGATAAGGTCATCAGCCTTCTGATTGACCAGATCACCGATTACGCCATATTCGTCCTGACGCCGACCGGAGAGGTCGCGTCTTGGAATCGCGGTTCTCAGCACATCAAGGGATATACCGCGTCAGAGATTATCGGGAAGCACTTTTCCTGCTTCTATACACCAGAAGATGTCGCTTCCGGCAAACCACAATTAGTATTAGAAGCAGCTGCAAAAAAAGGCCAAGCCGAGCAGGAAGGCTGGCGTGTCCGTAAAGATGGTTCGACGTTCTGGGCCAGCGTAGTCGTGACAGCGGTGCGAGACACTTCAGGTGAACTCTTGGGTTTCGGCAAAGTCACTCGCGATGTGACTGAGAGGATGCAGGCTCAGGAGGCGCTTCGAAGGGAAATGGCGGAGAGAGCAAGGGCCCAGCGGAAGCTGTTCGAATCTGAGCAATCGCTGCGGCGATTATCTCTCCACCTGTTGCGGACGCAAGATGAGGAACGGCGGCGCATCGGCAGAGAGTTGCATGACACTTTGGGACAATATCTGACCGCGCTAAAAATTAAACTGGATAGCCTTGCATCTGAAGAACCGAACCCTGGCACCCGAATCAGCATCGAACTTGCGCAATGTTCTACGTGGATTGCAGAATGCGTGAAAGAAGTTCGCACGATTTCATATCTGCTCTATCCTCCGATGCTGGAAGAGATGGGCTTGAAATCTGCCATACCTTGGTATTTGGATGGGTTCACTCAACGCAGTGGAATCGAAGTCAATTTTGAGATTCCCGGTGATCTCCAACGCTTATCGCGCGGTGTGGAGCTGGCGCTGTTTCGAGTTCTCCAAGAGGCGCTGACAAACATTCATCGGCATTCCGGCAGCGCCAAGGCGGATATTCGCCTATCCCGGGCGAATGAGGTTGTCATTCTGGAGATAAGGGATTACGGAAAGGGCGTACCGCAGGGAGTACTCGAAGAGGCCGGGTCCGACTGGATGGGTTCCGTCGGTGTCGGTTTAAGGGGTATGAACGAGCGATTACGTCAGCTTGGTGGAACATTTGACGTGCTGTCCACCGAAACAGGAACAACAGTGCGTGCGACTGTTCCGATCCATGATTCACATTGAGCAACGGCCCGCCGATGGCGGCGCAGGGAATATAAACCTACCCTGAAGGGTGCACGTCATGGGACCACGAATTCTGATTGTTGATGATCACGAGATCGTCCGCGAAGGGATAAAGTTCCTGCTTGGGAGGTCACGACCCGAATGGAAAATCTGCGGAGAAGCTGTGGACGCGCACCAAGCAATCTCAGCAATGGGGGAATTGACACCAGACCTCGTCGTCATGGACATCAGTATGCCGGGCATGAGTGGGTTGGACGCCATATCCCATCTGCGAGAACTCGGTTATAGCTGTCCGATACTTATTTTCACCATGCACGAGTCCCCGAGGCTTGAAGCAGAAACTCGACAAGCTGGCGCACAGGGGTACGTTTTGAAATCCCAAGCGGCCAGGGATCTTGTGCGGGCTCTGGATAATCTGTTGGCCGGCGGCACCTTTTTCGGAGCGCCGCCTGCATTAGAACGCACGCGGGATGACAAACCAAATTGGGGGCTCATATTCCGCAATGGAACCACTTTTGCGATGGCCTAACTCTTCAATCCAGCGTGCTTCCCGCGCCAAACCGAACAAGTCACTGAACGATTGCAGCGCTTTGGTTTCGTTAACGCGCCATTCGTCGCGCGATCCCGATCAGTAGTTTTCGATTCTTCGCCGACATCCTGACCATGATGCGTTCAATGCGGTGGAGATCATTTATGGCACCAGGCTCCACAGCATCCTTATGTGACCTGACAATAGGGGCAGGAGTTGGCCCGCCATCCGAACCTCTAATGATCTGCCACAGCGGAACATTCATCGCCAACGCGAATTTCTCGAGCGTCTGTAGGCTCGGAATCGTATGGCCGTTCTCAACTCGCGAAATGTAACAACGGATCAAGCCCGTCCGCTGTTCGATATCTCCTTGGGACAACTTCTTTCCTTGTCGCACTTCCTTCAACACTTCGCCGATGAGCACTAGGCCTCCCTCTCATTCTCGTCCGACACCCGAGATCGTATCGGTCTGCAGTTCAATTGCAAACCGTGAGATTCTCGGGTCCTAGACGATACTTCGCGATTCTCGGCTTAGCCTTGAGTCTAATTGGATTTCACGTCGTCGTGCCGCGATTTCTAAGCGCGATCTGGCGGATGCGCAACTAAATAAGGCCAACGCAGAACCCATCAAAATCCTCGGTTACGCCCCCGTTTAAACCCGACGTTCCTGCTAATTACACGCACCAAGACGCGCTTTCAGGCCGAAATCGGGCCGAATATGCAAGCATCCTGTTTTTGGAGTAGGTTTCGGTTTTTCTTGGCCCATTTAGTTTTGAGTGTGAAAATGACGGCGTTTCAAGCTGCAAATCGGCCTTACTGAAGAAATTTAAATACGCCGATGAGTATCGACTGCCTAACGAAGAATGGAGGACGCCGACGGGAATGTCGCTGGAAACTCTTCAGTCAGCACGCCCAACGCGCCTCCACGTCACTGCCTCCTCCCGAATCCGTTACAAACTTCGACACGCGGGAGCAATCGGACTGCCGGTATCGACCGTTCCCCTCACGGCGTTCCGGGTTCGAGTACGGTTCTAGTTCCGATTCACTTGCGAGTTGGCGACGTCTTGTCGAGCAGGCGCACCAGCGGTTCAGCCGCAGGCAGAACCGGTCCGACGCCCGTCACGATTTCCTTAGCACCGATTTCTTTGCCGTACAGGGCCTTGTTGG